>Ga0268262_10003269_pt1 | contig 17715 bp, 17 predicted proteins | sample TergutNc150P3_FD_190354 | JGI IMG/M metagenome (GOLD analysis project Ga0268262, IMG submission 190354) | Nasutitermes corniger P3 segment gut microbial community from laboratory colony in Florida, USA - Nc150 P3 (SPAdes) (version 2) | ecosystem: Host-associated > Arthropoda: Insects >...
ATGTTGCTCGTAGGTTTTATATGTTACCTTGTCACTTTTTCCTTTGCTCATGAGAAAATTTTATCATGTCTTTTTTACTAAAAGCAAGAAAAAAAGGCTGCCCAAGTGTTACTTCTTGGACAGCCCCATGAAAATATTTTATTGTAAGGAGTTTAATATGAAAAAAACTGTAATCCTATTGGCAGTTTTCACCGTGATTGTCGGTTTTGCTGCCGCTCAAAGCAGGCCTCCCTATAATGTTACCAGTTATTATTGGAAAAACATGACAAGGACGGAGTTTGATGCCATAGACTATATTGACAGGCAAAGGGCTCTTCAAGCTGCAAATTCTGTAATATACAAGAAGTTTTTTGAGGTTAAAGAATGGGACGATGAAGACGATCAAATGGTTGAATGGCTTCATAATGAAAAAGTCCTTCCAAGTACACGCGGCAACAGGCAGAACGGAGATGTATGGAATATGTATGTAAGTCGATTTGACAATGACGGATGGTATGTGGTTGTCAGGTGGTCTTACGATGACGGATATACATATAAGCTGTTTTATTACTCGCGATAACCAATGGTAATGCAGCAGTATCCGACGCTATTTTTAAAATACGATTAAGACGTATGCCGAATAAATGTAACATAAGCGGAGTCGGAGTATTGCCAAACACAAACCATTATAAAAAAGCATAGAGTCTTGCCAATTGTAAAAAATTACAATAAACGCTGTAGTTTTCCCTTTGGCAAAACTCCCAGGCAATCCGGCTACGCCGGATTGCATACATCTTGCCCTCGCTTAAAATGGATATATTGATATATCTATAAGAATAGAATATAATTAAAATATGCTTACAGTTCGTTTTTGGGGCGTCAGAGGTTCAATTCCGGTTCCCGGGCCAAATACGGTAATTTATGGCGGAAACACTTCCTGTATTGAAATACGCGCCGATGAACGGCTTGTTATTGTCGATCTGGGTTCAGGAGTGCATACCCTTGGCAACTGGCTTATAGAAAACGAATTAAAAAGCAAAGGTAAAATAAAAGCCGATATTCTCCTTTCACATACCCATTGGGATCATGTAATGGGGTTTCCGATGTTTAGCCCTATTTATTCAAGCGGTACCGAGTTAAGCATAATAGGTCCCGCAACCCTGGAAAGCATCGATCTTAAATCAGCGGTAGAGAATCAACTTTCGTCCCAGTACTGGCCGGTACAGCCTGACAGGCTTGCCGCGAAAATAAAATATCAGCAGATAAAAGAAACTACCGTCGATCTTGGCTCGGGGCTTACGGTAAGCAGTAAATTTCTTAATCATTCGCTTCCATGTTTTGGTTACAGGATAACTTATAAAGACAAATCAGTAGCGACTGTTTTTGATCACGAAATGTTCCTTACCGCCGAAGAAAATGAGAAAATCAGGAAATTTATCAACGGGGTAGATATATTGATTCATGACGCCCAATACAGACAGGAAGAATACGCAAGTCATAAAGGCTGGGGGCATTGCACATACGAACAGGTAATGGAATTCATAGCCGGTATTGACGTGAAAACCCTTGTTTTTTTCCACCATGAACCTTCGCGTAAAGACAGTGAGTTAGAGCAGATTGAAAAGAGCTACGCTAATAGTACGTCTCCAAAAATCGTTGTCGCTAAAGAAGGGCTTGTTCTGGAAGCTTAAGGTAATTGGCGATATTTTTCATTTCTTCCAAAGTTTTTTCGTTAACGGGAATACTTCCGTTCTTGCGCTGGGACATCAACTGCGCCGCTCTTTCTCCGTGCGTATAAATGCGGCTCTGTCCTTCAGCCTTCTTACTGTCGCGCAGTTCCTGTAAAAATTTTGACATATTGGCCTTTATTGAAGTCTTGTCGCCGAAAATTCCGTAATCAATAGCCATAAAATAATGACAAATTCCCGTGTGAGCTGGTTTTCTGTTAACATAATTTGATGTAAGCCCGCTTGAAATTACGGCGGAAAAAAGGTCTACAATAATGCTAAGCCCGTAACCTTTATGCCCGCCGTTCAGCGTTCCCATTCCTCCAAGCGGAGTAATGCCGCCCCCCGCTTTAGCGATTATATTGTCAACCACGACGGCAGCGTCCGTGCAGGGTTTGCCGTTCGCGTCAAGCGCCCAGTGTTCAGGGAGAGGCTCCCCGTTTTTTCTGTAAACTTCAAGTGTTCCGCGGGGGACGACGGTCGTTGACGCGTCATAGGAAAAATTATAGGGCTGTGCGGGCATTGCAAGGGCGATGGCGTTTGTCCCTGTCATGGCTTCGCAGCCGAAAGTGGGAACGCAGATTGCTTCCGTATTTGTCATGCAGACCCCGATTAAATCCCGCGCCGCCGCCATGTCGGTGTAGTAACTTGCGATGCCGTAATGATTGGAATTGCGTACCGTAACCATGCCGCACCCGTTGTTATGCGCTTTTTGAACCGCCATATTCATGGCCTGCACTCCCACAAGCTGCCCCATTGCCTTGTTCGCTTCAAGGCAGGCGGAAATTCCCGTTTCGTGGACAATATCTATTTTTGCTTTTACGTCCACCTGCCCCGACGTTATTTCATCATGATAGCGCATAAGCCTGTGAATGCCGTGAGATTCAATTCCGTAAAGGTCGGCGCGAAGTATCACGTCGCTTATAATTTCACTTTCATCTTTGGAAAACCCGTGAGCTCCAAACATATTTATACAAAAGCGCCGCGCCTTGTCAGTGTCAATTTGCATTCCCCCTCCCGAAGAGAAATAAAAAATATTAATTTATTGCTTTTTTCAGTTCCTCTACCTTGTCCGTCTTTTCCCACGGGAATTCCGAGCGGCCAAAATGACCGTAAGAGGCGGTCTTTAGATAAATCGGGCGGCGCAGATCCAGCATCTTGATAATTCCCGCGGGGCTTAAATCGAATATTTTTTCCACGGCTTTCCCGATGCTTTTTTCATCTGCCTTTGCGGTTCCGAACGTGTCTACCATTATCGAAACCGGGAACGGCACTCCAATCGCGTAAGCAAGCTGGATTTCACAACGGTCGGCAAGTTTGGCGGCGACAATGTTCTTTGCGATATAACGCGCCGCATAGGCGGCTGATCTGTCAACTTTGGACGGGTCTTTGCCGGAGAAAGCGCCGCCGCCGTGACGTCCCATGCCGCCGTAAGTATCAACAATAATTTTACGCCCTGTAAGCCCCGTGTCCCCGAAAGGACCTCCTATTACAAACCGCCCCGTGGGGTTAATAAAGTACTTTGTTTTTTTATCCAGTAATCCGGTAGGTTCAAGAACAGGATTGATGATTTTTTCTATTACAGTCCCTTCTATTTCGTTATAGGAAACATCCGGATCATGCTGATGGGAGACAACAACCGTGTCAATGCGCACGGGTTTAAATCCTTCATATTCAATAGTCACCTGGCTTTTTGAGTCCGGACGCAGCCATTTAATGGATTTATTTTTACGCAGTTTGGAGGCGTTAAGAAGTATTTTGTGGGCAAGCATTATCGGCATCGGCATAAGCTCTTTTGTTTCGTTGCACGCGTAACCGAACATCATTCCCTGATCGCCGGCTCCCTGCTGCCCTTTAAATTTTTTAAGTCCTTTGCCTGAAACGCCCTGTGATATATCGGCGGACTGGGTATGAGCCATGTCAAGGATGGACATGGATTCGCAGTCAAGCCCAAAGGACGGATCCGTGTAACCGATATCCCTTGCGACATCCCGTATAAGACGGTGAAATTCGACAAATGTTTTTGTCGTAATTTCCCCTCCTGTAAGTATAAGCGACATGGACGCGAATGTCTCGCAAGCAACCCTGCTTTCAGGGTCTTCTTTAAGGCACGCGTCAAGAATCGCGTCAGATATCTGATCGCAGAGTTTATCGGGATGCCCCTCGCCGACTGACTCGGACGTGAAAAAGTATGTTGAATTATCTGTTTTTTTCATTTTAATCTCCTTGATATAATAATATAGAAAAATTCGTTTTTTGGCAATGAGAACTGTTTACCATTAATTAAAAAAGCGTTATAATTAATTAAATCCGATAAAGGGGGGATAATATGGAAAAACAGGCTGTCAATAAAAGGTTGCTGGGAGTGGTGGTTCCTGTTGGAGCTTTAAGGTCAAAAAAAGGTTTGGGAGTGGGCGAATTCCTCGATTTGGTTGATTTTGCCGTTCTTTGTAAAAAGATGAGGCTTGGACTAATTCAGCTTTTACCTGTAAACGATACCGGTTTTGAAACTTCTCCGTATTCAAGCCTGACGGCCTTCGGTCTTCATCCCCTTTATCTGCGTATTGAAGAACTTGACGAATATGCGTCTATGGAAGATCTGTTAAAAAAACGCATTAAAAAAGCCAGGGAAAATTTTGAAAAAAACAGCCGTTTTTCCCATTATCATGTTTTAAAAGAAAAATTGGAAATATGCCGTGAAGTATACAACGCCAATAAAGCGCAAATTTTAAAAAATGCAAATAACGGCGGTTTGTCCTCATGGATTGAACAAAATCCGTGGGTAAAAGAATATGCAGTATACAGAAGGCTTAAAGATAAAAACGATCTAAAATCATGGAAAAATTGGAGCGAATACGTCTCTGTAACCGCCTCCGATATAGAAAAATTATGGAACGATAAATCCCTGTGCGAAGAACACATTTTCTGGACATGGCTGCAGCAGGCGCTGGATAACCAATTTTCCAAAGCCGCAAAAGCAATTGCCGATGCTGGCATTGTTCTTGAAGGCGATCTGCCCATTTTAATTAACGAAGACAGCTGCGACGCATGGGCGCATCCTGAAATATTTATTCAGGAACTTTCAGCGGGCGCGCCGCCTGACATGTACAGTCCCGACGGCCAAAACTGGGGTTTCCCGATTTACAACTGGGAAGCGCAGGAAAAAGACAATTACGCGTGGTGGAAAAGACGGCTTGCCGTAGTGGAAAAATATTACAAGGCTTACAGGATAGATCATGTTTTGGGATTTTTCCGTATTTGGGCAAGTTCCCACAGGGATTATTCATCCGCCCTGGGGCGTTATGTGCCATATCCCCCGATTACTACAGGCGATCTTAAAAAGCTGGGTTTTGACAAGAGCAGAATCCGCTGGGTATCCCAGCCGCATATCCGCACGGACGAACTGCTGCAGGCACTGCGCAATAACTGGGGCAGCCTTTTTACGGACGCCGATATAAAAGCCGCGTCTGACAGGATTTTTTCCAGGGCGCTTGTGCGGGTAAATAACGAAGAACTCTGGCTGTTTAAAAAGAAAATAACGGGAGAAAGAGATATTGACGCTTTGGAGCTTCATCCCGCAATCCGTAATTTCCTGATGGCGGAATGGAAGAACAGGGTTTTTATTGAATACAGAAAAGGGAAATTTTCTCCTGCCTGGTATTACAGGGACGCGAAGGCATACGCTACTTTTTCACAGGAAGAAAAATCGGCTCTTGAGACTTTATTTGAAAAACGCCGGAAAAAGGCGGAAAAATCCTGGTTGGTGCAGGGAATGAAGCTGCTTTCGGTATTGGCGCAGTCGTCTTCCATGCTTCCGTGCGCCGAAGATCTTGGCGCCGTTCCCGCCTGCGTTCCCAAGACGCTGACCAAACTTAAAATACTCGGGCTGCGTGTAACACGGTGGGTCCGCGAATGGGATAAACCCGGGCAGCCGTATGTTCCTTTTGAGAATTATCCCCAATTGAGCGTTTGCACTCCTGCGGTTCATGACAGTGCGACGGTACGGCAGTGGTGGGAAACGGAAGCGGATCAGGGGCAGTATTCGGGCTTTTTAGGCGTTCCCTCTTTGCCGAAAAAATACAACCCTGGGACGGCAAAAATAATTCTTACAAAGACCGCCGGCGCCCGTTCGCGTTTCCGTGTTTTCCAGATACAGGACCTGTTGCATCTTTCCAATAATTGGTACTCCGCGGATCCGTTGGATGAAAGAATAAACGTACCGGGGACTGTGAATGATTTTAACTGGGCATACCGCCTTCCGGCCTTTATTAGCGATATTGCCAAAGACAAGGAACTTATCCTTGCCGTCAGGGAGTTAAGCAAGGTAAAACCTGCCCGAAAGAAGATTTAATGCAGGATAGTTTGATTTTTTTATAAAAAGGTTATATATTACTGATATGAGAAAATTTTTATTTATTTTTGTAATTTTATTTTGTTTCGGCGGCGTGGCTTTTTCCCAGACAGACGATGATATTGACGATGATTTTTCTCCATTGGACGCCTATTATCTCGGACGCGCGGTAGCCGCGAATATTCTGACTAAATATAAACTATACAACAATGCGGACGCTATTAAATATGTAAATAATATTTGTCAGACGCTTGTGATTAATTCTAATTATCCGCCCCCTTACAATGGTTATTTTGTAATGATTCTTGACAGTAAGGAATTTAACGCTTTTGCCACTCCCGGCGGCCACATATTTGTCACCAGAAAATTGGCGGAATCTGCCGCTTCTGAAGATATGTTGGCGGCTGTAATTGCCCATGAGCTTGCGCATATTATGTTAAGGCACGGGATCAGCATTATCAATTCCGTAAAGCTTGAAAACGAATTGTCCTCCATAGCGGATTGGGCTGCTAGTACCGCCGCAAAACAATCCGCCGAAGCCGCGCGCGCTACCGCTTTTCGTGATTCCATATCAAAAACCGTAGACATTCTTTTGAGAAGCGGTTATTCACAAACCCAGGAATTTGAAGCCGATCTTGAAGCGGTAGTACTACTTGCCGGCGCGGGCTACGATCCGGGCGCTCTTTTGGAAATGCTGAAAGTTTTACAGAAATCCAGAGGTTTTCAAAACACCGGTATATATTCAACCCACCCAAGCCCTGAACAGCGTATTGCCAATGTAGAGGGATTGAAGTTCCGTAAAAATGACACGCTTCGGTATCGTTTGCAAAGATTCAGGAGCATGAAGTTTTAACTTCTCATCTTGTTACTTTGAATATTTAATTAACGTTGATAATTCGCAGTATAAGCTATATTGATTATTTACGGAGGAATTAAGCATGACTGTCAAAAGCAATTCAAAAAACAAATCAATGAAATGCGTATTTTTGTGCGCCGTTCTTGTAATTATAAATGTTATTACTTCCTTTGCTCAGGAAAGTTCCTCAGGAACCGGTAATACATATAAAAATATACCGGTAGAGGTAATCGGCATTCCATATAGTTATCAGGATATTAACGGTTTTTATCGCATAGATTATCTTATAGATTCAGTGTATGACATGTTTTACAAAGGGCAGTACGCCGCTTTTATTAATTTTAGAATCAATAAATTTATTTTTGAATTTAAAAACGACGGCAGTGTAATTGTAAGTACATTTTATAGTTATGACAAAACTCCGGCCGGCGGAAATTCGTTTTATCCTGCCGCGGATAACGCGGTTCATAAATGGCCTGTAGCGCCTCAATATCATAATCACTTGGAGGGCAATTGTTCGCTTGACAGATACGATGATTTAGCCGTCTCTCAGGCAAAATTAAAAGAAATGATTAATGACCCCAACCTGAAAAAAATCTACGATATTCTTTACTCCGTCGCCCTGGATATGGATTACGATTATAACCGCGTTGGAATAAGGGTAAAGTTTGTAACTCCCGCCCCATTAAGAGGCGTTTGTGATGATTACAGCGATCTTTTAATATCCAGGCTCCGCAGCGCCAATATTGCCGGGGTAAGCGATATAACAAAAGTATCAGGGCAGAATCACGCGTGGGTTACTCTAAAATACAAAGGCAGGCTTCTTTATCTGGATGCGACATGGTTCGATACTAATGCGATTGATGAAACGGGAACGGTAGTCCATACTCCGTATAAAGACCCGCGTAATTTTACTTACGATAACGATATTTTTACCAATCACGGGAGACATCATATACCGGGCAGATGACAAATAAGCATACATGAATATGTTGAAATTTTAACCACGAGCTACATGAACCAATACGAACTTTGCTTCATGTCGTTGTTCCTGCAATTCAAGCTATTTAATAAATGAGAATAGGGAAAAATTATTTTTCAGGAAGCGTAAAGGGGAGAATATGCATTCGGGTTTTATAGGGATCAATAGTAATTATAGTGCCTTGTTCAATAACTTCGGCAAGCCATGCGGCATATTGCAGGGATTGCAGAACATCTTCCCGCTCAAGGTAGGGATAGTCAACCAGAAGTTCTTCAATCGTTTCCCCTGCGCCAATTTGGGAGAGTATTCTGCCAACAGTCAGACGCATGCCCCGAATACAGGGCTTGCCGCCCATTATACCGGGGTCATTGGTTATGCGGTTAAAATGTTCAAGCGGCATATTCGATTTCCTTCTTCTATTATCAATATATCACATTATGTATTTCTTGTCGATGTTATGTATTACAGATCATTAAGGAAAAAGCGCAAGACGGTCGTTAATCGGTTGTTTTAAGATTGTCAAAGCGGTTGTTTATATTATCTTGAATATTTTGTTTTAAATTTTTAAGAAGGCCGGAAACCGGTCCGTAATTTTCGGCTGTTGTTTCATTGCTTGATGGTACCAATAATTGAAAAGCTGCGACACCCAAAACTTCGGCTAAATTTTGCAGCATTTTATCACTTACCCATGTTCTGCTTGGTAATCTAAAACAGCCTGATTGGGGAAAGAAAATCACATTTTCTAAAAATAGTTTATCAGGAATGGCAATTCAAAGACAAAATGATTTGGGCGGAACCGGCTTATCAACTATTAAAATATTTGATTTTGAAATTTATTAAAGAGGAGGCAAAAAATTAAAATAATACTTAAAACACTTGAAATAAATTATAATTTGCGATATATTGCCTATAAAGACGTATGTCTTTATAATAAAAACACGAGGAGTTTTAAAATGAAGAAAATTAGCTTAATTCTCATGGTTTTGTCTTTGGTTCTTGCTTTAGGGGCATGTACCACGACAACATCAACCACTACAGGCCCTACCACTACTCCTGATTGGTTGAATGATTTACCCCCTGAAGACGTTTTCTGGGGAATCGGAATTGCCAAACAGTCATCTCCGTCAATGTCAATGACCACCGCGGAAGCCCGCGCAAGAGTTGCCATTGCCCGTCAGCTTCAGACCAGAGTACAGGCCATGTTCACGGATTATAACAATGATGCCGGTAACGTAAGAAATCAGGCCAATACTTCCCTGCAGGAAGATGTAAGCCGCCAAATTACCAATATGGACGTATCCGGCGCGCGGCCAATCAAACGCTGGCAGGCTCCCGATGGCACATGGTGGTATCTGGTAGAAATGAAAAAATCAGATGCAAGGGCTCAGATGACCAGCATGCTTAGAAATGAAGAGGCGCAATTCGCTCAGTTTAAGGCACAGCAGGCGCTCCAGATGCTGGATAATCAACTTTCCAGGACTGAAAGGCCTACTCAGGTTGACAATTAATTATTCAATTAAAGGAAACTGAAACAGCACCCTCGTCATTTTATGATGAGGGTGTTAATTTATAAGGGAATTGGTATGGCGTTGAAAAGATATAGTTTATTTTATTTATTATTGTGTTTGTTTGTTTTTTCAACTTGTTCGGTTTTTTCCTCAATTTTTACCTCCCTTATGCCGTCCGCGCCTGTTATAGATGATTTGCCCCCGCCTTTTTTTTCTTCTTTTCCGTCAAACGGCGCACTTGTTTTTATCGGAGTTGCGGGGAAAAGATCAAATCCCAATGAAACTTTAAAAATCGCCCTTGAAGACGCGGCGCATAGGGTCGCTGTTTTTTACCGTGTTTCCGGCGAATATTCCGTCATAAATAATATCGGTTCCGGGGCGTTTGATTATTCATATAGAACACACACGCAGTTGTTTTCAGACAAGGAACAGTCAAAAAAATATTTAGACGCGCTTCAATATAACGCCGATACGGATACGATAGAAATTGAAAATTCTTTATTTATTCGCGTTGTTTACCCGTCCTCGCTGCCCAAGACGGTCAATTTCAGAACAAGGTACGCGGGAGCCGACAGAAAGCCTGACTGGGTTGACAATCCCCCAAATGAAATTGACGGTTATGAAGTGGGCATAGGTTTCTCAGGCCGTTATTCGTCAATGACGGATACTTTTACTAATTCCTGGAATAACGCTGTTTTTGCGATTATCAGAAATATTAATTCGGCCGCGCGAGGCGACGATTTGCTTTATCAGAGTACCGGCAGTATATTTGGATATAAAACTGCCAATGATAATATGCTTTACTCTTACGGCTCGTTAGATTGTTTTTATGTTCTTGATACGTGGATTGATCCTAAAACGAAATCAGTATGGACTTTGGCAATTGCCAAAAAGTCCGGTTAATATATATATAATTTTTTATTGGAGAGTAAATTTATGTTAAAGTTGAAATTTATCTGTTTGTTGTCATGTTTATTGTTGTTGGCGTTAGGCGCTTGCGGAAGTTCGCCTAATTCCGGCTCTTCATCAGCGGAAGCTCAGGCTGCTGCGCAGGGAGCGCTGGGAAGACTTGATGAACAGGTAGGTGGGCGGCCGAAAGACGCGCCAAGCGCCCCTTCTCAGCAGCAGCCGTCAAGCGGGCAGAGCGCTTCAACACAGCAGCAAGCAACCGTAAATAACAGCAAAACAAAACCCAAGTGGGTTGATTCCGTTGATTCAGTGTATGGCAGATCGCAGTATGTTGCCGCGGTAGGCAATGCCTCCAGTCGCGATATGGCGGAAAAGAACGCGCTTGCCAACCTTACGGCAATTTTTGGCCAGTCTATAAAAGCGGATCAGACAATTACAAATACCTATCAGGAAGCGGTCAGAAACGGCGTTACGGCGGGTTGGACTGATAACGTCGCCATGCGGAATACAATTCAAACGTCGGCATTAATGGACACTCTTGTCGGCGCGGAAGTAAAAGAAGTTTGGTATGATTCAAAAAGCACCTACTATGCCGTCGCGGTTATGGAAAAAGCAAGAACTGCCCAACTGTACAATGAAATGATTAAAGCAAATCAGAGCATGATTGAAAACCTTGTCAATATGAGCCAGGCGGACAAAAATTCTCTGGAAGGATATTCGCGGTATCATTTTGCGGCAATAGTGGCCGACATCAATACAACTTATGGAAATTTGTTACAGGTAATAGGCGCTCCTCTTCCCGCAGGACTTATAAAAGGGGATAATTACCGCCTTGAGGCGCAGAATATAACCAAAACGATTCCTGTAGGAATTGTAGTAAGAAACGACAAATCAGGAAGGATTCAGGGAGCGTTTGCCAAAGCGTTTTCGGATATTGGCTTCAGAAGCGGCGGAACTAATTCGCGGTATATTCTTAATGTTGATATTACGATTTCTCCCGTAGATTTACCCAACAATCCCAATAAATTTGCCCGTATAGAGCTTGGCGCAAATCTGATGGATACAATCCAAAAATCCGTATTACTACCTTACAATTTTAACAGCCGTGAAGGGCATAACACTGTCTCGGAAGCGGAAAACCGCGTTTATATGGCGGCGGAACGTAAAATAAATGAGGAATATAAAATTATATTATTAGGTTATCTGAATCAATTGTTGCCAAAAAGGTAAAGGTTTTGTAAAATATATATTGGGGAGGGGGGATGTCCGATCAATATATATATAATTATGATGATATAATAAAAGTACTGCCGACCTGGGCTGAAGAGCTTGCCAATAAATACCGCTCAAAAACCGCAAACGTATATATTTTACACGGCAACATAAGGGATTTTCTTCCTCACGAAAAAAATGAAGGCGAGTTTACTTTTAAAAGAGTGCAGGATTACATCTCTGAAATTTTATTCGGCAACAAGGAAATAATTGCGTTCTACGACAGTTCCAGGGGACTGACATTTTGCGAGCCGCACATGGAAAACAATTATCTTGCGGCCGCCCCTCAGTTTGCGACAAGCTCCGACTTTGACTCAGCCGATTTTGTTTCAAATGATCCGGAGCGGTGTTTCCCGTATCTTGAAAAATATTTTCTCTCTCAGGTACCGGAAGAAAAGCGGGTTAAAGGCCGCAAGGTTTTAATAGTTGATTTTGCGGAACATATTGTTCCCGCCGGGGATTTAATCCGTCTGTCGGACAGGGACAGGTACTGTATGGTAACGTTTAACCGCTGGGCGACCGACCCTAAATTTATTAAAGGCGATATTTCAATTATTCTGTTAACTGAAAACCTGTCCGATATTTCTTCGCGTCTTACAAGTTCTCCCGCTATTGTAAAAATAAGCGTTCCGTTTCCGAACTCGAAGATCAGGGAAAGTTTTCTCCGCTCTGAAGAAGAAAAAGGAAAGCTCCTTCTTGAACGCGGATTATCTCCTGAAAGGCTTGCGTCGATTACATCAGGCCTTAATCTTATGAACCTGTACCGTCTTGCCGCGGAAAGTTTTGAAAATGAAAAACCCATTTCGCTTGATTTCATGCGGCAAAAGAAAAAAGAAATAATTGAGAACGGAGCGGGCGGACTTTTGGAGTTTATGGAAACGTCTTACGATCTTTCCCATGTGTCGGGGCATGACTTTGTAAAGAAGCGGTTTAAGAACGCGGCGAAGGCTATTAAAAAAGGGCGCCCCGACGTATTGCCGATGGGTTATTTAATCGCGGGTCCCGTAGGAACGGGTAAAAGTTTTATGGTTAGCGCTTTCGCGGGCGAGATTGGAATCCCGATGGTGAAGTTCCGCAATTTCAGAACCAAGTGGCAGGGAGAGACTGAATCTAATCTTGAAAGAGTCTTGAATATCCTTGTGGCGATGGCTCCCGTAGGAGTGATGATAGACGAGGCGGACGCTTTTTTGGGAGACCGCTCCCAGGAAGGTGATTCCGGCACGAGCAACCGCGTGTTTGCGCAAATAGCCTCTTTTATGGGCAATACGGAATACCGCGGAAAAATTATCTGGTTTTTAATCACGTGCCGCCCCGACTTAATACCGATTGACCTTAAAAGGCAGGGACGCGCAGAAGAGCATCTTGCCCTTTTTTATCCTGAAACAAAAAAAGACAGGGAAGATCTTTTTAACACGTTAGTGCGCAAACTGGATTTGGACATCCGTAATTTTTCAATTTCCGATCTTTTTAAAAAGTACGATTATGAATATTCAGGCGCGGATTTGGAAGCGGTTCTTGTCCGCGCAAAACTGCTTGCGGCAATGGCAGACCGCGTTTATGTGAAACGCGAAGACATGGAAGAGGCGATGAGCGACTTTATTCCTGCCGACCACCCCTACGAAGTTGAATTGCAAAATCTTGTCGCTGTATTGGAATGCACGTCAAAAGAAATGCTTCCCATGCGTTTTCAAAAATTAACGCGCAGCAAGTTAATAAGCGATATACAGGAAATTAAATCACTGTTAGGCGAGAGGTAGTATTCTATAAAGGCTAAAACTTTACGAAAAGGATCTCACGCAGAGGCGCAGAGGACGCTAAGCTCCTGTCCGATAGATTTTCGTTATACAAGATATATTATCTTTAAAACAAGTATCATGAAGGTATAATGATGATATTTCGTACAACAACTTTGCGTCCTCTGCGCCTCTGCGAGATAAAATTTGGGAATAAATATTAAGAATTAAATATTACAGAGTACCAGAAGAACTCAATCCTGCGCCAAACAACGCAAAGTCATATTTAACCGGGTCTTGTGGGCAATACTCCCGTAATTTTTCAGTCAGCATAACAACCGCTTTTTTATCATTGGATTTGCGCTCCAATAGCCCCATCTTCCTCGCCGTCCGCGCGACATGAACGTCAAGCGGGATGTAAAGAGCGCAAGGTTTTATTTTTTTCCATAAACCTAAATCCACGGGCCCTTCGCGCACAAGCCAGCGCAGGGCGAGATTGAGCTTTTTGCAAGCGGAGCCGTTTTCGTCTTCCTTTCCCGCGTTGGAAACATGTATGGAGTACTCTCCCTTATTGGCCTTCGCCATCTCCTGGCGGAACAAATAAATACCTTTCCATACGTCGTATTGTAAGGAGGAAAGCTTTTTTCCGCGGCTTGAGCCGTCTGCCTTTTCATCCTGCGCCAAAAATAAATTTTCCAAATTTCCATATTTATCGAATATGTATTTAAAGCCCTTGCAAAAATATTTTAAATCGTTTTCAAAAAAAGTACGGTGGATGTTTTTATCTTTTAATTTTTTAAAACCGTCTGAAACAACAAAGTCATACGGGCAAAAATCCATTAACGCAAACATTTTTTCCGCAGAGCGGAGGATAAGGTCGCGCCGTCCCCACGCGATTGTGGCGGACAAAAACGCGGCTATTTCTATGTCTTCGCGTTTTTTAAAACGGCGCGGAAATTTGACAGGATCGTTTTTAATGAAATCCTGAGTGCAGATTTTTTTGTACCAGTAATCAAGATCGTGAATAATTTGGCGCTTCCTGCGTTATTGTAATTGTATGCGGATGGCTTTCCCTTAAACCCGCCGCGGTTATCTTTACAAACTTTTTATACTCATTGAGTTCCGCAATGCTTTTACATCCGCAGTAACCCATGCCTTTTCTTAATCCCGCGATAAGCTGGTTCATGTAAGTGCGAAGTTCTCCTTTGTACGGTACGCGCCCTTCAATTCCCTCTGGTACGGGCTCTTCATCCTTGCCAATCTGATAACGGTCTCCCGAGCCGTCCGCTATCGCCCCCATGCTTCCCATCCCCCGGTATTCTTTGTAAATTCTTCCGTCAAAAATGATCTCGTTTCCCGGAGCTTCCTTTAACCCCGCGAAAAGGTTGCCAATCATCACAACTCCCGCTCCCGCGCCTATCGCCTTTGTGATGTCCCCTGAGAATTTAATGCCGCCGTCCGCAATTATCGGAGTTTTTGATTTTGACGCCTCTTCGGCGCAATCCATAACCGCTGTAAACTGCGGAACGCCTATACCTGCGACAACACGCGTCGTGCAGATGGATCCCGGTCCTATGCCGACCTTTACGGCGTCCGCCCCCGAAGCGATTAATTTTTTTGTTCCTTCTTTAGTTGCGACATTTCCGCCGATGACCGGTATATTGTAATCTTTTTTAATTTGACTTATCGCTTCCATTACATTTTTTGAATCGCCGTGCGCCGTATCAACAACGACAAAATCAACTTTTGCTTTTATAAGAAGCGGAAGGCGCACTTTAAAATCCTGAGGAGAAATTGCCGCGCCTACAATGAGCCTGCCGGATTTATCAGTTGCCGCGTTTGGGAAATTTTCATGTTTTTCCATATCCGTTACGGTTATAAGCCCGGTCAGTTTTCCTTCTCCGTCTACGACGGGAAGTTTTTCAATTCTGTGCTCGTAAAATTTATCGCGCGCTTTTTCAACGGTAGGCTCTCCGGTAACAACGACGACTTTTTCCGTCATCACGTTGACAACGGGCAGGGAATCGTTGCGGCAAAAACGCAGGTCGCGGTTTGTGATTATGCCTTTTAATTTTCCATCTCTGTTCACGACAGGCAGGCCGGATACGCCGAAAGTTTTAATCAATGCTTTTACATCGCGGACATGCCCGTCTACGGGGACTGTTATCGGCGATTCGATTATCCAGTTTAAAAACCGTTTTACGCTCGCTACCTGATGCGCCTGTTCTTCAGGAATCAGGTTGCGGTGAATAACTCCCGCGCCGCCCTCAAGCGCGATGGCAATGGCAAGTTTTTCTTCCGTAACCGTATCCATAGCGGCTGAGATAATTGGCACATTAAGATTAATTCCGTCGCACAGTACGGTCTTTACATCGCATTCCTTCGGAAGAATTTCCGAATAACCCGGCAGGAGAAGGACGTCATCGTAAGACAATCCTTCTTTAAAATCATTATTATTAGCTTCCATATTGGATAATGGCACTTTATTAAATTTTTGTCAATAGATTTTATTCGAAAAAGATTCTCACAAAGATCACAAATAAGAGGGAAGAGGGGTTTTTTGTTCAAAATCTATGTGTGGACTTCACGAAGGGCCTGCGGACAAAAACCTCTTCTTCCCTCTTTGTGTTCTTCTTTTCCTTAGTGATCTTTGTGAGAAATTTTTCCTTATCATCCCTTATAAATCCACTTGAAAAAAAACCGAATATAGAGCAAAATATTCAAGGAGAGGGAGAAAAATGAGTCTTGCCATTACAGTTGATAATTTTGAGTCCGAGGTATTGGGATCGTCGGTTCCTGTACTGATTGATTTTTGGGCGCCCTGGTGCGGTCCTTGTAAAATGCTCGGTCCTGTAATTGATCAAATCGCAGGTGAATACGAAGGCCGCGTAAAAGTCGGTAAAGTCAATATTGACGAAAACGCCGACCTTGCGGATAAACACGGGATTGTTTCCATTCCCACGCTTATTCTCTACAATAATGGGGAAATGGCGGCCCAGAAAACCGGAGCCGCCCCCAAACACGATATTGTTTCTCTGTTTAAGAATTTACTTTGAGTACCTTTTTGGATTATTTAATTTTCCCGGCGTCGCGCAGCTTGTATCAGTGACATACCAGTCTTTTGCCGTGCCTGTTTTTTTTGTAACAGTTTCATCGCGGCAGATTGTTCGGGTATTTGTCGCCTTACCGCTTGCAACCGCGCCCTGCGGACCGCATACGCTTCCATCCGCGGATTTCCATGCTCCCGCTTCAAAAAGAAATTCCGCGGTCTCGGCAAAATAATCTTTTGTCCACCAGCTATCCTGATTTTCAGATAACATTACCGCGTCAATCACCTTGTCGTCCTGATCCAAGACATAAATCATGGCGGTTTTATGAATTAATTTTACCTCTCCCGGAATCCAGAAATCCCGCGCCGTAGGAGAGGCGTTTAGGCCGACCGATTCATCAAGGGCGTTTGTGTATTCGTCCTTGCTTGCCGAATTATACGTACGCAGATGTAGAACGATATATTCGTCTTTTTTAACTTCGACAGGCGAGAACTCATAAACAGTTTGTTTGGCTGCGTTTGAATTACTGTTGATAACTACCCTCATCGCGCCCAAATTACCGGCGGTTTTTGTTTTAAATTCTATAAACTCTTCTTTTTTCCCTGCGGCGGCGCTGGCGGACTCGGTACAGATTTCGTTAATTACCAAATCCGGCATCCTGTCGTTTCTGGTGCGGAAAGAGACAAGCACGTTAACGGTATTTTTTTTCTCGTCTTCCGCAAGTATGTCGGTAGTTATAAGTTTTCCTGATCCTGACTTTTCTTTCAGTTTAACCTTTACGGTACTGCCGTTTTCCACGGAATCAACTTCAAGTTTCGGCTCGAAATTGATATATTTGATTGTCACAGGCCGCGAAAAGGTAAATTCGACCTCTTCCTGAGACACCGCCCGGCAGTTCAGGTAAACCAGCGCGGATGAACTGCCTCCCAGCATTTTCGCCGCAGTGGGCGTTTCCGGGGTAGAACAGGAGCCCAGCAAAATACAGACTCCAAACAACAAAAAATAATTTTTCATATTTTTCCTCCGCCTATATATGGCGTGAGAGTGCCGTTTTGCTTGACCGAAAATGAAAAATTTTCGAAAAATTTTCTCACTAGGAACACGGAGGAACAAAGAACACAAAGAAGAGGGAAGATAACAGGTAATAGGTAACAGATAACAGGTAATAGATAAGTAAAGGGGAGAAGGGTTTTTGTACGAAGGTTATACGCGAGTTTTACGGTAAAATAATGAACAAAAACCCCTTGCAATTTTCTCTCCAAAATGGTAATATACTCTCAATGAAGCAAAAAATCGCCATTAATATGCAATTCTCAAAGCAAAAGACGCAAATGGCATTAAATACCCC
>Ga0268262_10003270_pt1 | contig 17708 bp, 17 predicted proteins | sample TergutNc150P3_FD_190354 | JGI IMG/M metagenome (GOLD analysis project Ga0268262, IMG submission 190354) | Nasutitermes corniger P3 segment gut microbial community from laboratory colony in Florida, USA - Nc150 P3 (SPAdes) (version 2) | ecosystem: Host-associated > Arthropoda: Insects >...
GGGGGGGGGTATATTGTATTAAGGCAAAAGAGGTTTGAAATAGGGGATTAAGCGGCTTTTTACCAATAATGGCGTACTTTTTGCTCATATTGAAAAAATAGCATGATTTGGAAAAAAATACAAGTTTAAAAATCGGGAAAAATGCCCTTTTTGTGTTGCTTTTGTGGGGAATATCCAAATTATACTCTTGAAACACGTCTATTTTTCCCTTATTATAGAAAAGTGAGGGTATTCAAATATACAGGGTTCAGCCGTTTTGCGAGCAAAGAAGGTATTACAGACCATGAATTGCTGGAGATAGTTGATCAGCTTGAGGGAGACCAAGCGGAAGCAAATTTAGGTGGAAATGTATATAAAGTACGAGTAGCCAGACAAGGTGAAGGGAAATCAGGCGGATACCGTGTTATAGTGTATTTTAGGAATGAGTTCCGTACTTTTTTTTCGTATGGTTTTTCCAAGTCTGACAGAGGTAACATAAGCGAGAAAGAATTGAAAGTGTTCAAGCATGACGCGAAAACACGGCTTTCATTAACAGACGAACAGATAGAGGAGCGTCTGAAAAACGGAATTTTTATTGAAATTACCAAGGAGGATTTAGAATGAAATATGAAAGTGACATATTGAAAACGATACATCAAAACGCAATAACCGAATTCCAATTAGGGCTTATTTCAGAAGCGGAAATGCGTGAATATGACGAATTGTGCCTTGCAAACCCTAAAACAAAAAACAAATCTTCCCCTGTTTATGCCGATGATAATTCCATGAATATGGTACGTGAACGAATAGCGGCTTCAATGTAGCGAGAAAAACACACTGTAGTTTGCTTTTGGCAAAACTCGTAATCTTCCCGAACTACTCTATTTTGTTGTAAAATAGCTTATGGGGACGCAAGAACTATTTAAGCCCAACTCTTATGTTTATTTTGTCGGGATAAAAGGGACAGGCGTATGCGCCCTTGCCGAGCTTGTATATAACTCAGGTGTTAAAGTTTCAGGCAGTGATATTAGCGAAAAATTTTATACTGACGAAATATTAGAAGCCCTAAAAATCCCATACTACGAAGAATTTGACGCGGCGCATATCGGCAAAGATATCGACATGGTGATTTACTCCGCCGCGTATGGCGCGGATACAAACCCGGAACTTAAAAGGGCGCAAGAGCTTGATATCCCAATGGTAAAATATACCGATGCCCTTGGCGCGTGGTCGGCAAAATTTGACTCAACAGGCATTTGCGGCGTGCATGGAAAAACCACTACTACGGCAATTTGCGGCATATTGATGAAAGCCGCCCGTCTCCCCGCGCAAGTGCTTGTCGGAAGCGCGGTAATTGATTTTGGGGGCAGGTCAACAATCAGTCTTGGAGACAAATATTTTATCGCGGAAACTTGCGAGTACCGCAAGCATTTTTTGTCTTTTCATCCGCGACGGATAATTTTAACGGCGGTGGAAAGCGATCATCAGGATTTTTTCCCCACTTATGAATCAATCCGCGACGCATTTGTTGAATACTGCAGAATGCTTCCCGAAGGCGGACAGTTGATTTACTGCGCCGATGATCGCGGCGCAACCGAAGTCGCGAATATTATAAAAAATGATAACCGCAGGATACAACTAGTTCAGTACGGATTTTCAGCGGAGGGCGATTTTAAAATAAATTCGTATAAAGTTGAAAATGAGAAAGGCGTTTTTTCCGTCGCGGGATTTCCCGATGAATTTAAAATACGCATTCCCGGCAAACATCAGGCATTGAATGTTTCTGCAGGGTTAGCGCTTGCTTCTTCGCTGGCAAAAAATGACGGCGTGGTAAATGGAACCGGTTTAAATCAAAATCAACTGGAGTCCATTAAAAACGCTCTTATCAATTTTAAAAGCACTAAACGCCGTAGCGAGATAGTAGGCGAAACTGGCGGAATAATTTTTATGGATGATTACGGACATCATCCCACCGCGATAGAAACAACCCTTGCCGGAATTAAAAGTTTTTATCCTAATCGGCGGCTGATTGTGAGTTTTATGTCTCATACATACACCCGCACGTCCGCCCTGCTTGATGAATTTTCAAAATGTTTCAATGACGCGGATATTCTTTACCTGCATAAAATTTACGCGTCCGCAAGAGAAAATTACAAGGGCGGCGTTAACGGGCGCACGCTTTATGAAAAAACTTCCGCCGTCCGCGCCGCCGCATGTAAAGGGCAGACATTCTATGTTGATGAAATAGACGACGCGTTTAAGCCGTTATGTGAAACCTTAAAAAGCGGCGATATTTTTATCACTCTGGGGGCGGGAAACAACTGGCCGCTTGGGGTTAAACTTTTTAAATATTTTAGTTCAATAAATGGGGAAAAACATGGTTAGTATGACAGGTTACGCGTACCGCGAAAAAGCAGGGCAGGATTTTTCCGTCTCGGTAGAAATTAAAGGCTGTAACAGCCGCTATTTGGAAATATCCGTGAATCTTCCACCGTGGCTTTCAACATTGGAAGCAAAGATTCGCGAAAAGATTTCAGCTAACTGCGGCAGGGGAAAGGCGGATGTTTTTGTCCGTGTTAGGGAACATAACGCGCCTGTCAGTATTAGCGTAAATAAAAATGCGGCAAAGGCGTATTATAACGCAATTAGCGAAATGGCAAAGGAACTCGGCATAAAGGAAAAACCTGCGCTGTCAACAATTTTGGGAATGGAAAGCGTTTTGGAAATAGAAAAAAACCGCGATGATGAGCGTTATTGGCAAGAGATCGAACCTCTGTTAAACGACGCTGTTAAAGGTTTTTGCGAGGAGCGGGAGAGAGAAGGCAAACACACGCAGAGTGATATTTTATCTCATCTTGGAGCTATAGAATCATCGTTAAAAAAAGTTTTTTCGTTTGTTCCTGAAATTGAGCAAACTTTAAAAGATAATATCAGAACGCGGTTTGCGGAATTGCTTGGGAATCAGATTGATGAAAACAGGATACTCTCCGAAACCGCGTCCCTGCTTTTAAAGTATACGATTTCCGAAGAAATTTCCCGCCTAACTTCACATCTTACGGAATTCAGGGCGGAGACGAAAAAAAATCCGCGCCCGGGGAAAAAACTTGATTTTCTATGTCAGGAAATTAACCGTGAGATTAACACAGTCGGCTCAAAAAGCGCTATAATAGAAGTAACTAATGAAGTTGTGAGGATGAAAGAGACGCTGGAAAATATCAGGGAGCAGTTAAGAAATATCGAGTAACGCTCAGGGGGAAAGATGAAAAAGGACATAAAAATAGCAATTTCAGGAAGAAGCGGCTGTGGAAATACCACAGTCAGCAAAATGGTTGCGGAGAAATTAAATTTGCATTTTATAAATTTTACATTCCGCGCCTTGGCGAAGGAACGAAATGTAGAGTTAAAAGATATACTTGAACTTGCGGCAAAAGATGATTCGCTGGATAAAGAACTGGATGCACGACAGGTACAGCTTGCCCAGGAGGCCGGCGGCTGCGTATTAGGTTCGCGTCTTGCAATTTGGATGTTGAAAGAAGCGGATTTAAAAGTCTACCTTGACGCAAGTCCGCAAACAAGGGCATCGCGGATTGTAAATCGGGAAGGCGGCACTCTTGAGGAAGTAGCCGCTTTTACAGCCAGCCGCGACAAACAGGATCACGGCAGGTATTTGCGCATTTACGGCATTGATACCGATGATTATAGTTTTGCGGATTTAATTGTTGATACCGATAATATCACGCCGGAGAAAATTACGGAGATGATTATACAAATAGCAAAGAGCAGTGAGGAATGAGCAAGTAGCAATGAGCAATGAGAAATGAGAAATGAGAAAAGAGAAGTGAAAAATGAGCTAACACGAGATTAGCTAACTACGAAAAAATTAGATAGAGTATATTGATAATGATAGATAAGATTAACCAACATATTAATAATTCTGAATTGGCTGATAGAAAGACAGTTGAGGTCAAGACGCAGAATGAATCACAAAAGCCACAGGTAACACATTCCGCTAAATCTTCCGGTACTCTTGCGTCTAACGTACCGCGTTCTGCAGCGTCTCTTTCCGCTTCTTTGGGATTACCGCAGGATAAGCTTTCATCTTCTATTATCTCTTTTGCGCGTTTTTTTTCTCTCCCCTTAAAGCCGCAACTGCTGGCTGATTTACGGCGATACGCTCTTGCGCCGCCTTCGCAGAATGCGAATCAGTCTTCTGCTACGGCAAACGCCGCAGGGGATACTAATGCCTCTTTGACAACTGAAAAAACACGTCAGGCGTTTTCGCTTTCAGCCGCCGCGGCGGAAAGCAAAGGAGTGGAACTTTCCCCAAAAGGACTTGAATCGTATGCAGAAGCCGTTGATCCCGAATCGCGGCGGCAGGACGGCGACCGTCAGCGAAGGCGGCGCAATAGGGAACAGGATGAACATGCGGAAAAAACTTCTTTAAAAAGTGAAGGTGTTAAGAAGTCTCAATACGGGGAAAATTCCTCTTCTCAACTTTTTTCTGCGGACGGTCTTAAAAAAATATCTCTTGAAAGCGCGGAGCAAAATCCTCTTCTTGAAATTCTTAACAGGCTGCCATGTAAAAACGGACAGCGTTGGATTGTGCTTCCATTTGATTTTATCGAGAACGATAAAAAATTCAATGTTTCGATGAGGGTATTGCTTGATGATAAACATTCATTAAATAGCGCTGTTTGCATGGCGTTGGATATTTTAGAGAGCGTAAATGTTGAGTCTGCTTCGGAACATGATGGTACGCAAGAGCAATTAAGCGGAGAGGCAAACCATGAGCGAAGATGGCTTTTTGTTACTGAGTCTGTAAATGACAAGCTTCTGCGCGTGTCGGTATATATTCAAGGTGAGTTCTCGCAAAAAAGTCATTCCATGTTTAAGAGTGAGTTGTCGAATCTTTTTAAAATTCCCGCTGAGCATATCAATATAATAAATAGAACGGAACTTTTTCCTTATGAGACTTCCTTCGCGGAAAATTTTTCTTCGATAGACGAGGCTGTTTAGTATGAAAAAGAAGAAGATAGCGTCCGCTATCGGCTATTCGGCAGGTGATCCCGCTCCTGTACTTTTGGCTTCGGGCAGAGGCAGGGAAGCGCAACGGATAATTGACATTGCGCAAGAGGCTGGGATTGCAGTAGTGGAAGACGCGGCTCTGGCTTCCCTGTTGGATACAAGCGCGAAACCGGGCGATTTTATCCCCGCATGGTGCTGGGAAGCGGCGGCAAAGGCGCTTGCTTTCGTAATTAAAACCGATAAAACCCCCTATTGACATTTTTTCTCAATTTTGTAAATATCAATTTAAGGTTTTTATCCTATGGACAATGATATGTCCATATTAGGCGGCTGTCGTATAACGGCTATTACCCCAGCCTTCCAAGCTGGAGACGTGGGTTCGACTCCCATCAGCCGCTGCCGAGTGAGGTATTATTTTTTTAAAGCATAGCTTAAAAAAAATAAGGAGATGCAGCGTCTGCCTGCGGTCAGCCGCTTTAATTGGGGCGCATAACTCAGCTGGTTAGAGTGCTTGCTTTACACGCAAGATGTCCCTGGTTCGAATCCGGGTGTGCCCATGTTTTTTTATGAAGGAGAATATTGTGAAAAAATTATTTTGCGCGTGTTTGGTTTTGATTTCGATAATATCAATATCATGTCAAAAAAAACCAGGTGCTTCCGGCTCTGCCGCCGATATGGGCGTGACTGTACGTCTTCTTACTGATTCTTCCGGTGTTGACGATAAATCTTTTAATGCCGCCGCATGGAGAGGCATTCTTGAATTTTACGGCGATACGGCGGCAAATCCCAAACAGAAGGGAAAGGCTTATGATTGGGTTGTAACTCAGGATCAAAGTATGTATGTCCCCAATCTCAGGATGGTTACAGACCAGGGGTACGATCTTATTATCGTAAACGGGTTTACATGGGACGAGTCGTTAACTATAGTTTCCAATGATAATCCTTCTCAAAAATATCTTATTGTCGATGTTGATTGGGTCGAGGCCGGTAATGTAATGCAGGCGGCTTATGCGGAGCATGAAGGCTCTTATCTTGTCGGCGTCGCCGCCGCGTTAAAAGCGCTTGAAGACGGCGTAGCTTCCCCGCGCTTTGGTTTTATCGGCGGAATGCCTTCCCCGGTTATTACCAAGTTTGAAGTAGGTTATGTGCAAGGTATTCTTTCAATTATTCCTAACGCGGAAATAGTAGATTATTATGTAAACAGTTGGGATGAACCCGCTCTTGCAAAAACACAGTCAATGATTTGGTATGATTCAGCGGGCGTTTACGCTATTTTCTCCGCAGCGGGAAACAGCGGGAACGGAACTATCGCGCAGGCGAAAGAATACCGCGCTATGGGCAAAAATGTCTGGGCAATAGGCGTGGATTCCGATCAATATGAAGACGGACTTTATAACGCAAAAGATTCCGCCGTTCTTACGTCAATGCTTAAGCGTGTGGAAAACAGCGTTATTTACGCGCTTAATGCGGTTAAAAATAAAACTTTTAAACCAAGCGTTATAGTTTTTGATTTAAAAGCCGAAGGCGTCGGCTATTCCGCCGCGAATTCCGCTCTTAGCAAAAATATTATTGAAAGATTGGAACTTATTAAAGCGCAAGTCTCAAACGGAAATATTAAAGTCGCGGCGACTCTTGCGGATTCTATGCGTCTGCCGGGTTTCCCGAAAAATTTAAGGGCAATTGACGACTAAACTTAACAGAATAGAAGATAAGGTTCTTGAAATTTTTACAGGCTCAAATGCCGTAATCTCCGCTTTAGTTGTGCTTCTTGGTTTTTTTGTCGCCACATTACTTATCATTTTAATCGGGAAAAATCCGTTGGTAATGTATCAGGCTATGCTGCAGGTTGTAAGCGGATTTGATCTAACACGCGGCTCATGGAATGTCCGCTATATTGGGGAATGGATAGTAATTTCCATGCCGCTTATCTTATGCGGTTTAAGCATGGGGTTTTCCGTCCACGCCGGATTATTCAACATCGGGGCTGAAGGACAGTACATCGCGGGATTAACGGCCGCTCAGTTAATCGCCGCAGGTTTTGTACGCTCCACAGGCGGGCAGGTTCCCATTCATTTTTCAATCGCTGTGTTAGGCGCAATGTTTTTTGGCGCGTTGTGGGGCGGCATTGCCGGTTTATTAAAAGCCAGATATAAGGTGTCGGAAGTGGTCGCTACGATAATGATGAACTACATCGCTTTTTTTATTCACAGGCTTGTGACTTTAAACATTCCCGGCAGCAACACTTTTAAAACGCCGAATTTCCCCGTAACCGCTACTCTATCAAATCCGGCATTGTCTGCAATTACAAACAGATCAGGAATGAACAACGGTCTTTGGTTTACCATTGCGGCCGTTGTAATTTATTGGCTCATCATGGAAAAAAGCGCGTTTGGCTTTTCTCTTAAAGCCACAGGTTTTAACAAAGACGCGGCTTTGTATGCCGGTATGCGCGTAAAAACAAATATCACTTCGGCAATGGCTATCTCCGGCGCTTTTGCGGGTCTTGCCGGCGCGGTTGTTTCGTTGGGAATGTTTAATTACGGGCGTATTTTGACGGCGTTTGACAATTACGGTTTTGACGGTATTGCCGTCGCTCTTACCGGTAACTGTTCCGCATTGGGAATAGCAATTATGGGACTGCTTTTCGGAATGTTAAAATCCGCACAGCCATTGATGCAGCTACGGCAGATTCCAAGAGAGATTGCGTCGATTATTATGGGCATGGTTGTTGTTTTTATCGCGTTACGCCCCGGTGTTCAAATGTTTGTGGAGTGGAGGAAGAAAAAAATAACAAATAATAGGTAACAAATAAGGTGACAGACGCAACGTGTGTCTTTTTTATCCCCTTTTTTTAACGCGGCGTACGGCGCGGATAATAAAGAAAACAGGAACTGCAATTATCGCCAGTACCACTATAATTACACCTAACAACATAAAAAATATTTTGTTGGGATTTTTTAGGATCGCCCAGGGTGCTCTGCTTGTTACCTCAATTTTACGTCCGTTGAGCCGGTTGTAATATTCAGGTATCTTTGAAACGCCGCCTGATTTATCAAATGATTCAAGATAATACGCTAGCGCGGCCCATTCTTTAAGTTCCGTATCGCCGTTATAAATAATATGCTTTTCAAAGTCCGTGATTGGGTTTCCGTTTTCATCTTTGGGCTGAACTTTTAAAAGCCCGAAAGAATGAGCTTCGACGGCTCCCAACATCTGGCATGAATAAAGTCCGCCGATAACGCGGTACAATTTTTTATTGTTCAATTTTGATAAACTGCCGTCGGGATTCATTAATTTTACATCCGTTACCCTGTTAAGAAGAAGCCTTCGGGGATTATAAGTATAAGTTAAACCCGATGTATACAACCGCGCCTCGCCCATCAGCGTTGAAACAGACGCGTCTATTTCCGCCACGGTTTTTAATTCTTTTCCGGTCAGGTATATGTTGACCAATGGATAACCGGGAATCATATCCGGTCCTATGCCCAAACTGCTCACGTTAAACGTGTCGGCTGTGGTTATCGGGCCTTTTGAGAACGACCCTCTAACAACGCCGCTGGGGACTACGGCGACGTCAATCTTGCGGTAATTATCGCCTTCGGCCTTTTTAACTGCCGCTATATACGAGTCGGAAATCAGGTTGCCAAGAGTATCCTCGCCCTGTACTTTGCCGAAATTCTCCACCGGTATAAAATCAAAATCCGTATATGAAATTATTTGATCATAACTGTAGCCGAAATGGGAGAAATAATTTTTATCCGCCAAAGACTTGAATTTCTGTACGGCGGCCTCAACAGCGGCGTCTTTCGGCAGATCGCCGCTTATCGGCAGTAATTTGTATTCTGATGGCGAATAACGGTCTCCGTTACGGGTAAGCACAAGACGACCTATATTGTGAGTGTATTCTCCGCAGGATACAATAATTGTATTACCGATAATAATTGGTTCCTTAAGCGTTGAGTGCGTATGGCCGCTGATTATAACGTCAATTTCCGGCACGGCGGCCGCCAGCAGTTCGTCTTCCGATTTTTGAGGATTATCATCGGTTCCGCTGTGCGACAGGCAGATTATTATATCCGCGGAAGTTTCAGCTTTAATTTTTGCGACAATCTTTTTGGAAACCTCAATCTGATCCTTAAAATACAGTCCGCTTAATGGCGCGTAACTGTCGGCCTGTTTGCCTAAAATGCCGAAAAAAGCCGCCTTTACGCCGCCTTTCTCTATAACGGTATACTCCGCCGCACCGTAACGGTTTAATGCTTTCTGAAGTTCTGCGGCTTTGGACGCGCGTTTTTCATCAGCCAGAGTCCTGTCCCAGTCAATGTTGGATGTTACAATGAACGGAAGACGCTCGCCGCTTGCGACTGCTGTATTAAGCATATCTGTCAGTCCCTGGGTGCGGTAGTCGAATTCATGATTGCCCAATGTAGTCGCGTCGAAACCTAAAAGTCCCATCATGCGCAGTTCCGAAGCTTCGCTTGAATAAATCGTTTGAAAAGGCGTGCCCATTGCGAAATCGCCGCCGTCTATAATAAAGGTATCCGGGTTGCCGGCTTTTATCCGATCGATGACGGTTTTCATGCGCGCAAAACCGCCGCGTTCCGCAGGTTTGCCGTCAATCACACAGCGTTCCGCGTCAAAATGCGAGTGCATATCGTGGGTAAAAATTATGGAAACATCTGCGGGTGAAGGAGATTGCGCCGATAAAAATCCTGCCGTAAAGACCGCTAATAATAAAAAAGCGGCTGTGATTTTTAATCCATTAATTTTTTTTATAATGTGAATTGATAATTTATACATATTTTCTCCTTATATTAAGATATTCAATGAATTTTGACATATCATACATAATTATTGGTTTCACTTATTATTATAGACTTATACTGTAAAAAATGTAATAAATCAAATAACTCTTTCCGTAATGTAACGCTGTTCGTTCTTATTCACAAGACGGTAATCCATCATTCAATGCAATATTACCTACTGAATCCCTTAATCAAAGAAAAGTACACTATTGTTTTTAGTTGGTAGCTAAAGTCGTATAGCAGTTCGTCAAACTCTATTTTTGCTTGATTTTTCCCATTTTCCGTGATATATAAGACATATATGTATTATCAAACAAAGATACGTAAAATAAATGAGGAGTTTATATGGGATTGATTAAAGCATTGGCAGGGGCAGTTGGCGGCACTCTGGCGGATCAGTGGCTTGAGTTTTTTGTCTGTGAAAGTTTAGATGCGGATGTATTGGCGGCTAAAGGGCAGAAGAAGACAAGTAAAAGAAGCAGTAATACCAAAGGGGAAGATAATATCATCTCCAACGGTTCGGGTATTGTAGTAAATAAAGGTCAGGCGGCGATTATTGTTGACAACGGGCGTATCGTAGAGGTTTGCGCGGAAGAAGGGCGTTATACATACGATCAGTCAAGCGAGTCCAGTATTTTTTACGGCGGTCTCGGTCAGGGCATCGCCGGAGCGCTTAAAAGTATTGAGGAGCGTTTTAAATACGGCGGCATTCCGGGAAAGGATCAGCGGATATACTACTTTAATACAAAGGAAATTGTCGGGAATAAATACGGCACTCCCAATCCTATTCCCTATCTGATTGTTGATCCAAATATCAATTTGCGCCTGACCATAAGCCTGCGCGCTAACGGGGAATATTCTTTCCGCATGATAAACCCGGTTCTGTTCTACGCGAATGTCTGCGGTAATGTAGATGAACCGTACACAAGGGATAAGATCGACAGCCAGCTTAAGAGCGAAATTATCACCGTTCTGGGTCCGTCCTTAGGCAAACTTGGCAAAGGGCTGGAGTATCATGAGATTTCATTTCAAACTGAAAAATTGGCCGAGATTCTTAACGAAGCGCTCAGTGCAAAGTGGAGAGAAGGCCGCGGCATAGAAATTGTTAATTTTGGAATTACATGCACCGCTTCGCCGGAAGATGAAACCCGAATCAAACAGCTTCAAACATCGGCGGTTATGCGCGATCCTACAATGGCCGCCGCATCGCTGGTAAACGCCCAAAGCGACGCCATGCGTACCGCCGCGGGAAATACAGCCGGCGCAATGGCCGGTTTCATGGGCATGGGAATGGCAGGCGCGGCAGGCGGCATGAATGCGCAAAACCTGTTTGCAATGGGAGCACAGCAACAATCCGCGCAACAGGCTGCCCCGCAACAGGCGGCTCCGGCGGAAAACGCCGGCTGGACTTGCTCATGCGGTCACGCAGGAAACTCAGGCAAATTCTGCGCCGAGTGCGGAAAACCAGCGCCTGCGCCGACTTTAACATGGACATGCTCCTGCGGACATGCCGGAAACACGGGCAAGTTTTGCGCAGAATGTGGAAAACCCGCTCCTGCCGCTGAATGGACTTGTTCATGCGGACAAACGGGAAATACCGGCAAATTTTGCGCAGGGTGCGGAAAGCCCAGGCCCTAAGGCGGAATAATGGAAATAAAAGAATATAAATGCCCTAATTGCGGCGGAGCGGTTAAGTTTGACAGTTCATCACAAAGTATGAAGTGCCCGTTTTGCGACGCGGAATTTACAATCGAGGCGCTTGAAGAATATCAGAAACAATTACAGGTTCCTGAAAAGGACAATGTAAACTGGGACGGAAAGGATGCCGCCCAAGAATGGAAACAAGAGGAACTTGATGAGCTTTCAACCGGTTCCTGCCCCTCGTGCGGCGCTGAGCTATTAGGCGATAAAAATACCGCGTCAATGGTTTGTCCAAACTGCGGCAATACGCAGATTGTGTTAAGGCGGCTTACCGGATTATTAAAACCTGAATACATTATCCCCTTTAAACTGGAAAAGAAGGTCGCTGTGGAAGCATTAAAAGATTTCTACAAAGGCAAGCGGCTTCTTCCAGACAGCTTTAAAGATGAAAACCGCATAAACAGCGTACAGGGCGTTTATCTTCCTTTCTGGCTTTTTGACGCAAATGCCCAGGGGCATATTTGTTATAAGGGCGAAAAAGTAAAAACATGGAGCGACGCCAAATACGATTATACAAGAACCGATTTTTATTCCATTGTACGCGATGGCAGTTTGCAGTTTAAAAGAATTCCCGTAGACGGTTCTGAAAAAATGGACGACGATTACATGGATGCCATAGAGCCTTTTGATTATACCCAGATGAAAGGTTTCGAGACCGCATACCTGTCGGGCTATCTGACGGAGAAATACGATGTGGACGCGGACAAAAGCAAGGAAAGGGCGGTCAAGAGAATAAAGAAGTCTGTGGAAGCGGAGTTTGCCAGATCCGTAATAGGTTTTGAGTCGGTTAAAACTGAAAGTTCCACAATCAACGTGGAAAACGGCAAGGTGAGTTACAGCCTGTTCCCGGTGTGGGTTCTCAATACCAAATATAACAAGGAAAATTATCTGTTTGTAATGAACGGACAGTCGGGACGCCTTGTCGGAAGGCTGCCGGTGGATCGTGGCAAGTATTGGAAATACTTAGCTTTATATGCCGGTATTATTGGCGCGGTCACTACGCTTGTCATTCAAGCTTTGCGGATATTACTGTAGGAGTTTATTATGAAAACAAAATTGATTAAGCTTTGCTTAACGGTTATGATTGTTTTTTTTGCCTCTCCCGTTTTTGCCTTGGAACGTGTTATTGATAACGCCAATATTTTAAGCTCGCAGGAAAAAGAAAACCTAAAAGCATTAATTTCTTCCATCTCATCAATGTATAATTTTGATCTGGTAATTGTTACTGAAACATTTGTTAATGCAAGCAGTCCCATGAAATACGCGGATGATTTTTTTGATGATAATGGTTACGGTCTTGATAATAATGGTAACAGTATGGGACAGGACAGGGACGGCTGCCTTTTTCTATTGGTGACCGGAAGCCGGGATTACTGGTTCAGCACATCGGGCAGTGGCATAAAAATATATACACCCTACGCATTAGATAAACTGAAAAGTGACGTTGTGAGATTTTTAAAAAAGGACAACTATTATAAAGCATTCCAAGTCTTTCTGCTTGATTCCAAAGAATTTCTTAACCTTAATGCAAGGTGGGGCAGAAGCTACAACTTCTTTTGCAGATGGAATTATATTTTAGTACTCGCGGCATGGCTTCTGTCCATGTTAATAGGCTTTATAGTTGTGCAAGTATGGAAAAAGAAAATGAATACCGCCCTTCCACAAACTCAGGCTGCCGCCTATGTGGTTCCCGGAAGCCTCGTGTTTAACGTGCAAAAAGAAACTTTCCTATACTACGTAGTTCATAAAAGTCGGAATGACGCTGATGACTCCAGCGGAGGTTCCGGCGGAGGTTCCCATACCAGTTCCTCCGGCAGAAGTCATGGCGGGGGTGGCGGCCACTATTGAGACTAAAGCTCTAAGCCACCGCGTACTTCGTTTCTGTATTTATGCTGCTCTTTTTCATTACTCTTAAATATGAACGAAGCTTGTTTATTACTTCATCAAAATCCAACGGCTTACCAAGGTGGCTGTCCATACCGGCGGCGAGACATTTTTCAATGTCTTCTTTAAACACATTAGCGGTCATCGCGATTATCGGAATTCCCTTTTGCCGTTCCGATAATTGGTTGGGAGTTTCATTGGGGAATTCCACAAATTTAATTTTACCATCATAAAATTTTATACTGGTTTTGCGTTGTGCCGCCTCAATAGTGCGGATACGCCGTGTCGCTTCATAGCCGTCCATTTCCGGCATCTGTATATCCATGAAAATCATATTGTATTTATAAGGGGCTTTAGCAAACATGCTGACCGCTTCTACACCGTTTTTAGCGCAGTCTATTTCCAGCTTTGTCGGCTCAAGTAAAGTTTGGACAATTTCGCGATTGATGTCCACATCTTCAACCAACAGCATGCGCCGCCCGGCAAATATACCCGCAATGTCAGCGGCTTTTACTTTTTCCGTCTGTTGTTTATCCATACCTAAACATATATTTGTATTGCGTTTCAACTGAATGGTAAAAGTAAAAGTTGAACCCTTTCCCAGTTCTGATTCTATCCAAATTGATCCGCCCATCATTTCCACAATGCTTTTGGAAATGGCAAGACCAAGCCCCGTACCTCCGTATTTGCGCGTTGTGCAGGATTCGGCCTGTTCAAACGAATTGAAAAGTTTAGCCTGTTGTTCAGGACTTATGCCTATTCCGGAGTCGCTTACAGAAACTTGCAATGTACAGATACCGCTTTCTTTTCCGGCAAGGTGTACGTCAATGGCAATGGAACCTTTTTCCGGCGTGAATTTGATTGCGTTTCCAAGCAAATTGGTGATGACCTGCGCTATCCGCTGATCATCCCCAATGAGCATGCGGGGAATGAAACGGTCAATATCCATGGTGAATTTTTGATGTTTTTCTTCTATGCGGAAATTGACGACATTCACTACCCGCTTGAGCATTTTCTCAAAATCAAATTCCACCTCGCAAAGTTCAAATTTATTGGCCTCGATTTTTGACATATCAAGAATATTGTTAATAACGCCAAGCAAATGGTTAGAAGCCTCTTCTATTTTAGAAAGACAATAATCTTTGCGAACGGAGTCAGAAGCGGACTTTCCTATCTTAATCATGCCGATAATCGCGTTCATCGGCGTGCGTATCTCATGGCTCATGTTGGCAAGAAATGCGCTCTTATTCATACTCTCTATATCAGATTTTTGTTTTGCCTTGTCAACGCTAATAAGAATGATAATCAAAACCGACGCAAGCGCAATGCCCAATATACTGAGTATTAATTCCATATCGTACACCGGTTGATAATACAGTTTTTTTTGCGCCAAAAGACCTAAATGCCAGCCATTAAAAAGCGTCTTAAAAAAACCAACAACCTTTTCGCCTCTCCAGTTAACCCACTCGGTTCCTGAAATTTTTCCGGTATGTATTAATTCATTGGTTAAAAATGAAAGCGGAATTTTAGAATCATACATTTTCATTCCGATAAAATCCGGGTTCATGTGCCCAATTATTGTTAAATCCTGACTGATCAATACTCCGAAACCGCTTTTGGTAAGAGCGGTATTGGCGACTCTTTCCCCTATATAACCTGCCCGTATATCAATAGCGACAACGCCTATACGATTTCCGTCGTCGTCAAAAAGACAACGGGAGTATGAAAGAACGGTTTCACCTGTTACAAAATCCGTATACGGCTCAGTTTCCGCAATGTCACCGTTAGCCTCCACGGCGGCTATATACCAGGGACGTTCAAGAGGGTTCCAATCATCCGGCGGCTGCCAGTCAATACCGCTAAAAAAGAACGGGCCTTCCGGAGATTTTTCTATATAACCAAAAGGACCGTTAGGACTGAAAGTTTCTTTACACTTTAAGAATAAATGATTTGTAATATCCTTATTATAAGCGATCAATTTTGCGGCATTATCCCCTCTCTGTGTTAAATTTTGTATGAATTGCGCAAAATTATCCAGTATAGTGTATGATTCCAGCAACTCAGAATTGATTTGGGATTCTACATAGTCAAGTACGCTTTCAACATTGTTTATAAGATTGGTCCTCACGATTCTGCTGGTGAATATGTAGCTTAATACAACCATTGCAAAAAACGCGAAGAAAGTAAACAGCAATTGTATATATAGGGGGCGTTTTGGTAAAAATTTTGCAATTATTTCTCTCATAACCAACCTCCTTTTATAGTATTCATGGTTAATTACGACGCCTTAAAACGTAATACTTCCTTCATCTTGGACAAATTCAATGCTGTGTCGGATGTCTGCCTCAGAAGGAGTATTTCAACTCCTGTTACAATGATCGCCGCAAAGATTTTATAATTTGATAAGAGCTCTACTGTTAATATCATAAAAATTACTATACAAGACAAGGGAATTCGGCTGCATAGCGATAAATTTCCGTTATATTGTAAATTTTACTTTAGTGTGGTATAATTTTCATAATACTACATGGCAGGCTTCCGCTTTTAAGGCGGCGTAAATAAATTTAAGGAGATTTTTATGAAAATTCATCAACCGGCAGAATTAATTGAAGATGCAAATGCAGCACTGCAAATGCTAAAGGAAGGAAATGCGCGTTATTTAAAAGGCGAGCTTATTCCGAAGACCAGCTATAGCGCCGATAGGGAAGTTTTAAACGGCGGGCAGAAGCCTTTTGCCGTAGTTTTAACTTGCGCCGATTCACGCGCCGCGCCGGAAATTTTCTTTGATCAGAAATTAGGGGACATTTTTGTCATCCGCAATGCCGGTAATGTCGCCGACAAAACCGCGCTTGGCAGTATTGAGTATGCGGTTGAACATCTTAAAAGCAAACTGGTTGTCGTCTGCGGACACAGCAAATGCGGCGCGGTAACGGCGGCATGCTCAGGCGGGGAACTTCCTCCAAACATCAAACACATTGTAGATCACATCATGCCCTCCGTGAAAAAAGGTGACGATGTAGAAAAGGTCGTTCATACCCATGTAGCGGCAATGATGGAGCAAGTTAAGGCTGACGAAATTGTCAAACGCTTGGGAGTTAAAGTTGTCGGCGCTTGCTATGATATTCATAGTGGCGCGGTGGAGTGGCTTTAAGGTAAGGGGATAGCAAAAATCTCACACAAAGAGAGGAAGAAGGCGCTTCCTGAGCTTGTCGAAGGGAGCAGGTCGCTTCGACAAGTTCAACGATCAAAATATTCTTCCTTGAAACAGTTTTTATTCTTCATTTCGTCTTTTAGAAAAGTCTATTTTTTCCTTAAATGGCGGAATGGCAAAGGAAAGAAGTGTCTGCGAATTTCCGTTACTTAAAGCAAAATCACCAAGTAAAATTATGTCCATGCCGAGTATCATTCCAACATTGGAAGGTATATTACAAACAGCGACTTCAATGTTTTTTTTGATAACGCCATTTGGCAGTTCAATAGTAATGTAGACAATATCAACTACTTGGGTACTGTGAATACCGGCAATTGTTTTTTTATCTACCGGAGTTACATTAAGTTTATTCATTATGTCAGGCGTTATTGCTGATACGCTTGCACCGGTATCCCAAAGCGCTTCTGTAGATAGAGATAACAAAGAATTATATGGAATAGAATACAGATTAACAGGGGTGATAATCTTCTTGTTATTTTGGTTAATATAATAAGAAAGCGTTGAATGTAGTTGAGTTGCCATATTGTCTGTTTAACAACCTAATGAAAAAAGATGCGCTATTTCATCTTCGATATTTACAGGCACATTATGAATCATAAAAGTGCCAGGTGTGTAAGTTTTTATTGTTTCTTGATATGCTTCTTCCATATCGTCATAAGCCGCGATTATTTGATCGCCAATAATAACAATACGCTTACCAATATATTTTTCGCGGATTTTTGATTTATTTTTCTCGTAAAACTCAAATTCTCTTTCGAGCATAGTTTAATCCACTCCTATTGATATTATAGTGCATAAAAAATCTCTTTCTATAGGATAACAGGATTTTCAAGAATTTGCAAGTTACGGACATTTATATTAATCTAAATAATTCGCTAAGATTTTCAAAAAACGTCTGTTGTCGTTGATATAGTATGGAGAGAATATTTCAATATCGACACATCCCAAACAATGGTAAAAATGAGTAATTTTTACTCTTGCAACTTCCCCCACAAAATGCTAAAATACCCCTAATGAGCCAAAAAATCGCCATTATTGGCAAAAAGCCGCTTAATCTCCTATTTCAAACCACTTTGGGCTTAATACAATATACCCCCCCCCCA
>Ga0268262_10003271_pt1 | contig 17708 bp, 20 predicted proteins | sample TergutNc150P3_FD_190354 | JGI IMG/M metagenome (GOLD analysis project Ga0268262, IMG submission 190354) | Nasutitermes corniger P3 segment gut microbial community from laboratory colony in Florida, USA - Nc150 P3 (SPAdes) (version 2) | ecosystem: Host-associated > Arthropoda: Insects >...
TGAAACAGGAGGGCATCTCCTACGCTGCCGGTGCGGACGTTCCCTGTGTCATCGCCAATGTTTCCAGAGGCGGCCCGGGGTTGGGCTCAATCGCCCCGGCTCAGGGCGACTATTTCCAGTCAACGCGGGGCGGCGGCCACGGAGACTACTACTGCATAGTATTGGCCCCAAAAAGCGTTCAGGAATGTGCGGACTTTACTTACCTGGCCTTTGACCTTGCGGACAAATACCGAATGCCCGTAGTAATCCTGGCGGACGGCATGATTGGCCAGATGATGGAGGGAATCGTCCTTCCGTCTGAAAAATCCCCAAAAGACCTTCCAAAGAGGCCCTGGGTGGTCGGAAACATGGCGGGCAGGGCGTCCAGGCACATCACCTCCATCAACCTTGTTCCGGCAGAACTTGAAGCCAAAATCAAGGCCAGGTTTGAAAGATACGAACTCATTAAAAAGACTGAAATTCGTTTCGAGGAAGTGGACACGGCGAATGCTGAAATTACTTTGGCAGCCTACGGAACCTGCGCCAGGGTCTGCCTTGGCGCAAAAAAGCTCGCGGACAAAGCCGGACTAAAGGTGGGCTTGTTCAGGCCAATAACCCTCTGGCCGTTCCCGTATGAAGCCCTGGGCAAAATAGGCGAAAGGGGAAAGCCCATTCTCACTGTGGAGATGAGCATGGGCCAAATGGTGGAAGACGTGCGCCTTTCAGTTCTGGGCAAATCACCGATTCATTTCCTGGGCCACACCGGAGGGGTTATTCCCACCGAGGAAGAGGTTTTTGAGGAAGTAAAGAAAATCTTAGGGAGCGGAAAATGAGCGAAAAAAAACTTTACGGCCATCCCAAAAGCCTTTGCGATGTGCCCACCAAATACTGCGGCGGCTGCGGCCACGGCGTAATTCACAGAATCATCACCGAAGTTATTGACGAACTGGGCGTTCGGGAAAAAACGGTTATTACCAATCCGGTAGGCTGCTCAATATGGGCGGATCTTTATTTTGATTTTGATTCCGTTCAGCCTCCCCATGGCAGAACCCCTGCGGCAGCCACCGGCGTCAAGCGGATTCTTCCCGATCACATCGTAATTTGCTATCAGGGAGACGGAGACATGGCCGCCATTGGAACCGCGGAGATGATCCACGCTGCCAACAGAGGCGAAAAGTTCACCACGATTTTCGTTAACAACGCGATTTACGGCATGACCGGCGGCCAAATGGCCCCCACTACCCTGATCGGTCAAAAGGCGACTACATCGCCAAAGGGCCGCGATCCTGTTAAAGCGGGAATGGGCTACCCCATACGCGTATCGGAACTCCTTGCCACCCTGGACGGAAGCGCTTACATAGCCAGGGGCGCGGTCAATAACGCAGCAAACATACGCAAAACCAGGGGTTATTTGCGCAAGGCCCTTCAACTGCAAATGAGCGGCATCGGCTTTACTATGCTGGAAATACTGTCCCCCTGCCCCACAGGCTGGAGCCTCAGCCCGCCTGACGCGGCGGACTGGCTTGAAAAAAACATGATCCCCGTATTTCCCCTGGGCGAAGTCAAAAACAGCGCCGCCGAGGGCCAGCAAAAGCCTATTGCCGCCAGGCTTGATAAGCCGGTAGAGGGGGCAGCATGACAGAAAAAAGCTTTTTTGCCGGTTTCGGCGGCCAGGGCATAATTTCCCTAGGTCAGATCTGGGTTTATTGCGGTATGAAAGAAGGAAAAAATGTTTCGTTTTTCCCGTTTTACGGCGCGGAAAAGCGCGGCGGTATCGCAAGGGCGGGGGTCATCATCTCCGATGAAGAAATTGCAAGCCCCCTGGTAACCACTCCCGACTCAGTGCTGGTTATGAATGTGGATTCACTCCCGCTCTGCGAGGAAATTCTAAAACCACAAGGGGTCATGATAATAAACTCTACTCTGGTTAAAGAAGGGCCTAAACGCAGCGATATTAAGGTGGTAAAAGTTGAAGCGACCGGCCTTGCCGAAAAGATCGGCAGTCTCCTCTATGCCAACATGGTCGCGCTGGGCGCCGTCGCAAAGGTCACAGGGGCTTTGAAGCTTACGGACATTGAAGCAATCTTGAAAAAGTTCTTTCCGCCTGAAAAACACAAATTCGTTCCCATGAATGTTGAAGCTATTAGGGGGGGTTATGCGGCTGTTTAAACTACTTGCTGTTTTTTTGCTTTTATCCGCTGTTTCCGCGTGGGCGCAGGATAAAAATAGCGGAATAAAAACCTCAACGGAATTGGGCTTGCAAATTTCCAGCCTTCCGGAAGCAAAGCTCTCTTTAAGCCAGAGCTTCGTTTTTCCTTTTCTGCAGGGCTCAGGCCCTTTGACCAAAGACAATAACATCGCCGCCGTCCTTGGCGCGGAAGTTAGCCCGGTTTCCTTGAACGGCAAAGCTGAAATAATCTGGACACCTGCGGCTTTTTTCCTGCTTTCAGCCGGCGGTTTGGCCGGATCGGGCTGGAACATGGTCCTGGGAAACGGCATCGGCATCAACAAGCCGGAGGACGAAAGCGCCGCCCCGCCCAGAAAGGCAATAATCGACGGGGCGCCCTTTGACGGCCTTCTCTGGCGGGCCTGGGGAGCGGGTACCGTGCAATTCGACCTTGCGGCGGTCATTCCCGGCGACTGGAACCATATACTCTTCCAGTCCCGCCAGGAAGTCCGATATGCCGCCTACAGCCGGGCAAAACCCAAGGAAGCCTGGGTCTACGAGGCTGACAGTGCGGAGAATCAGAACGGGTTGGTTTATTACGCCAGTTATGTTCTTGGCTACCAAATGCCCCTGTCGCCCATACTGGACACCGTAGCATTCATGGCGGAGCTGGATAAGACCCTTTACGATACCCCGGGGGGATATTATTGGGGCGAAAACCTGGGCAAATGGACTTTTTCAGGCTTGTTTAATTTTTCCTTTACTTCCCGGTTTAGCACAGCGCTTGTGATCCAAATGCAGACCCGCAGGAACCACGGTACAAGCAATTTTAACAATAAGGACTACTATTATCGGGACTTTGAGTTAAAAGACGACGGCGGAAAAAGGCGTCTCCTTTTTTACCGGGCAGCTTTGCTTTTTAATTACAAAATTCACTAAAAAACTCTTTTTTTCCTGAAAAGACCCCGAAAAGTAATATAATATTACTGATTAGGGGTATGACGTAAAAGGGCAGGTAAGCCGTTCAACAATAGAGCTATTGACATTTTATACTTTTTTAAGTATAGTTAGGCTTTACTGGGGTGTTTTCACCTGCCAAGGAGTTATTTTGGCATCGGTCCACGAATATAAACGCTTCGAGAACAATCTCGTACATAAGACAAAGAGCGGTTTTGATGCTTTTATCAAAGCCATTGGGGCCTTTTTCCGGGCCATCGGCAGGGCGCTAACCAGACGTTACACTGTAGTTCTGGTGCCTCATTCGGAAAAAAATGTTTACAATCTCCATATTTCAGTACTTTCAATTTGCTGTTTCTTTCTGGTTATAACCGCTGTTTTGGGGACTTTTGTATGGTATGGCGTTTACAATAAGTCCACCCTTAACAATTTGACTGAAAGGGATAACCGCCTTAAAGAAACCCAGGCAAGTCTGGATCAGATTAGGGATGAAGTGAACCATTTGTTCAGGGAAGTTCGGAATTTTGAGCCTGCCCTTTCAAGCACGCTTTCCGTTCTTGGAGCCGATACCGCAGGCTTAAACAGGATTTCCCAGACTACAGGCGGCGACTTGGCCTCTTTCTTTGACATCAAAGAAAGCCCCGCGGGGACTCTTCAAGAAGTGGAGGATCTAAGGCGGCTTTCCGTATTTTTTACCACTGCTACAAAGCCAATTGAGGAAATTCGTGATCTTCTTAATTCTCAAAGCGCGCTGCTGACGGAAATCCCCAGTATTTGGCCCATTAAGGGTAATCAGGGACATATTTCCATGCTTTTCGGCCAGAATGAAAACCCGTTTACAGGTCAGTACTATATTCATAAAGGAATTGATATCTCAACTTACCGGCAGGGCGATCCAATTGTAGCCACTGCGGACGGCCAGGTTGTAGCCCTTGAGTACGATTACAACGGATTCGGCAATAATGTTATCATCCGGCACAAACACGGCTTTTATACCCGTTACGCCCACATGCTTTCGTTTAATGTACGCGCCGGACAGCGTGTTCAACAGGGAGAAATAATCGGCTATATAGGAAACACCGGCTTATCAACAGGCCCTCATCTTCATTATGAGGTTCATATTGGTTCCGATGTGGTAGATCCCTACAAGTACATCACTATACGTTCCAGCATAGCGAGAAACGTGCGCTAGGGCATATCAGACATGGCTTCACAAAAAAGCGAAAGTTTCTCCATAAATACCATAATAGGCCCCGGGACCAGTGTTTCCGGAGACGTGGAATCTGGCGGGTTCACCCGTGTAGACGGAAACGTCCAGGGTAATGTTAAAGCCAAGGGCCGGGTTGTAATCGGCGAAAGGGCCAGGATGAAAAGCAACATAAGCGGCACCTCTATCACAGTCGGCGGGGTGGTTTTCGGCAACGTGCTTGCCAGCGAACGGCTCATTGTTTTGGCTACCGGCCTGGTAATGGGGGACATAATCACCCGGCGCATACAGGCCGAAGAGGGCTGCCTGATTCATGGGCGGGTCATAGTCTGCCAAAGCGAAGAAGTCTGGAACCGGGCTATTTCCGAATACAGGGATGTTACAGGTCTCAGAGAGTCCCTTGGCATACACTCTTCTGTCCCAGGGTATGTAAGGCATGGATAAAATAGACTTTAATCTTTCTTCCGTACTTAACCCGTCTTCTCATCCCGGCTTAAAAGCGGAGTCAAAAAAAACAAGGGCAAAAGGCGGGATTAGAAGCAGCAAAACGCTTTTTTCCAGGGTACTGGAAAACGCCGTGCAGGAGACAGGAGAACTCGGCCCGCTCAGAGAACTGGAACCGTCTGAAGAAGCGCTGACAGAGCTCATGGACGCCGTTCACAGCGCGGGAAGCGACCTTATAGACCGGCCTTTCCATGATGAAATTCTGCGCTACAAAAAAGCGGTGCGAGATTTTATCAATTATGTGGTTGACAACGCTTATGCTGTAGAGAAATCACAGACAAAGCGCAGGGAACACCGAAAGCTGAAACCTTATACGCAAATCCAGGTCATAGATCATAAACTTGAAGAACTGGCGGCCGCAATTCTGTCCGGACAGGCCACCCAGCTGGAAAGGGTCTCAAAAATTGATGAAATCAAGGGTCTCCTGGTTGACCTTACGATAACCGGCGTGATAAGAGAAAGAGATGAGTGACGAGGATAATTACACCGAAGAAGACATCAACTCTCTGGAGGACAACCCGCAGGAAGAACAAATAGACAGCGGGTCGGTAATCGCGGGGGAAGACCTGTCGACTCTAACCCAGGATACGCCCATCTACCGCCTTCGCCTTGTTTATTCCAGGGAAACTTTCCATGCCGCCTGGGCCGGCGAAACACTGGAGCCGGGAACAAAAGTCCTTGTACCGACCCGTTACGGCCGGGATCTGGCTGAAGTTATACATTCGATTCAATGCGAAGCCGGGCAAATACCGCAGGCCGTTACCCGTATTGAGAGGATCGCCAGCGACGATGATGTTTCCAGGGCCGCTTCGCACAAGCAGCAGGAAAAAGAAGCGTTCGATGTTTGCAAGAAGAAAATTGAAGTCCACAAACTGGACATGAAGCTTGTTTCGGTCCATTACATTCTGGAAGAACCAAAAATTCTCTTTTTTTTCACCGCCGAAAGCCGGGTTGATTTTCGGGAGCTCGTAAAAGACCTGGTCAACATTTTTAAGACCAGAATAGAATTACGCCAAATCGGAGTTCGGGACGAATCGCGGGTATTGGGGGGCCTTGGCGTTTGCGGAAGATGCTACTGCTGCCACGCGGTTTCGGACAAACTCAAGCCTGTTTCCATAAAAATGGCAAAAGATCAAAACCTGTCCCTGAATTCCACAAAAATATCCGGGCCCTGCGGCCGCCTTCTCTGTTGTCTTGCCTATGAACACCTGTTTTACGGGGAACAGCGAAGACTTATTCCCTGCGAGGGAACAAAAATTTTCTGGGATGGCTCCAGCTGGAAGGTTTCGGAAATAAACGTTGTGATAGGCAAGCTAAAACTCAGCACCGATGACGGCCGCGTGATCCAGCTGCCCCTTGAGGCCTTTGAGAAAAACGAAGGCCGCTGGTCAATAAACGCCCCCACTAAATAAAAGACAAAGGAAAATTGATAAATTATTTTTGTAAAACAAACCTACGCCATTTCTAGCGTAGGCTTGTTAAGTACAACTATCGAAAACGGTGTCTACCTTCGGTTCAGTAGGTCACATTTGTGTGAGCACTATGGTTGTTTGTTGAATGTTATATCATATTCGGAAAAAGAAAGTGTATTGCCGCCGCTAATCGTTCCAATACTCCGATCTTCTAAAGTAACTTTACTTCCGCTTGCCGTATAGGCGTAGTTTCCACTGCCTGTATGATAATACCTATAACTATTACCCGTTTCTGTTTCTACATACATAGATCCCATCCTAAAAACGGAATCGGTTATAAACCATAAGCCGTATGTTACCTTACAATCAAAATCGTCATAGTATTCATTACCATCATTATCATACCACTCTCCCCATCTGGAATCGTCATACGCCGGCGTTCTCCAGGTTCCCAAGAGAACCGAAGCGGGAGCCCTAGTCTGGATCACATCCGAGTAACCGATTATTGTTGAATCGTAGGTTACTTTGGCCTCGGGAGTTTTTGCCTCCATCGCCAGGATTCAGGATATATATCCACCCCTCTTGGGAGCTTAGGGTATCATTAATCACCCATTGAACTTTGAAGTCTTCATAGTAATATTCGCTTAACTCCCACCAGTCGTCATCTTCTTTAACCAAGACATTTATCTCATCAAGCGATTGAGAGAGCTTATATTCCAAAGACTGGATTGTCACCGCAGGCGATTCAACGGTTTTTCCCTCGCATTTTACTTTAACGCTGATATTCTTGCCCGTATCTGTTAAATTTATCCAATATCTATACCAAAATTCAGAAAATACCTCGTCATAAATGGCGACGCCATCCCTCAGCCATAGGTATTCAACCTTCCCCGAAAAGTTTTTCTGGACGTCCACGGTCAACATCTTACCGAAAGCCGGATCTCCTAGGATCGTGACCGACAGCGTCCGCGCCGCTGTAACCGTCAGAGTTCCTGCCGATAAGCCTGTCGCCGGGTTCCAGCCGCTTGCCGCCGCCACGTCAAAGGTGACTGCGTAAGTTCCGGCTGCCGTGGGGGGCGTTGTGCTCTTTGCGTAGGTCGTGCCGTTTGCCCCTGTATAGTAGATTGTTCTAGCGCCGCCTGATTTATCCGCCGCCTTAGGCGTTATGGTTACAGCGGTAACACTGTCCGCCGATTGCGTCAGGTTGCCAAAGTTATAATCGCTGGCGACGGGGGTTGGATTGTCGTTAATCACCAGGTTTCCGGCGGATAAGCCTGCGGCGGCGTTCCAGCCGCTTGCCGCCGCCACGTCAAAGGTAACGGCATAGGTTCCTTTCGCCGAGGGGAGCGTTATGCTCTTTGTATAGGTTGTGCCGCTCGTCCCTTCATAGTAGATCGTCCTTGCGCCGTTTGACTTGCCCGCCTTCGGCGTTATGGTAACCGCCGTAACGCTGCCAAATTTCTGCGCCAGGCCGTTGACTTCATAATCACCGGCAACGGGGGTCGGGGTGCCTATGGTCAGAACGCCGGCGAATAAACCCGTCGCGGCGCTCCAGCCGCTTGCCGCCGCCACGTCAAAGGTAACTGCGTAAGTTACAACTGACGTACTTGTCGCGGGAACCGTGGTACTCTTGGCGTAGACTGTATTGCCAGTCCCTTCATAGTAGATCGTTCTTGCGCCGCTTGACTTGCCCGACTTGGGCGTAACAGTTACGGCGGCTATAGTACCACCCGCCGCCTGCTTCAGGTTGCCGATGTCATAATCGCCTGCAACTGGGGTTTTGTCTGGTTCGGTTAAATCTAAGAAATCGCAAGCCGCCATAGCGCAAACGATTATCGTGATAATTGAAATAATTCCGAATAGTTTTCCAAAGTTCTTCATAAAGGCTCCTGTATTATTATAGTATACTACCAGATTAATTAATTAACCAAAGGTGTCCTACAGAAAAGATGGTGATAATCACAAATTATGGTTGAAACTGACTCTCTGGAAAATGAGGTTGATATAGTCAAACAGATTGAAAATATTGCAAACCGATTGAGAGAGGAGCGTGAAAAACGCAGGATTTCCCAGATTGACTTATCTTTCAAGGCGGGATTGTCACAAAACCAGGTGAACTATATAGAAACCGGAAAAAGAACGCCCAACTTATTTTCATTATTGAGTATTTGCAAGGCTTTACAGATTAACCCTGCTGTACTTTTTGAGAGTGATGAAATAGAAAAACAAGAAGCGCGAAAGACAATAATTAAATTAGTGTCCAAGTTTATGTAAAGAAATCCAGAATCCTCTTAAGTTAATGAGCCTGGGTCTACCGATTTGCTTTGGCAACATCGCAGATGCGGCGGGCCATATTATCCAAAGACACCTGCTCCATCACATGACCCAACTCAAAAGCGACACGCGGCATACCGTAAACCACGGCGGATTTTTCGTCCTGGCCAAGGGTCATACCGCCTTCTTTGTAGATGGTTCCAAGCTGCGTCGCTCCGTCCCTACCCATACCTGTCATAATTACGCCCAGCGAGCGGTTTTGGTAGGCCATCGCAACCGACGCAAACAGAACATCAGCGGAGGGCCTGTGCCCTGAAACCTGGGGAGAATCTGTTAGGTGTACAATTCCGCCCATTCCCTTGCGTTCCACTTCCAGGTGCTTGTTCCCCTGGGCAATCAGGATACGGCCATTCTGAATCGTATCGCCTTCTTCGGCTTCTTTCACATCCATTGGGCAAATCCGATCCAGGCTTTTTGCGAATTCGTAGGTAAAACCCGGAGGCATGTGCTGCACCACTACAATCGGCACAGTTAAGTCTTTGTCCAGTTGGGAAAAGACTACCCTAAGGGCATCGGGACCGCCGGTGGAAATACCAATGGCAATAATATCCGTTTTTGCCGGCTTTCTAAGCGGAGTAGGAGGCTTGGCAGGCTCAACAGTCTGTGGAGTAAACGAAAAATGTGCCTTAATGTCAGGGTGAAGTGTCTGGGCCTCTGGAGCGGTTTTAGGGGGATATTCGCTTGGAGAAAGAACCTTTTTGCCCTGAGAACGTCTGTAGGTGGCGCCGTAACCTAGCAACATGGGAATAAGCGTATCACGAACACTGTGAATATCCATGGAAACCGAACCTGAGGGCTTTTGAATAAAGTCACTTGCTCCCAGCGCCAGGGCATCCATTGTGATCTTCGCCCCCTTCTCCGCTATCGAAGAAAGGATGACCACCGGTATCTTAATCCCCTGCTTTTTCCTTTCCTGCAGGAATTCGATGCCGTTCATATCGGGCATTTCCAGATCCAAAATGATAATATCCGGATTTACCCTGGGAATTTTTTGAAGGGCAAAAATCCCATTCATAGCTTTTTCAGCAACTGTAAGGCCGGGAGTATCTTCAACCATACGGCCGATAAGGTTCCGCATCATGGCGGAATCGTCAACTATCAGCACCCCTATTTCATCAGACATGATCAATCTCCATCTTTTAAATTATATCGACTTGCTATACAAGGTAGCCCACTGGGTTTTTACAAATTCAAATTTTGTCTGCATACCAAAAAGGGATTCCGAGTGGCCTATAAATAAAAAGGACTTTGAGGCCATTGAATCCCAAAATCGGCTAATAACCGCGGCTTGCGCGGCTTCATCGAAGTAAATAATAACATTACGGCAAAAAACAACGTCAAAACCACGTTGGCCCGAATCATTCTTCAAATTGTGGTAGTCAAAACGGATTTTGGACATAATATCCTGATTGACTTTATATCCGCCCTCAATCTTTTCAAAGTACTTTTTAAGATAATCTTCGGGGATTCCTTCAATCCGGTTATTCGCGTAAAAACCTTCCTTGGCTGTCATTAAGCATTTTAGGCTTATATCGCTGGCGATTATCTCGTATTTCCAGGGAGGCGGCAAAATTTTGCTCAGCATCATGGCTATGGTATAGGGTTCTTCCCCGGTGGAGCACCCAGCGCTCCAGATTTTAATGTTGGTATTCCCGCTGGCCTTTTTTATCTTCATAAGTTCAGGAACCACGAAATGTTCCAGGGCGTCAAACTGGGGCTGATTGCGGAAAAATCTTGTCAAATTGGTTGTTATCGAGTCAAGGAAATTCTTCATTTCCTCGCGGTCTTTGGTAATTATGCCATAATAGATTTTTACAGAATCAAGGCCTTTTTCCCTGAGCTTTTCCTTAAGCCTGCTCTCAAGAATAGAGCGGTTTGTTGAAGTAAAAGTAATACCGCTTTCATTGTAAATCAGGGTACGATACTGATCAAAATCAGCGTCGCTAAAGAAACTTGCATCAGCCATACTTTAATAGTATGGCTTGGAAGCGTCCCTGTCAATGGCTTCGCCATTGGCTCTTATAAAGAAATAATTAACTGCCCGCTAACGCGGGCGGCGGGTCAATGGCTTCGCCATTGGCTTTTTCAATAGAAGGTTTATGTGGTATGCTAAAAGCCATATTGTGGAACTCAAAAAGGTAATAAAAAAAGTCAAATTATCCTTGCCCACAAAACTATCCCGTATTTGGCGGCTTATCAGGATCCCTTTGGCCGTCTGCGCTGTGGGGATTTTGGCGACTATCCTGATTAACGCAGGGATGATCCTGGCTGCCCGGAATTACGTCTATACCGACATAAACGCAATTCCGCAGCGCACGGCAATATTGATTCTGGGTTCCCAAATTCGGGGGCAAAAGCTTTCGCCGGTACTGCAAGACCGGGTAGATTCAGGCATAACCCTTAAGGAACAAAACAAGGGGGAAAAACTCCTTCTTTCCGGGGATCACGGCCAGCGTTACTACGATGAAGTAAACGCCATGCGGCTTTATGTGCTCGCCAACGCCCCGGCCATTCTGGAAGAGGATATTTTCATGGATCACGCGGGGTTTAACACCTGGGACTCCATGTACCGCGCCAGAGATGTTTTTGAAGTCAGGGACCTGATAATCGTTACCCAGCAATTTCACATCAGCCGGGCGGTTTGCATGGCCAGAAGCCTTGGGCTGGATGCGGTAGGCTACGGTATAAACCAGGATCGGTTCAAAGGCCCCAGCCTGCGAAGCTGGCAGTTAAGGGAATACTTTGCCAGGATCAAGGCGTTTTGCTCTATCATGCTAAAGCCAAAACCACGATATCTGGGAGATAAAATCCCCATACTGGGCGACGGCCGCGCCACCTGGATATAGGGAATCGCTTTCTGCTTAAAAAAAAGGTTGACGAAACCTGGCCCATGAGAGAAAATAACACAATGGAAAAAAGATCGGAACAACGCAAAAATTCCAGATTCCTGGCTGCTGCCAAAGTAACAGTAAAGGAGTTTGGCAAGGAAGTATTTCTGTTAAAAGACCTAAGCATTACCGGCTGCAGGATTGAATATCCTTTAGACATAGAAATATTGCTCCATATGCGGTTTTCCTTGAAAATAATCCCCGAAAAAGAGGCAAAGGTCCATCCTTTTTCAATAATTGCCGAGGCCAGATGGATACGGGTAAGCGTCAATTCATGCGAAGCCGGATTTATGATAACCGAATCTCCAAAAGGAAAGCAATTTCAAAACTATGTCGACTATCTTTCCTGGCGCTATTCCCAGGGAAAAAGCATGATAAGCGAGGACATTTCAGAGCCCCCATCTTTAATTTGAAAGGGATTTCCTGGATAAAGTCACAGAATGTTAACAGCTGTAGCCCTATGCGCGGTAGGCGCTGAAAAGATTGTCTCAAATGAACTACGAAAGCTAAAGATAAGCGTAAGCGAAAGCGGATTCGGCCGCATACGCTTTAAGGCGGATCTGGACGGCATTTACCGCTGTCTAATGGGCTTGAGGGCGGCAGACCGTATTCTGCTGGAAATAGCCTGGTTTAAGGCCGCCGATTTTGACGCCCTTTTTGAAGGCGTAAGGCAGCAGCCGTTCGAGGAATACATACCGCCGGGTATGGGACTAAGGGTAGCCAAGGTAAGGACAAACCGCTCTGTTTTGGGGGCAGAAACCAGCGTGCAGGCGGTGGTTCATAAGGCGGCGGCCGACAGACTTTGCGCAAAAAGAAAGATAAATCGGCTTCCGGAAAACGTGGAAGAAGCGGAATTGCGCGTATACATCGAAAAAGATCAGGCTTCAATTCTTCTGGATCTTTCAGGCGAACCGCTTTTTAAGCGCGGGTACAGAATAAAGGGGGGAACCGCTCCCCTTAGGGAAACTACAGCCGCAGCAATCATCCTTCATTCAGGGTGGCGGAGGAAATTTCCCTTGTACGATCCGTTCTGCGGTTCCGGTACAATAGCCATAGAAGCGGCGTTGTATGCCTGGGACATCGCTCCCGGCCTGGGCAGGGCTTTCGCCATGGACAGACTTCTTTTGGGTGACAGCAAAGCCTCGCAAAGAATACGGCAGGAATACCTTGAAAAAGCGGATTTTTCCCGCCTGGTACGCATAGGTGGGAGCGATTCCGACCCAACTTCGGCAGTGGATGCCAAATTAAACATGGAGCGCGCCATTGCCCTTTCGGGGAAAAAGGGGCCGCAAAACCCGCCGCTTTTTAAGGTTCTTCCGATGGAAAAAGCGGAAATCCCGGATTCAATGCGCGATACGACGCGCAATGAACAGGACGAGCCTGGCTTTATCATTACAAATCCGCCTTATGGCCGCCGCCTTTCCGACACCGAAAACGCCGAAAAAACATATTCGGAAATGCGTAAGCTATCTTCCCGCTTTCCCGGGTGGAAGCTGGCGGTGATTACCGATAACAGCGGTTTTGAATCGTTTTTCGGCAAGAAGGCCGATTCATGCAGGGAAATAACCAACGGGGCTATTCGCTCTTATTTATACCAGTATGAGAAACTTGAGGGATAAAATGTGCTATAATGGAGAACGGTTATGTCTATAGTTGTTGAACATGAGAAGCGGCGCTACGAAATTCTGGAGAAGGCCCTGGATGTCTTCATGGAAGAAGGCTATGAAGACGTTACTTTTCAGAAAATAGCCGACAGATGCGATATTACCCGGACAACTCTCTATATATATTTCAAAAACAAAAAAGACATATTTAATTTCAGCATCAAACAGCTTCTGCAAATACTGGAAGATGACATTACCGGAATAAAAAAAGAAAGCGCTCTTTCATTAACTGAAAAACTTGTTTCGGTAATGATTGTGATCATCGATCGCCTTGAGGGCAACAGCCGGCTTTTATCGGTTGTTCTGGATTATCTTATCAACAACTCCAATCAGGGTTTCGATCCCGGCTACCAGGTGCGCCGCAGGACAGTCCGCCTGCGCCACATTCTGGCAACCATGCTCATTGAGGGAATAAAAGCGGGCGAATTCGCATCAAGCTTAAACGTAAAAGAAGCCAACGAGATGCTTTACAGTTTTATCGAGGCCGCCATCTTCCGCATGGTTGTACTGCGCAGTTCCTCGGTGGAAGAGCTAAAGGAAGCGGTGAAGCTGGCGGTACGGCGGTTTAGCGCGGAGTAGAATAAGGAGTAAAAATGAACCAACTAATTGAAAACCGCCGCAGTGTCAGGAAATTTCAAGCCGACAAACCCGTTACAAAGGAACAGCTTAATAGGCTTCTGGAAGCGGCAATGTTTGCGCCATCGGCATGTAACTCGCGCCAGTGGGAATTCATCGCAATTACCAAAAGAGAAACCCTTGATGAAATTGCGCATATCCATCCTTACGCCAAGATGTGTGAAACCGCCACAGCGGCAATTATTGTTGTGGCAACCCCTAAAGCCGGAATGCCGGAAGACTATTTTCCGCAAGACTGCGGGGCGGCAACACAGAATATCCTTCTGGAAGCCGTTTCGATGGGGCTTGGTACTTGCTGGTGCGGCGTATATCCCAAGGAAAAGCTGATTGCCTCAATCCGCGATCTCTTTAAAATCCCTAAAAAGAAAATCCCATTTAATGTCATCGCAATCGGATTTCCGGACGAATCCCCTGTCAAAAGAGGTTTCTTCGAGGAAAAGAAAGTAACGTACATTGATTAAGTATTTGCGTCCTGCTTTATCAACACCAGATGCCGCTCTTCCGCCAAAAAAGGCACTTCCAGTGGAATCACTTCCCAGGACAAGTTGTGCAAGCCGCTCATCTCTTCCTCTATTGCCTGCCTGCGGCCCTTGTATGCTGCAAGAATCCCCGAGGGCTTAAGTATGGCGAAAAGCCCCTTTAGAATAGCGCTGTCCAAAGGTTTAAAAGCCCTGAACACTATCAAGTCAAAGCGGTCTTCGATAGCCTGGGAAAGTTTTTCCATTTCGGCTTCTTCGACTGTAACATTCGGCAGGCCAAGCACGGCAACAACGTCCCTTAGAAAGCCGGCGCGCCTTCCCATACGCTCAACCAGACTAAAAGCCGCATTTGGCAGGCAAACGGCAAGAGGAATCCCCGGCAAACCGGCGCCAGAGCCGATGTCCGCGACCATAAAACTTGCGCGGTCAGGAAAAAGTTTGCAAATAACTTTTAACGGAGCCAGAGAATCCAGAATGTGCTTTATTATCAGCTCTTCGCGATCTCGCACTTTTACAAGGCCGTAAGCCGGATTAAAAAGCTCTATTTCTTCGATGTAGCGTTCAAGCAGGGGGAGAATCCGGCCCTCGCTGTCTTCAAGGCCTAATTTGGCAAGCCCTTCTTTAAGCAGGGGACTAAAAGGCTGTAACATTTATAAGTCTATAAACATAATTCCAAAATTGTCTCTCGCCAAGACGCAAAGTCGCAAAGGTCGTTGTCCGAAATATTTTCGTTATACAAGATATACTGTATCCAAAATAATAATAATCTTGAAAGAATAACGATAATATAACTAATAACCACTTTGCGCCTCTGCGCCTTTGCGTGAGGATATTTTGAAATAATACAATGCAAACATCCAGATATTCCAAAGCATTAACCATCCAGCGTAACCTTCTTTTTTGCCCATTCGGAAAGGAAATCTTCGGGATTGCCGGCAAGAACGTTCACTAGAAGTTCAGCGGCGGATTCAAGAACCCTGTCCAGAATTTCCTTTTCGCCGGCGTCGAAGTCTGAAAGCACCCAGTCGATAACTTCCATGCTGTCCGGAACCGGCCTGCCGATACCGAGCCTGATGCGCCAGAAGTCAGCGCTGCCCAGCGACGCTTTCATGGAACGAAGCCCGTTATGGCCGCCAAGGCCCCCGCCGAATTTGAGCGAGACTACCCCCAACGGCAGTTCCAACTCGTCATGAACTACAAGGATGGCGTCTGTTTTTATTTTGAAAAACGAAGCAGCCTGGGATACCGACTCGCCTGAAAGATTCATGAAAGTCAGGGGCTTTATAAAATGAATGTGCCCGTTAAAAACGGCGTAAAATCCCTTGAATTTCTTTTGCCACTTGAGGTCAGAGCTTATTTTTGGCTTTTCGGCCAGTAAAAAACCCGCGTTATGCCGATTATGGGAATATTCCTTCCCGGGATTCCCCAGGAACGCCACAAGTTCTATCATTTATTCTTTTTCTAATTAAGCTCTTCCCGCCTGGCAACTATCCGGCTTATAAGGCCGTATTTTACAGCTTCTTCGGCATTCATCCAAAAATCGCGGTCTGTGTCTTTTTCTACCTGCTCAAAGGGAATTCCGGTTTCATCTGAAATCAGCTTGTTGATTTTTGCGCGTAGCTTTTCCAGTTCCCGCGCGTGAATTTCTATGTCGGTGGCTACTCCCCGAATTCCGGACAAAGGCTGATGGATTAGGTAGTGGCTGTTTGGCAGGCCGACACGAAACTCTTTTGGACTTGCCAGTTGAATAATTGCCGCCGCGCTTGCGACCAGCCCCATGCCTATAGTCCATACTTTCGGTTTGACAAAGCGGATCATGTCAAAGATGGCGTATCCGGCGTCAGCGTCTCCTCCGGGGGAATCAATAAATATGCGAATGGGATCGTCCCCCATATCCTCAAGGAGAATCAGCTGTCTAATCGTTTTCTCGGCCAGATCCTTGTTTATTTCGCCGGAAAGCATTATCGTCCGGGTTTTTAACATTCTGGTTATGAGCGGATCTTGCGTTTCCCGCTTTGCTTCTTCTTTTTCGTCGTCTTCTTCTTCCACAACTAACTCCTCTTTATTTGTCTTAAATATATTCTCTGGGTACACGTTTGCCAATGCCGCAGGTAATTTCGTAAGGGATAGTCTTGGCTTTTACGGCTATATCGGCGGCGGTAAGAAAGCCCGGTCCGAAGACAACAGCCTCGTCCCAGCGTTTTACGTCCGGCTCGGGGCCAAGGTTGACCATGCACTGATCCATGCAGATCCTGCCCGCCAAAGGATAGGCCTTATCACGGATAAGCATTGAATGATCGTTGGAAAGGCTCCGGCGAAAACCGTCGGCGTAACCTGCCGGCACTATGCCTACATAGGTGTCTTCCGGCGCTGTCCAAAGTCTGCCATACGAGACGGACTCCCCTTTTTTCATCTTTTTAACTGAAACCACGGCGCTCCGCAGCTCCATCAGCGGTTCGGCGGATAGATAATTATCCATAGATTTGGCCTGCCCTGTTTTTACAAGCCAGTCCGCGGGAGAATAACCGTAAAGAAAGATCCCGGGGCGAATCATGTCAAAATATGAATCCTCGTGAAAAACCAAAGCCCCGGAATTGGCGGCATGAACAATACCCGGATCAATTCCGGCCTTTTCTATTGAAGCAGCCGCCTTTTTTAGCAGGCTGAGTTGTGTTTTGGTGAACGCGATCTCGTCAGGGTCTATGGAATCGGAAACCGCAAGATGGGTGACTACACCGCCAAGTGAAAGAAACTTGCTTGAGGCGACTTTCATGGCCAGGGCCGCCGCTTCTTCAGGGCGGCAGCCAAGCCGTCCCATGCCTGTATCGACTTTTAGGTGGATTGTCAGTTTTTTCCCCGCTTTTTCCGCCGCTAGAGCTGCAGTGTCAAGAAACTCGCTGTCGCCGATGTGGGGAATAAGGCCCAGCGAGACGATTTCAGGAAGTTCATCGGGCATTGCCTGGGCAAGAAGCAGGATCGGAGCAGTGATTCCAGCCGCCCTCAGCTCCCTTCCCTCTGCAACAAGCGCCACAGCCAGATATTCCACCCCAGCCTCCAGAGCGCACTTGGCAACCGGAACAGCGCCGTGTCCGTAAGCGTCGGCTTTAACAGGCATGCATATTTTGGGATGCTCCCCTATTTTTCTTCTGGCCCCTTGAATATTCCGGCGAAGGTTGTTCAGGTGTATTATCGCTCTTGTAGCCTGCATGGTTTTACTTCTCCTTGAACAATATTACGCCATATAGTATCTATCATACAATATACATATTCCCCTTCCCATTTTTTAAAAAGTATTGTAAACTATCCTAATATCGTCTAGGAGGGCGCTTATGGGTTTTTATGACACAGTAGTGAGTTTAAATGACACGCTAAACGGTATCGTGTGGGGACCACCAATGTTGTTCCTGGTCGTTGGGACAGGTATTTTCCTTACGATCATGGTGAAATTCTTTCAGGTTTCCAAAATCAAGCTTTGGTGGAA
>Ga0268262_10003272_pt1 | contig 17707 bp, 16 predicted proteins | sample TergutNc150P3_FD_190354 | JGI IMG/M metagenome (GOLD analysis project Ga0268262, IMG submission 190354) | Nasutitermes corniger P3 segment gut microbial community from laboratory colony in Florida, USA - Nc150 P3 (SPAdes) (version 2) | ecosystem: Host-associated > Arthropoda: Insects >...
CATCCATTACTTTATATAGTAATGCTGTTATTTTATCTTCGTTAAGTTTATCTTTTTTGTACCTTCCTTCAATAATATGTAAAAGTCCAAACCCTTTTTTCCCTGTATAACCTTTATCAATTGAAATGTCGCCAAGTTTCTCATTAAGGATGATTTGGGATTCTCCTGTTTTAAGAATGTTCGACAGTCGTTTTATATCATTAATAACCTGTAAATTTACCAAGCCATTTTCAAAATCCAAATTCGACATTTTACCTCCAAAAAAAATGTTTCTCTTATATGGCGCGGACTCCCTGTTTTGCTTGACCGAAAATGAAGATTTTTGCTAAAAAATTTTGATATTTTCTTGAAATCTGCATTTTAATTCCTTAAACTTAAATTAGTGGACATAAAAACATGATGAAAAAGTTATTTTTTACATTTTTTCTTATTTTTACACTATTTTTACCGCTTTCGGCGCAGGTAAGATTGGGAAATTTTTCACAAAAAGGAGTTGCCACTCAGGAAATGAAGGACGACGGGCTTGTAGCCGCGCATTCTTCACTTCCTTTAAATACAAACATAAAAGTAAAAAATGAGGCTAATAGCAAAGAAGTAAACGTAAGAATTACCAATAGAATAAGCAATTCATCAAGCCGGATTATTGATCTTTCAGCGGCGGCTTTTAAAGCGTTGGAATTAAAAAAAGACGGTGTTGTTACAATTTCTATAAATGCGCCGGTTGCAACCACGACACCGACTAGAGTTGCAACAGTGACCCCGAAAAGTGGTCAGAGCACTGAAACGCCAGAGGTTGTTGTCGTTCAGCCCGGCGTTGCACAAGCCGTTCCCATGCAAACAAGCACTGTGCCTGGTACTACGGTAACCTCAAGTCAGTTGCCGGGGATAAATGTCGTGGTTACAAATTCCACTCCAATTACCCCTGCCGCTCCCTCTTATTTTCCGGCGTATCCTCCGACATATCCTCCAACAAATTCTCAAACAAATTCAAGAGGCGAACCGTATAACGGTGACAGAATAATTGTAATTAACACTAATCCTAGCCCCCCTGCTTATCCGCCATCGGCATACGTGGCTCCACCGGCATACGCGCCTGCGCCTACACCCGCGCCTGTAGCCGCGCCCGCGCCCGCCGCGTCTTCGCAAAACAACAGCGCGTATTTGGCATGGCTTATGGCAATGACTATAGAAGCGCGTGAGGCAAGAGCGGCGCGGGAAGAACGTGAGCTTCGGGAGGCTAGGGAAGCTAGACAGGTACGGGAGATGCGGATTGCCCGCGAAGAACGTGAAGAACGTGAGGCAAGAGAAATTCGAGAGGCGAGGGAAGAAAGGGAAGCCAGAGAAGCTCGTGAAATAAGGGCGGCGCAGATTGCCCGTGAAGAGCGTGAGGCAAGGGAAGCCCGCGAGGCGATGGAAGAGTTTTATTGAAGTTTAGGAGGGAGTAAAAGAAAATAGCATATTTTCTTGCAAATCGGTTTAATATTCCTTAAAATATATATGGAGGCTAATAATAGGAGAGTTATCACGATGAAACGGCTTTTTTTTGCATTCTTATGCGCGGCAATAGTATCCCATCTTCCGGCTCAAACGAGTCTTGGGGATTATTCCGTGCGCGGAGTCGCAAGCCAGCAGATGACTCAACAGGGACTTGTAGGGGCGCATCCAAGCCTTCCACTTAATTCAAAGGTAAAAGTTACCAATCCCAAAAATGGCAAAGAAGTTGAAATAACCATAATCGACCGTATCGACGCTTCACAAAACAGAATGATTGACATTTCGGCTGCCGCCGCAAATGTTTTACAGTTAAAATCAGGCGAACAGGTAATTCTTACCGTAAGCGCTCCGCCGCGTCCTGTAACTCAGCCGCCGCGCCAACAGGAGCCTATAGTTGATCTGCTGGAACCTGTTTTATTACCCCGTGATACAAGAATACCTGACGCAGTCGCGCAAACGACACCTGAAACCGCACCGGTACAAAGGCCTTTAAGCGCTCAGGAACCTGTTGTCAGGGATTCCCAGACCGCCGAACAGACTGCCACAAGCGGAAAGGAAACTGTCGCGATTAGCACTCAAACTCCGCCGGATGCCAAATCCGGTGAAGGTTACTATCCCGATTTTTTTGTAAATGATCCAACTGCCGCAAGCGCGTTTCTTTCCGGCGCGAACAGCAATGATCCTGAATTCCTTGCGTGGTTAATGGTTATGACTGTTGAAGCGAGGGAAGCGCGGGAAGCAAGAGAGGCAAGAGAAGCGCGGGAGGCAAGGGAATTAAGGGAGATTAGGGAAGAACGTGAAATCAGGGAGGCTAGGACCGCAAGAGAGGCGAGGGAAGCAAGAGAGTTAAGGGAGGCAAGAGAGGCTAGGGAAGCCCGTGAGGCAAGGGAAGCGCGGGAAGCTAGGGAGACAAGAGAAGCAAGGGAAAGGCGTGAGGCCGCGGCTAAAGCGGCGGCGGCTAAGAAAGAGGCGCAAGCTCAAGCGGCTCAGGCATCCCAATTAAACCAGACTCCGGCAAACGCGGCTAATCCTCAGAACAATCAGCCTGTAATAAATTTGCCTTCCACGGAAAGGCCAAGAAGGGATGTATGGCCGATAAATCCCGATATGCGTGACCCTGTTTCCAAGGGAACGGCCCCATCTTCTGATTTAAGAGTTTCCGCCAACCAGTCACAGGCTATTCAAAATCAACAACAGGCGCAAAATCAGGATCAGGTAAGACTTGAGCCTGTAAAACCTGAGGCTTTAAAGATTATTCCGGGGCTGCCTGACAGACATTCAGGTAAGGTTTATAAATTGCAAATAGGCGCGTTTTCATCGCAGGATACGGCGAACAAGACCGCCGCGCTTCTTAAAAATTCGGGTTTTAATGCGGAAATTGAGCATTCCGGCGCAATTTATCGTGTTTTTGCCTCTAAAATTTCCTCTGCGGACGTATATTCCGCATCGGTCAGGCTGGGTTCTTTGGGATTTGGTCAGATTTGGGTTAAAGAGTGAATTTCTACTTGATCATTAATACAAATGTATGGTATATTGATATAAATATGGAGGATATTCCAAGTGGCGACAAAAGCTGAAATTAATAAATCGGAATCTAGTCAATTAGTTACTTTCCACCTCGGAGAGGAACTATACGGTGTCAATATAATGGATGTTAAAGAAATTGTCCGCGTACAGGCTGTACGTGCGATTCCCAATGCCCCTATTTATGTGGAGGGAATATTCAACCTTAGAAGCGAAATTATTCCAATCATCAATCTGCATAAAAGGTTCCATTTAAGGAAATTGGCAGTTTCCGAAGAAGATGAATTGTTGTCAGGCTTTGTTATTGTCGATATAGACGGGATAAAGTTGGGGATCATTATTGACAGGATTTCACGGGTTGTAACAATAGAAAAAGATGAAATTCAGCCGCCGCCGCAGATGTTTTCAGGTATTGGCGCTGAGTATATTCAGGGAGTTGTTCATCAGGAAGAAGGATATTTGATTCTTCTTGATATAAGAACTCTCTTTAATCCAAAAGAACTTAAGAAGATTTCCGAACTTAGAAAATAGACAACACAGGTTTGATTTCGGGTAACGCATGAAAATAGAAATTTATTCTCCTACAATCAGACGCAAGGAAATGGATTCTGTTTTAACGGCAATGGTGGAAGAAAAAATAGGGCCGGGAGAGCGAAGCCGCCTGTTGATTCAAACCGCGAAAGAACAGCTTCATTTTGATTATGCCCTAGCCCTGCGAAGTTCCGCCGTCGCTTTGTTTACGGCCATTAAAGCGCTTAGCCCAGATCAGCATGATAATTCCGTGGAAGGGCAGGTGGGTTCTAAAGCGGTAATAATTTCCGCGCTTTCTCCACGGTATTATTTACAGGTGTTACAGGATTTAGACATAACGCCCCTGTACTGCGACGTAAGTTATGATTTCCCCTGTATGAGCAGGGAACTAATCGAAAATACAATCGCCAAGAAACCGCAGGGGCTTGAAATTTGCGCCATTGTTCTTCATCACACCCTTGGGTTTACTCCCGACTCAGCCTCCATTGCCGAATTGGGCATTCCCGTAATAGAAGATATTTCGCAAAGTTACGGAAGCTGGCTTAAACCTATCAGTAAAAAAGACAAACAAGACGACTTGCCGTTCTCATCAACGGACAAATCTGACAAAGAAGAACCTATTGTAAAGTTTAGCGGAGTTTTCTGCATACTGGGTCTTGAAGAAAGGGATATGCTCACCTCAGGCGGGGGCGCTTTACTTTTTGCGATGAACAGGAAGGAAGGAATGTTACTGCGCAATTACGCCGCGTTAGCTGATGAGTATTTTATGCCCGACATTAATTCCGCGCTTGCCATTGTTCAATTTAAGGAACTGCACCGCAATATTACAAGAAGGCATGAAATAGCGGAAGTTTATATTCAGGCAGGCCTTAGGACAAGGCATAAACGCTTCATCCCAATCAATGACGGCGAATACTGCAATTATGCGTTTTCGCTTGTCTTGGAAACGGGGCTTAAAGACGTAACCGCTTATGCCAAAAAGAAAGAAATTGAGATTGAGAACGCGTTTGAACATACGATAGCGAACTCCGTTCATTGCGATGACTGTCCTGTCAGCAAATCTCTTGTAATGCGGACAGTTCTTTTCCCGATGTATCCGCGGCTTCGTTCCCATGATGTGGAGCGGGTGTCTCGGCTTATAATGACCCTTCCATAGGAGCTTTTATGGGAAAAAAGGTAATTCTATTTGTAAATGCCGTCAAAAAAAACAGCGTATTGGCCGCGGATGAAATAAAAACTGAATTGGAAAAACGTGGAACGGAAGTTACCATTTTTTCCGTTAAAGACAAATCTAAATATTTGTCAGAAGACGGTTCCCCCCTGCCTAAAGACAAGTGGGACATAGCTTTTTCCCTAGGCGGGGACGGGACTATTCTGTACACGGCGCGGTGCGTCGCCCCTTTGGGAGTGCCTATTATGCCAATCAATCTTGGAACGGTGGGCTTTATTACTGAAGTAAATAAAAATGAATGGCTTGACGTTTTCTTAAAATGGAAAAAGGGCGAGATTGTCCCCACGCGCAGATGTATGCTTGAAATTTCCGTGGAGCGCGATTCTAAAATAATAAAGAATAACTTCTTCCTTAATGAAGCCGTTGTTTCCTACACTGAGATAGCGAAACTTATCAGGCTTAATGTGGATATAGCGGACGCGCGATTAGCCGCTTACAGGTGTGACGGGCTTATTGTCGCCACTCCCACAGGCTCTACCGCCTATTCCATGTCTGCGGGCGGGCCCATTTTAGATCCTGAAATGGAAGCGATGATACTTAACCCAATCTGCCCATTCGCCATTTCAAATAGGTCGTTTGTGCTTCATTCAAAACAGACGCTTACAATAACCGTAGCCGAAGAGCAAAGGACGGGCGTAGTTTTAATGGTTGACGGACAGGACAAGTTCCCACTTGAAAGTAAAGATAAAGTTCACATTAAGCAGGCGTCTTTCGGCGTGGAATTGATTTTTAACGGACGTTCAATTTTTTATGAATCGTTAAGAACTAAACTTTTCTGGTCAGGGGACGCGAATGCTTGAAGAGCTTTCTATTAGAAATTACGCTCTTATTGATTCCATCACGCTTTCTTTCCGCCGGGGCTTTAACGTTCTTACGGGCGAGACGGGGGCGGGCAAATCGATCATTGTCGGCTCTTTAAGTTTTTTAATGGGCGCGAAGGCGGAGATAGACGTTATCCGCTCAGGATGCGAAGAAGCCATGGTTTCCGCAGTTATATCCGTCAATAAGAATAACGCCGACGCGAATGAATGGCTAAAAGCGCGTGATATTGAATGTGAAGAAGATACCGTTATCGTGCGCAGAAGCATTAAAACATCGGGCAGGGGGTCGGTCTTTATTCAAAATGTCCCAGTAACGCGCCAGGATTTATCGGAGTTTATGGGACTGTTATTCGATCTTCACGGCCAGCATAACCACGAATCCCTGCTGCGCAAGGACAGCCACCGCCGCTACCTTGACAGTTTTGCCGGAATTGAAAACGAAGTAAAAGAATTTTCCGCGCTTTTTCTGGAACTGACCGACAAGCGCAAAACTATGGAAGCCTCCCTTAAAAGCGAGCGCGAGAGGGAGGACAGGCTTGAAATTTTAAATTATGCCGTGGATGAGATTACAAAAGCCGCGATTCACGCGGGGGAATTCCGAGAACTGGAAAATGAAGCGCAGAAATTGTCTGACTTTGAAAAATTAGCCGGTTTTATAAATACCGCCGCCTCCTGTTTTACGGAGGGGGAACAATCGGCGTTAAGCCTTACGCGAAGGGCGAAAAACGCCCTTGACGGCGCGTCTTTGGTCGATTCATCGCTTGGGGAAATAAACAGAAGGTTTGAAAACCTTTACTATGAAGCGGAGGATATCGCCTCGGAATTCCGCTCTTACAAAGAGAACCTCGCTTTTGATCCGCAAAGGTTGGAAGAAGTAAATGAACGTCTTGCGTTTTTAAATAAATTAAAAAAGAAGTACGCAAAGGACGGCCAGCCGGGAAACGAGGAAGAGGCGATACTGTTGTACAAAACAAACGCTCAGGCGGAGATAGAAGCCCTTAGCGGCGCGGAGGAAAACAGGGGCAAATTAAAAGAGGCGATTGGCGTTTTGGAAAAAGCGATTGTTTCAAAAGCGCAAAGTTTGAAGGAAAAACGGACGGCAGCCGCCGTAAAATTAAGCCAACTAATAACTGAAATATTAAAAAATCTTGGAATGCCAAACGCCCGCTTTCAGACTGCGGTTTTACCGCGTAAAAATGAAGGACAGATTTCTTACGGTCCCTATGGCACGGAAGACATCGACTTTTTAATCTCCGCAAACACGGGGGAGCCGCTTAAAGACTTGGCAAAAATAGCCTCAGGCGGAGAACTTTCAAGGGTAATGTTGGCTATTAAAACCGCCCTTTTGTCAGACTTGCGGCGCGATGAAACGGAAAGCGTTGAAACCCTAGTCTTTGACGAGATAGATACCGGTATTGGCGGTGAAGTTGCCTTAAAAGTAGGCGAGTATCTGACAAAAATCGGCAAATTTAAGCAAATTTTCTGCGTAACACATCTAGCGAGTATCGCAGTTCGCGCCGATAATCATTTTAAGGTGGAAAAAAGAACCGAAGGGGGCAGAACCTATACCGGAATCGGGCCGTTAAGCGCTGAAGGACGGAAAAAGGAGATTGCCAGGATGTTGGCAGGGGACGCGGGAGAAGCCGCTATTGCCCATGCTGACGATTTGATTCAGAAATACGGAAAACGGAGCGGTTGATGGCGAAGATTAGCGATCAGGAAAAGTCGATATACTACGAAAAAGTAAAGATTTATGTGGCAATGACCAGGGCGTTATTGGATACTGAAAAAAAACTTCTTGTGGAGGCGAGAAAGAACACGCCGAATTCACCCATTCAAAAAATAGCACTTTGCGATGAGATGCTTAATTTGTCTTCATATTATATCGCGATAAACGGAATGTCACAGGCCGTTCTGAAAAATAAAAATGAAGAGGCTCTGAACGACGCGAGAAAATCTCTTTACAAGGCGGTAATTTACCTTGAAGAGGTCGTCACTAATTTAATAGACGCGCCATTTTCCGATTATGAAGAAAAAGTGGCAATGATAGAATCTTTTAATCAGGATCAAAGGTATAACTTAGTTTGCAAAATGGGGCTTGCCATAGATATGCTGGAGCAGGCCTATGGCGATAATTCAAAATGGAGATGGACATTTGTCGATCTTGAAGGCCGTTTTGCGGTAACTGCAAAAAATATAATTAATTTAAAAACCGCATACGAGAACATGGCCCCCGGCGCGGAATTTTATGATTCTACCGTGTATCATCTTAGATTGGTAAAAAAACTTATCTCTCAGGCGGCGGATCGTTACCGCGAAAAATACGAGCTGAGTACGGGGCAAATTCTTGATTTTAAAACAGGGATAAATTTTCTTGGCGCGTTACGCCGCCTGCACATTGTTATGTCCGAAAGCGAAGACGCCAATGAAGTAAAAAAGAAATTGGCAATCTGGTCAGCCAAACTTGAAACCGATCATAAAAAGCAGGAAGAAGCCAAAAAGAGAACATGAGCCGTCCCAATATCTCTTTAAAGGAATATAAGGCGCTTTTTCCTTATCTGTCACGTTATAAAGTCCAATATATTATAGGCGTTATCTTTCTTATCATCGTAGACGCGGCGCAGATTGCGATTCCTCAATTTATCCGCCGCGCTATAGATTTAATTTCAAGCGGTACTTTCCAATGGCGGCAAATATTAATTCTCTCGCTTTGGATGGTCGGCATAATGGCGGTTGTTTCGTTAGGCAGATTTTTATGGCGTTATTTTATCAGCGGCTCTTCAAGGCGCATAGAAACCGAATTACGCGAAGCGTTATACGAACATTTGCAAAAACTCTCTTGGGATTTTTATCAGAAGAATAAAATCGGGGATTTAATGGCGCGTTCCATAAACGATCTTAACGCGGTAAGGATGTCAATCGGGATGGGGGTCGTCGCCCTTTTTGACTTTGTTTTTATGGCTACATCTATTTTAATCATCATTTTTATTCAGGACGCGCGTTCCGCCCTTGTTTCAATAATCCCCCTGCCCCTTGTTACCGTATTAATCCTTCTCTTTGGCGGCTTGGTAGGAAAAAAATTCTTCGCCGTCCAGAGCGCTTATTCAAAAGTGAGCGATAACGCGCAGGAAACTTTTGCCGGTATCAGCGTGATAAAGTCGTTTGTTAAAGAGTGGTGGTTCATTAAAAAATTTGCCGATTCAAACGAAGACTACCAGAAGGCGAACATGGAGCTTGTGCGCCTGTTTGGTTTCTTTTTCCCTTTCATCACTTTCCTTTCAGGGCTTACGGTCCTAATCATGCTTGGCGTAGGCGGCTTGCGCGTAATAAACGGTTTAATGACCCCGGGAAGCCTTGTCGCGATGTTCAGATACCTGTCCATGCTGATATGGCCGCTGATGGGGGCGGGTTTTATGGTAAACATGATCCAGCGTGGCGCGGTCAGTCTTGGAAGAATAAACGAAGTCTTAAATACAACCCCTTCAATCCGTGACGGTGAGAAAACGTCAATGGCGCAGAGTACGCAAGAAGTTCCAGCCATAGAAATCTCAAACCTTGAATTTTCATACCGTGAAGAAGAGACGGTCTTAAAAGGAATTAATTTAAAAATTGAACGCGGGCAGTGGCTTGGAATAATGGGAAGAACAGGCTCAGGAAAAACAACGCTGATAAAAACATTTATGAGAATGACCGATCCGCCGAGGGGCAGCGTGCGTATCTTCGGTATTGACGTACTTGATTGGTCATTGGAAGAATTACGCAAACTTTTCGCTGTAAGTCCCCAGGACAGTTATCTCTTTTCTGACACAATAGCGAATAACATAGCCTACGGTTTGGATAACAGCCAATTTAGTACGCCTGACGCAAAAGATGCGGTTATTGACAACGCTATTTCCTTTGCTTCTTTGAATAAAGATTTGGGTTTTTTCCGCGACGGAAAAAATACCCTTGTAGGGGAGCGCGGTTTAACTCTGTCAGGGGGACAGAAGCAAAGGACGGCAATCGCAAGAGCCGCCGTAATGGACAGTGAATTCCTTATTCTAGACGATTCCCTGTCCGCGGTTGATAACGAAACAGAGTTAAAAATACTGGAAGCGTTAAGAAGGGAAAGAAAGGGACGGACTACAATTATTATTTCGCACAGGGTTTCCTCCCTTAAATACGCTGATAATGTGCTTGTTTTGGATAAGGGAAAAATCTTAGAGTACGGAAGCCCGGCGCGTCTTGTGACGGAGGGCGGCTTTTATTCAAGGATGGCGGCTTTCCAAAAATTGGAGTCAGGGGCGGTGGCAAATGGCTGACAGTTATTTTGAAACAGATGATATAACAAAAGAATACGACAGCCGCCTTGCGGGGCGTATTATGTCGTATTTAAAACCATACAAAAATATTGTAATCATCACCCTTGCAGCCCTTGTTATTTCGACTCTTGGAGAACTTTATCTGCCCGTTTTACTCCAGCGTATTATTGATGACGCCATACTGAAAAAAAATATTACATTCCTTGTTCACGGGTGCGTTCTTTATTTAATAATAGTGGTTTTTATTTTTGGTTTTACATTCTTGCAAACATGGACATCAAATTTAATGACTCAGGGCGTGATGAAAGACATGCGTCTGGCCCTATTTAAAAAAACGCTCTCCCAGTCCACGGGTTATCTTTCACGCCACCCCGTTGGAAGAATTGTTACGCGATTAACAAGCGACGTTCAAACAATGGACGAGTTTTTTACAACCGTGCTTGTCGCTTTTTTAAAAGACATCGCGATAATGGTCGGGGTTATCGTAACCATGTTTGTACTTTCACCTCGAATGGCCATTGTCGTTCTTATCACCCTGCCGCCCGTGCTTATTGTAACTTTGATAAGCAGGGTAAAAGCACGTGACGCGTTCAGAAGACAAAGAACGGCATCGTCTAAAGTATACGCGTATCTTGCGGAAAGGCTTGCCGGAATGCAGGTGGTACAGCTTTTCAGGCAGGAGAAAAAAAGTTTAAAAGAATTTACGGAAGGCAATCAGGAGCTTCTTGACGCGAATCTTGGGGAGATGTACGTTTTCGCCACGTTCAGGCCGATTGTTGAATGGCTTTCCATATTGACATTGGCTGTCGTTCTTGTTTTCGGCGCGAAAATGGCGCTTTCGTTCTCGATGTCTCTTGGCTCGTTAATCGCATTTATCAATCTTGTACAAATGTTTTTTCAACCTGTAACGGACATTGCCGAAAAATACACAATGCTTCAGTCCGCGATGGCTGGCGGGGAAAAAGTTTTTAAGTTGATGGACACAAATGAACATATCCCAGATACCGGAAAGACGGAAGTAACAGCAGTCCGCGGTCATATTGAATTTGACAATGTGCATTTTGCGTACAAGGAAGGGGAGGACGTTTTAAAAGGGCTTGCCTTTTCCGTAAAGCCCGGGGAAATGGCTGCGATTGTCGGGTATACGGGCGCGGGTAAAACGACAATCATCAATGTTCTTGCCCGCCTGTGGGACATTAACGGCGGAGAAATCCGTCTTGACGGCGTACCGATTAAAAATATCCCTATTGAACAATTACGCAGATGTATCATGCCTGTTACTCAAGATGTAACTTTGTTTTCCGGCACGATAGAGGATAACATCAGTCTTGGGCTTGATCTTTCGCAGGAAGAAATAATTGAGGCGGCAAAAACGGTTCACGCGCATGAATTTATTTCCGCCCTGCCTGACGGCTATAAGACTGAGCTTTCCGAGAAAGCGACGAATATTTCTACCGGACAAAGGCAGTTAATAAGTTTTGCCCGCGTAATTGCCCATAACCCCCGCGTGGTCATCCTTGATGAGGCGACAAGCTCCATTGATACCGAGACGGAGAGGCTTATTCAGCTTGGGATGAAAAAGGTATTAGCCGGAAGAACGTCATTTGTCATTGCGCATAGGCTTTCTACGATTAGGGACGCGGATCGTATTTTTGTTATGTCAGGCGGTCGTCTGGTAGAGGAGGGGACCCACGAGGAGCTTGTGGCAAAAGATGGAATTTACTCAGGTCTTTACAGATTGCAATATGAGGATTAAAATATAAATAGATGAAAAAAAGGTTTTTTCTTAGCGTTTTTACTCTCTTTCTTGCGGTTTCCGTCGGTATTTTCGCCCAAACTAAGGATCATACCCCTTATGTAACCCAGCTTAAGGTTGAATCCAGAAATAACCTGATAAGGCTTACATGGGTGGATTCCCCCGACGCGCGAGGTCCCGTTTACATATTCCGTTCAGCCCGCCCGTTCACCGGTTCAATCCCCGCGAATATCAAGCCCGTGGTTGTAAGATACGGAGAGCAGTATTATATTGACGATACCGATGACATGGAAAACCTTTACTACTATGTCGCGGCAAGCGATACTTCTGGTCAGCGTTACGACATAATTCTTCCCAGAATAAACAGTACGAGTCTTAATCCGTCTCAGATGGAAGAACCTGCGACTGTCGCCGCGCCTGAAACGTCCGCCTCAGAGCCGATTCAGGGTATTTCCAATTTAAAGGCAAGTCAGGACGGGGAGAGGGTAATCATCACTTTTAACAGGGAAGCTCAGCGCAGAAACGCAATCCTTTACCGCAGTATGCAACCGATAACCCGCTCCCAGGACTTACTCAACTCCGTTCTTGTACAATCGGGAATAGATTCCCCCTTTGTTGATTTTCCGGTTCCGGTCCCGGGACTCACATGGTATTACGCCGTAATTTATGAAGATGACATCGCAAGCGGCAACATGGGAATTAAGCCCGGAGTCAACGCGACTGTAACGCCAGTCACCGTTACAAGCGAACAGCCTACGGAGCGTACCCTGCGCCCGATTCCCCTGCCGGTCCTTACGTTACGCAACACTGTCCCCGACAGTCACTTTATTACTGAGATCCCAGGTCAAATACCTTTAAGCGCCGCGTCCTCAAATATCCTACGTGATACAAAAATGCCTTCCAAGGCTCCTATAAACTTAAAAAGACCGCGTGTCTTTTCGGTAGATTTGGTCGCCCCCACAGGCGGAGAAGAATCGGCTTTATTTCAAATAATTACCGAGTACTTTATAACATTTAAATGGGAAGACGCCCAAGTCAGTTTACAATACTATTTATCAATGCCGCGCTCAAGAGACATAGAAGCCCGCGCCCGTTTTTATTTGGGGCAGACTCTGTACTATAATGGAAAATACCGCGAATCGCTGATGGAATTTTTAGCGATAAGGCCGCTTCATTTTGCGGAAGCCAACAAATGGGTAGACGCGGTTTTATCGGCTATGGTGTATTAGTTCGCAAAAGACTCACACAAAGCTCACAAAGGAACAAAGATCACAAAGGTGGATTAGGGATTTGTTCTTTTATTATGTGAATGTCGCGTTGGGGGAAGGGGATGTGCAGTCCGGCTTCTTCAATTTTCGCTTTTATTGTTTTATTCATTTTCCAGTAGATGTTCCAGTAGTCTTGGTTTGTCGCCCATGCGCGGATTGTGATTTTTACCGAACTGTCATCAAGGGATTGCAGGAAAATTTCGGGGGCGGGATCTTTTAAGAAACGTTTTTCCGTGTCAATGATGCTTTGCATTATCTGAAAAGCGGTATCAACTGAATCTGAGTAGGCGATGTTTACTGAGAGTTCCATGCGGCGTTTTCCGTTTCGGGAATAATTTTTTAGGGGACTGCCCCAGATACTGGAATTGGGGGCGGATATGAAAATACCGTCGGGAGTTTCCAGAATCGTGGTGAATAAATTTATCTCTTTTACGGTTCCGCTAAATAAACCAAATTCAACATACTCCCCCTTGTGGAAAGTTCCCAAAAAAATGAGGACTATGCCGGAGGCGATATTTCCAAGAGTGTCTTTCAACGCAAGGGCGATGGTCACGCCCGCCGTTCCCAGTATCGCGATAAGACTTGCCGTGCTTACCCCGAAAATATTGAGAATAATAATAATACAGATAATGATGATTCCGTAGTGGATAACCGCTTGCAGTAATGGAACCGCCGTCCCATCGCTTTGTGGCAGTTTTGAATTTGCTTTGTGAATCAGCTTTCGCGCCCCTTTTGAAAGACTCAAGCCGAGAATGAGAATAATTATCGCCACCACCAAATTTTTTACAATCGGCAGTACAATGGAGGAATGATATTTCAAAAGGTCCATAAATTGTTGCCACATAAACTATCCTGAATGAAGGTTTACCATAAAAAACTATATTTTTCAACTGTTTTTTACCAAAATTTTGTTATTTAGAGACACGAATAATTGATTAATAAATTTAAATAAATAATTAAAAAAAAGCTTGACAAGAACAGTAGGAGCTTATATATTTTAATAGTTGAACAAGTGTTCAATTGTTAAAGTGTTTTTTTGACGGGACAGGGGTTTTAAGATGAAGAAGAATAATCAATTTACATGTGATTGCGATGTTATCCATGAAGGGGTAGTAAAGCAGGTTCGCCCATTAATGCCGAAGGATAAGGATTTTTATGATTTGGCGAATCTGTATAAAATGTTTTCTGATAATTCCCGCTTAAAGATTTTATGGGCGCTTTTCTGCAAACAGATGTGCGTATGTGATTTGGCGTTTTTGCTCGATATGACAAAATCCGCAGTTTCACATCAATTAAAATTACTGCGGATGTCAAACCTTGTTAAATACGAAAAACAGGGCAAGATAGTGCTTTATTCGCTAGCGGATAAACATGTGAAAGATATTTTTGAGAAAGGTTTTGAACACATTAAGGAGGAATGATAATATGGCGTGTGATTGTTGTAATACTGATAAATGCAAACCTGACGAGAAAAAACAATTTGGCATTGAGCTTAATGATAAACAAAATATTATTAGGTTGATTGCAGGAGCTGTTATTTTAATTGCCGGAATTGTTTTTGATAAAGTTTTTAAAGATAGTAATATTTCTTTTATTCTTATTACTGCGGCTTATCTCCTGCTTGGTTTTGACATAATACTGCGTGCGTTGGGTAACTTATTTAAAGGACAGGTGTTTGACGAGAACTTTCTAATGTGCATTGCCGCGATAGGGGCGTTTGCAATCGGCGAATACCCCGAAGCTGCGGGCGTTATGCTCTTTTATCAGGTAGGCGAATTTTTTCAGGATATGGCTGTTGACAAGTCAAAAAAATCTATAACAAGTTTGATGAATATAAGACCGGATTACGCTAATTTATTGAAGAACGGAGAAATTATTAAAACGTCTCCCGATAGCGTTTGTATAGGAGACGTTATTATCGTTAAGCCGGGCGAAAAAATTCCTTTGGACGGTGTTATTACAGACGGAACTTCCTTGCTTGATATGTCAGCGTTAACAGGCGAATCTGTTCCAAAAAAAGCGGACGTAAATAACGAAGTGTTATCCGGCAGCGTTAATTTAAGCGGTAAATTGACAGTAGAAGTTACAAAAACATTCGGCGAGTCTACCGTCTCTAAAATAATTAATTTAGTGGAGAATGCGGCAAGTAAAAAGGCAAAAACAGAAAACTTTATTACAAGGTTTGCGCGTTACTACACGCCCATTGTCGTAATACTCGCGGTGTTACTTGCTGTGCTGCCGCCTCTGATTTTCATGTCCGAGTGGAAACTTTGGATACACCGCGCCCTAGTGTTCCTTGTAATATCCTGCCCATGCGCCTTGGTCTTGTCTGTCCCCATGGGATTTTTCGCAGGGATTGGGGCCGCCGCGAAAAACGGCATACTTGTAAAGGGCGGCAATTTTCTGGAAGCGTTTAACAAACTGGATACGGTAGTATTTGATAAAACCGGAACATTAACACGCGGCGTTTTTAAAGTTACGTCAATTCTACCGGAAGCCGGATTAAGCGAGGACGAATTGCTTGAATTGACGGCAAGCGCTGAAGTCTTTTCCAATCATCCCATTGCGTTATCTGTCATGCAAGAATACGGAAAAGAAGCGGAAAAATCCGGTCTTGCGGAATATACTGAACATTCCGGGTATGGGGTAAGCGTGATAAAAGACGGAAAAACTATTTTAGCAGGGAACCAAAAACTGATGAAAAAAATGGGAATAAGGTTTAATGACTCATGGAAGCCGGGAACAAAAGTGTATGTAGCGCATAATGGAATATTTGCCGGAATTATCGTTATTTCAGATGAGATAAAAGCCGACAGCCGTTACGCGATATCGGCATTGAAAGATAGGGGAGTGCAAAAAACGGTAATGCTTACCGGTGATAATCCGTCCATCGCGCAAAGCGTCGCCTCTGAATTGGGAATAGATGAAGTTTACGGTGGGTTACTGCCGCACGAAAAAGTAGAAATACTGGAAAAATTAATTGAAAAGAAAAACGTAAAAAGCAAACTTGCCTTTGTAGGAGACGGCATTAACGACGCGCCTGTTCTTTCAATAGCGGACATCGGTGTCGCAATGGGCGCGCTTGGCTCGGACGCTGCAATTGAAGCCGCTGACATGGTACTGATGACAGACGAGCCTTCCAAATTGGCGCAAGCCGTGGATATTTCGCGGTTTACTTGTAAAATAGTTACGCAAAATATAATTTTCTCGTTAGGCGTAAAAATTATTTTCCTTGTTTTCGGCGCGTTTGGCATTGCCGCAATGTGGGAGGCTGTTTTTGCGGACGTGGGTGTCTGCTTATTGGCGATTCTTAATTGTATGAGGATATTAAGGGTTAAAGGTAAGGGGAAATGAGCAGTAATTTTTACAATAAGAGTTCACACAAAGAACACAAAGGAACAAAGATCACGAAGAGGGAAGAATGGGTTGTTGTCAGAGGGCTATGCGTGAACTTCACGATAGGATAACGAACACCCCCTAATTCTTTTCTTTGTGCTCTTTGTGTGAGTCTTCATCCAATCAAAAATTTAAGCAGTAGCGTGTTTTATTTCAAATGTTTTTTTGGTCTCAAATTTTTTATCAGGTTCTTTGACAAAACAACCTTCGTCAAATTCCTTCATTTCTTTTTCGGAAATAGCGCCTATTTCATATAAATCTTTGGCTGATTCATGAACTGCCTCAAGCGCTTCACTGTAATATTTTTTTCCCATGATAACTCCTATATTTCAATCGGCTTCATTCCAAAAATCATTTTCGTCAAGCCATACGGCATTAGGTTTATTCGCTTCGTGTTCAGCTTCAGCCAGTTTTTCTGCAAAATAAGCGGATTGTGCTTTTTGGGATAAATATTCTATGTAATGTACCGCTTCTTCAAGCAATGCGGGCGGTAATGTTTCTGTTTTCTTAATCAATAGTTCGGTTTCAGGCATTGGTTTTTCCCCTGCCTATAGTATACAACTTTTTTGTTCATTATAGGTAGGTTATGCGGCTTTTTACTAATTATTATTATTTTTTGAGTGACTTCCGTTTAACAAGTGGACATCTCCAGACCGCTTTTCTATAGCCTTGTCCAAAGCGTTTTCCATAGCCCGATTCATATTATCCAAAATCTTCTGTTGCAGTTGTTCCATAGCCCTTTCAGGTGAAACATTAACGGAAAACAACTCATGGGGGTTTATATTCAATGCCGATGCAAGCCGTTCTAGCACATCAGCGGTAGGGAAATTACGAGCTATTTCAATCATGCCAAGATAATGGGTAGATAAACCGGACCGTTCCGCTAATTCAGGCTGTGTAATACCTAGCCTCCGTCTGTTTTCTTTCAAATTTTTAGCCAGAATTTCCTTTAAATTAGCCATTTTTATTGCCTTTTTGCCTACCTTTTAGGTAATTATAATTACCTAAATTCTCTTGACAAACTACGCAATATATAGTTATAATGCTATATTAGATAGTTTTTGTGTGTTTCCATTTATTTACTGAGTGGATATTCGGGAAAACCTTCAAATTTATTAACGTATCAGGCATAGGAGAATGATGAATGGACAAGGTAAATATGGCAAAAAGCGTAAAAGTTTTTTTAATTTTTGGTTTATTGTTTTTTATTGTGATGAATAGTTTTTCACAATCATTCAATATGAATAATTATACTCTTTTTTCATGGTTGTCATTTAAAAGTTCCACAGTTAGTGGAACATCGACAAAATATGTTGTTCTCTCTGATGTTATTGCAGGAAAGGCAAATAATGGAGACATAATTTATTATATAGCCCATTCAAATG
>Ga0268262_10003273_pt1 | contig 17702 bp, 29 predicted proteins | sample TergutNc150P3_FD_190354 | JGI IMG/M metagenome (GOLD analysis project Ga0268262, IMG submission 190354) | Nasutitermes corniger P3 segment gut microbial community from laboratory colony in Florida, USA - Nc150 P3 (SPAdes) (version 2) | ecosystem: Host-associated > Arthropoda: Insects >...
TAACTTTTGAATAACGGCGGCTCCGGTTCCGGCGCGGTTTGGGCGGGGGTGTGGCGTGGTGTGGGCAGTTTACCGGCTGACACCACCGCCGCTTCGCGGCGGCGGGCTGGGGTTTACCGGCTGTGATAAGGGCTGATACCGGCTGAAAAAAAGCCGGATTTTTGCGGGGGTGTGGGCTTGGTTGACACCGCCGCCGCTTCGCGGCGGCGGGTATGAGATGATAACGCACCGCCTACGATAAAATGTAATAAAAAGTGAAGGTGTAGCCATGTAGCGCAGTTTCGGCGCTGTTTTGCCGTGGCTGGGAGCCGGTTTCGGCGGCGCTGTGGGGGGCGGTGATCTACTTCGATTTTCTGGACCGGAAAAAGCAATGTGCGCCGGTTCCGCCATGCGTGGCAAATCAACCAGCATGGCAGGGGGGCGGGGCCACGGTTGGAGCGCGATGCGAAGCATGGCGCGGAGCATAAAAAGGGGAAAAACTGTAAAAACAGGCTTTTTTATTCATTTTTTTATTCAGATCCGGCATGTTACCCATTTTTACCGGAAAAACCGCTCTGTAGGGCGCTGGCGGGGCTTGTGGAGGGCGAAAGTTAGCCTGTCCGGCTGGTTGCCGGGGATTTTTCAGGCTCCGGGAGTCTCGGAGCTTCCGGAAGCCTTGCCGGAAGAATATAGCGCATACCGCTTTTTTGGACAAATTAGGACAGCTATCGGGGAATCCTCGGCAACTCGTGAAATCCCAGGGACATGAGCGGACGTTAGGCGCAAGGCAACCAGGTTGATAATAGGACATAGAGCGGTCGAATCAAGAAAATCAAGAAAATCAAATAAATCAGGAAAATTAAAAAGTACGTTTTGATTTTTGAGGACGCGAAATCATCGCGCTTGCAATCTCGCGCTTAACCTCTCGCGGTGTTGGTCTTCGCGTCGCGGTTTCTTCCCTCTCGCGGCTCGCGCTGGCGGTTTTTTCGCCGTAACCTCTCGCGTTTCTTCTTCCGGCGTCATTCCTCCGCGCTGGTTTTTCGCGGTTTTAATATCCGCGCCTGCGGTCTCTCGCGCCTTTTCTCCTTCGCGCTTTTCGCGTTTTCCCTCTCGCGCTTCTCGCGGTTCGCGCCTTTCGCGGTTCGCGCTTTCAATTTCGCGCCTTCCTTTTCGTTCCGCTTCGCTTCTCGCGTTCCGGTTCCGGCATAACCGCGCTGGTTTGGTTTTTCGCGCTTTTCCCTTTTTCGCGTTTCCCGCTTTTCTCTTTTCCGGTTTCGCGCTTTCTCGCGTTTCTAGCTTTCGCGTCTCCCCTTCGCGCCCGCATTTTCCGCGCCTTTCCTTTATCGCGTCCGCCTTTTCGCGCCTTTCGCGGTTCGCGCTTTCTCGCGCTTCCAACTATCGCGCCTTCCTTTTCGTTCCGCTTCGCTTCTCGCGTTCCGGTTCCGGCATAACCGCGCTGGTTTGGTTTTTCGCGCTTTTCCCTTTTTCGCGTTTCCCGCTTTTCTCTTTTCCGGTTTCGCGCTTTTCTTTTCGCGGTTCCGGCGCTGGCGCAGTTTTGGCGCTGGTTGCTGTCGCGTTTTTGTCATCGCGCTTTCGGCTTTGGCGGCTTAAATCGGTAAATAAATATGTCCGCAATTTTTCGCAGTTCGCAAAACATCGCTTTCTTTGGCGTCTCAACACTTCGCAGTTCCTTCCGCGCTTTGTTGGTTTTCGCGGCTCTTACATTGCTCGGCCGAGCTTTTCGCGGCGGCAATCTCCGCGCTTTTCCCTTATCGCGTCCGCCTTTTCGCGCCTTTCGCGGTTCGCGCTTTCTCGCGCTTCCAGCTTTCGCGGTTCGCGCTTTTCTCCGCTTCGCTTTTCGCGCTTTGGTTCCTGCTTCGCGGCGGCGGGGCAGTTTTCCGCGCTTTCCTCCCTGTCGCTTTTCTTCCTTCTCGCGCTTTCGCCCTCGCGCTTTTCTTTTCGCGTCCACGGCTCTGGCACGTACTCCGCGCTGGTTGCTGGTACGTTTTCGGCGTCATGTCCGGTCTTTACCCTGGGCTTTTCGCGGGTCTCCTCAATTCGCAAATCTCCGCAGTTTGTAAGCCCAAGCTTTCTTTGGGCGTCGGTAAATCGGCGCTCCCTTAACCATAGCGTTGGTTTCGGCGTTATGTGCAATCCGGCACGTACTCCGCCACAGGGGTATCCGGCATTGCATAGCCGGATATTGGACACCCAACCTTAGCGGGGTGGACGCAAATATGACAAGTGTAATATTTTCCAGAAAAAATATTAAAAAATAAAAGCGTATTGCATATGGGCGCAGTATATAGCGTATATGCAAAGTAAAGGCTACGCAAAGTTACAGGCGCAACACCACACCACACAAAGCGCCGTAAAAGTTTTGTCCTGCCTGCTTGACAGGACAAAAAAAGCATGGCAAAATAACCATAACAGGGGGGCAAAAATGGTAAACTTACAGCAAATGGCAAGCAGGACAGTTGGCTTGGCAATGCAACTGTACAAAGCGGGGCGGGTGGCAGAAAGCAGGGCATTGCAACACAGCCACAGGGCATTTTGCCGGGCAACATATGCGGCGGCAAAACCAAACAGGTACGCATTGCGCAACTGGGACACCGTCCAGCAAAAAATTGGCTTGTTTCCCACACCGGAAATAGTGGCTACATACAACGCGCACATAGCGCTGCTTATGCAATACAAGGACGTGGTGGTTTTGCCATGGCGCAACACAACACCGTAAAAAGCCAAAAAGGGGGAACAAAGCAAAATGTTACAGGTTAGCTATGATAAAAAATTGCAACGCTGGGTTATAAAAGATACAGTAACCGGCAGGGTAACAATTAAGACCGTGGATAAGGAATGGGCTATTAATTATGTAGCAAAGACAAACTACAAGGAGGCACAAAAAAAATGTTAGCGCGTAATTACTACGGATTTGCGGTAATTATTATTATTGCAAAATTAATAATTTGGGGCGCACGCAATATTGTGTGCTGGTTTACAAGCCAAAGGACAGGAGGGAAAAAATGACATTGGCAAAAAGAAATGTAACCGAGATAGCAGAAGCATTGTACCATGTAGCGACACAGCTAGATTACCACGAGGTAGCCCGCGAAATGGAAGAGCTGATAAAAGACCACAAAAAAGAGGTGGAATTGTTTAGGGGCACGGCACTGGCAATATTAATGTCGCATGGCGGAGAATTTGGACAGGCAAGACACAAACACATAGACGCCATATTAACCACCCATGCCGACCTTGTTAAATTTGCGCGGGCGTTTTGCAACGCAATGGCGGGGCTTGTCGCCGAAATAAAGACAGACCAGCTTTAGATAGGGGGTTGTATTATGAGCTTATTTATTGATGTTGATGAGGAACAAGGTATATTTTATGTAAAGGATAGTTACACCGGAGAAATACAAGCTGAATACACAAATTACTTTACCTGCTTGGAACACATAGCAGAAGCAGAAGCAGAGAATAAGGGGCAGTAAGTGAAAGCTACTAAATGCCAATGGCAACCGTTTTGAGTAATTTGTACAGGGCTTGTGTACGCAAGCCCATAAAAGTTTTGACTGGAGGAAAAAGTTATGGAATGGCTTGAAGATTTGCTGGATGTAACAGATAACCTGATGGATGATTATACCGAGCTGGGGTTGGAGGGTATAGTACAAGTACTTGGGGAGAGCTTTGCAAAGCTTAAAAAAGCAGAAGCAGAATACAGCCAATACAAAGTGCCGAAAAAATACAGGCACCCGAACACCACACCACCGGAGATTGAGAGGGTGTGCTGGGAATTGGCAAATGCCTACAAGGTACATAATGAGCTGTGCGCAAAATATACCGAGTTACTAAGTATTGCTAAGCTACTGGTACGTACCGGCAGGGCGCCGAAAAAGTTTTGACAACAAGCGCGTTGTAATTTGACAACGCGCAATTTTTGGTTTATAACAACATGTAACACAAAGGTAAAAATCGGATATGTACCAGCGGACGAAAACAATAACAGACAGCTTGACCCGCCTTATGGTAACGCTTTACCCGCAAGCGACGGAGACCGCCGATTTGCAAAAAGCTGTTAACGAGCATAGGGGCGCTTTGTTTAGGCTGGAGAGAGCAGCACCTTTATTTGTTTTGTCTGGAGCGGAGGCGGAAGAGCAAGCCGAAAAATTACGCGCCGATGTTGTAGCAACCCGCGCCGTTGAATTGCAAGCGATACACAAAGCGCTGACTTTTATAATGGCAGATTGCAAGCAGGAGACTGCCGGATTGCCCGCCCTGATATAATTTTTTTTGTACGAATACCAGCACACAAAAAGAAAAAAGAAAAAAAAGATAAAACACACCTAAGCCGCCGCGACGCCAAATGAAACAAAAAGAAAAAGCATTAAAAAAAAGCTGAGGGTGTTTCAACACCCGAAAGCTTTTTTTAAAGCCGTCGCCGCAAGTAATAAATCTACTCTTAGGGGAATGAGGGGGCGGTTGGGCGGGGGTGGTGGGATACTGAAAGCGTCAAAGAGAAGGAACCGGCTGGTAAACAATAAACCGCTAAGTATTATTTGAAAAGTTTATTTTTTGCCTATATTTTTTTTTCGTTTTAAGCCTTATAAATCTGGTAGTAAAAACATTATAAAGCCTTTTATTACAACCAACGCAGTAGAAATAGCGTGAATTAGGCTTGTGCATGTAAACATGTACGTACTTATGGCAATTATTACACCAAATATAAAATGTTGAATAAAGCATTTTGTTAATATCTCCTTTTGTTAAATTATAAAACACCCGCGATTGTGTATGTATCAATCAATACATCAAGAGCTTCAGCTTCGCTTGTTGAAAAGCAATATTTACAATCTGGTTTATGGGGTTCATTAAAGGCTATACAGCGCCCATTATTAAATGAGTGCATTATACAACAAAGTTCGCTGTTGATAATATAGAATCCAATGTTTTGTTTGTTTGACATTTATTCTACCTCTTTTAGAAAAGGCAAAAAGTAGCTGGCGGTTCTGTTCGGGCCTTTTCCTTTGAGTCAATCCAGCCTGATGGCAATAAAGTGTAATGGTCATCACATTTGCAATCGCAGGGCTTTCCAGATTTTCGGCAAGTGCCGTAAAGTTCACTAGCGGAATAGCAAAATTTTAACTCGTCTCGAGTACCATCAATACAATGCATAGGGGTTAAGTGTATCATACAATTTTTGTTGCATGGCTCATTGTCGAGTCTGCAATAATAAAATCCGGGGTTATTTTCTGCTGTAAAAATAAAAGGGCAATTAAGGTAATTTCTGTTATACATTGTTTTCCTCTCCTTTTTCAATGGTTATATTTTCGCTGTAACCCAAAAATCCGTTTTTTGTTAGCGTGTAACAATTAGTGCATCTATCATTGTGATGTAATCCTGTTTTTTTACATGTGCCGTTATCAAAATTGTGTGAAATACAATAGTTTTGAATATCACAAACACCGCCGATGTCTTGTAATTTGTTGGTGTGTACCGTACAATTTTTGTTGCATGGCTGATTGTCTGCGCCGCAAAAATAAAAAGGCTTTATATCCTTTTGATAACGTATAAAAGGGCATTGGTCAAAAAAAATGTTATACATTATTGTCTCCCTAGAAAGTAAGTAGCCATTTTAAAAAAGCAACGGTTATCACATTTGCCGTTATCAAATGTACATTTAGAAAAGGGCAACCTTAACCATTTGAAAGATATTCGCCACGAGCAATAAGAGCGCGGTTTTTTAATTTGCATGGGTATCCCCTATTACAGAATCCAAAACCGGAACTAAAGATGTGGAAAAAATGAACCTGCTTCCGGGATTAATGTTTTTATTTATTGGGGGTTCCGGCAAATAAAAAACATTGCCTTGTTTATAGTTTGTTAAAACGTCATAGAGATTACATTCAACCTCACTGGCATAATTGTACTTCATTTATGGCGTCTCCGGTTTTGGTAACAGTTGACCATTGGAAGAATCTGAATAACGCTTTCTTAATAACGAATCAAAAAAGGGCGCTATACCGTCGCCCAAAATACAAAGACTATCTTGATAAAAGCGGCAACTGGAGCAGCGTTTAATAAAGAAACAATGTGCTTCACTTGCGTACAACATCAGCGCGTTGTAAAGAAGACCTTCAATTTTATTGGCGGTTTTTTGGTTCATTCCTTTTTCCTCCTTTTCCGGTCGTTTGGAATAACACTCTTTTTTATGCGGTTTAACTTTTGGACAAAGTAGTTTAAATCGTTTAACAAGAAACATGAGCCGTTCATCTGGAAATCACATTTTTTGCAATACTCCGAACAAAAGAAACGGTTTGATTTGGAAAATATATCAAGTGCCTTATTGAGATGGTACTTGATACCTTCTGCGTCTTTGGTTGTCATAGTCTTTTTACTCCTCGTGTGTGTTAATGTGTAATTTAGACACATTATAAATTGGTCTCATAAAATAATCAATGATAACCATTTTAGCTGTTATTGGGGTTTTAGTAGGGTTTCCAATGTAAAAAACATTTCTTTTACCCACAAAAGAAACTGTTAATAAAGTATTTCTAAAAATCTTGTAAGGTTTATTTGTGGTTGTGTTTGGCTTTAAATCTTTTTTACAAATTACCGTAAAGTTATTACTGTACTCCCTTACAAATAAATTGGCGGCGGGTATTCGAACCTTTTTTTGTGGCTCAAGCGTTATATCTCTTAAAACTAACTGTTTTTTATCACTGTACCGCAATTTGTACGCTCCTTATCATAGTTGAATGTACACGGAGAAATGCAAGGGCCGCCTGTATAACGCACAGTAGCAACAAGCAATTTTATATCCAGTTCGGTGGAATGATCATTTACGTATCGGAAATAGTCTTGCCTTGCGTCTCCGAGAATGAGCGGAATGTCTTTTTTATAGATTTTGTATCTACGTCCTTTAGCTGTGTTAAAATCATCAATTGAGCGTAAAACGATGTAATTAATTTTAACACTTTTGATAGTCGTCCATACTCCGGCAATAAAACATAATTCATGCTGGCTTCCCAAACATAAATCCGACATTACAATTTGCATGATTTTTGTTTTCATAATTTGTACAATGCCTCCTCTGCGTCTAAGTACATAATATTAGTTCCTAAAGGGGTCTTAATGTAAATATTAAGTGGCCCGTTTCCAAAAAAAGAAACCCAAAATAAAAGAAAGCTGATTTTTAAATGAAAGGGGGAATTGTTAATAAAGCTGTAACTGCAATCGTCATTTTTAATCTTAGTTAGTGGCGAAAATGAATTAGATACAAGCCACGGACTTAGACAACAGGAATCGTAGTTGCCAATACAACGATATATTAAGCAATCAAACTTTACTTTTGTAAGAATAGAAGGTTCCCAAGGCTGAAATATAATTTCATCGCCTCGTGAGAGAAAAATGTTGTGAGCGATTGCTTGAAACTTTCCAGAACTGCACATTAATTATCTCCTTTTTTTAATCTTGATAAAATAGTTAATAGTTTTACAGTAATATTAATTTTTAAAGGATTTAGAATCTGTAAATATTTGTTAACATTATCGTAAGCTAAAAACCCTGTCGGGTTACATATGGTTAATGTGTTTTTTGGGTTATTTGTCTCGTGCATTTCCAAAATAATGTTATTTATGTCTAATGAACCGGATAATTTATAACCTGCTAAGTTTTGTAAATCCAATATTCGGCTTGAAAAACTTGGAATGTCTATGTTTGATAAATGGATAGCAACTTGACCAAACGATAAAACAGGCGTATTTGTAAAATTATTTTCTTTTGCGTGTAAGACATGGTTGTAAGGTTCACCATTAAAATATAGCGTAATCGGCTTGTCTTCGGAATTATCTTGTGTATAATTTTGTCTTGGAAGACTAGGCATGACAGGATTATAAGTATCATCATCCCAGAAGTTATGAACAATACCGTCGCCGTTTAATTTTATTTTGCCAAAAGTCGGGTCGTTTTTAAGCCTATCAGTTACCGCATCAAAAAGCTTATTGCGCATCTTTTCTTTATCATTGCCGGGAATATAAGTGGAAAAATATTTTAATGTGCAATGATTAATCGGTATATTCTTACCCATAGTGCTGTAAGTGTGATTTATTTTGATACTCTGGACATAGATAACACGTGAAAACGGATTATAGACAGAGAAAGTCTGCGAAGCTTGGTCGAAACTGTAAATGTCCTTGGCATATAGGGATTCTATTACTTCGTTACGGTCTATATCATCGAGAAGTTTTGCCACTAAGCTGTCGAGTAATAAAGTACCCTTCATTTCTGCTTGAAAGACTTTGTTGAGAGAAACCGAGTAAACGGTATCCGGTGGTACCGCGAAACTAAAAAACCTAATAATGTTTTTTGATAATAACAAATGAGGAGCGTTCATATAATCATTATATTCTGACTGGATTCCTTTGTCAAGACAAAAAGTGCTAGACAAAGCAAAATTATTTAATAATTTTTCTTCTATCGGGGTTTTACAATTTTCTGCCTTGGTAGCAGGCGGAATATTGGTAGGGATGAGGGCATGGGTATTCTGTAATTTGTAAAGAATATCGCGGATAAAACAGCCCGGACACTGCAAAGCTCTAGAGCCGATTAGCATATCTTCCATATCTGGCGGCTTTTCCTTGTTATAAAGGCTTAATTGGGTCCTCAACTGCTTCTTGGCTTGCTTGTCGGAGATAAGAAAATACTGACTCCGGGCGCAACAGGGCAACTTATTCAAAATGTATATCAAGTCTTCGTCGTTCGCCATGTGCCGGAAACCACATCTAATGTCTTCTGCCATGCGGGCTAAAATGCTGCCTTCTGGCGGGGGTGCCAATGGGTTAGGGGGCGGGGCGGGGGATATTTCCGGTTGTGGAGAATCTTCCGGTGGTTTTCTTAAGATTCGTGATAATAGTTCTTTCTGGGTAAGTGGGACTTCTGGCGGGGGAGGATTATCTCTGATACTACACCGGATTTGGCGAACTCCGGCGATTACTGGCATGGCGATTGACAAGAGAGCTTTTCTGTCTGCTCCGGTCATCCGGTTATCTGTCTTGGTTAGCTCTTTCTCTGATTCCAAACTTGATTTGCTCATATACTTGGCAAGATAGCCTTGGAGGTTTTCTGCCTTGGCTTTCTGCAAGCAGAAGACAGGGGAGTGAACCTGATTGGCTAACATTGCGTATAACGTACCGCCTTTTATCTCGTTACCAGCTTTTACCGCTTCCGGTGGTTGATATTCTTCGTCGTTAGATGCTAAGAGAATATGGGCGTGCGGTCTGCCCTTGTTGGTTGCTTCAAACACTGCAACATAACCAAACAACAATTTTTTTCTTAACATTTTGAGGGTAAGGTCAACGTGTATGGAGAACTTTTGCCAACTCTTAATAAGGTCTTCGCCATAAGTTTTTACATCATAAGTCAAAGTTAAAAAATAGTGGAACTTGTAATTTTTCTCTAACATATCTGCGTGGGTCATAACCCTTGACTTCATTAGCTGGTTGTAAATGTGATCACCTTTAACCATGCAAGGGCGGTAAAAATAGTTGCCGTCTTCTGTAACTCCGCATATGATTTGACGCGCTTCCAGCCGCTGGTTATACCATGCTTTTAGCGTTTTATTCCTAACAACGCCGTTAGTTGCTTCTTCGAACAACTCCGGGTATTTTTCTTTCGGCGTTTTGCGTGTTGTTTCGGCTGGCTTTTCTGGAAGCGGAAAATGAAGCATTTGTTTTTGAATATCAAAAGGGCAATTTGGGACATAGTTGTGATTGTCCGCTGTGGTGTCCGTGTCAAACTCTGACTTAGCCGAGAAGACTTCTAGTGGGACATTAAACTCTGGATGAAACATCCTAATCCAAGTTAAAGGTATTTGCCTGTTTTCAGAATAAGTAGTGCTTCGGGGCTTGTTTAAATCTTTTTTATAATCTAAACTCATATCGGTTTGTTTCCTTGTTTAAAGCCCGCTTAGGATTGCAGTCCGATAATAGCGGGCTTTTTTTATCTCCTTATGCGGACATTAAAACTTGCCTCACGCAAGCCGGAAAAAGTTTAAAATGGTCAAGATTAATTAACAAAAGAGCCGATAATTCTAACAAAAAGCGGCGAAATTCTAACAAAAAGAGCGGATTGTTGCTTATAAAATGTCTAAAATCTCTAAAATATGAAGAATGTCCAAGTAGACAGAAGAAGCATAAGGGCGTCAGTGTGTGTCTGTCGGCCGAAGTTTTGAAGAATTTAGGCATAATATTGGTGGTGTAGGGCTAAAACTTTATTATTTTTAATTGGTAATGAGAGATAAATAGCGGTAAAAAATCCGGTATGGCCCTGCATAGTAATGGCTACTATACAGGGGTTTAAAAAGCCTGTCAAGCTTTTTTTTTGCCGGCAACAAAGCCTTATGGGCGGTTTAAAGGCTTGTTAGTTGAATTGCCTACAGTGAAGGCAAGCCTCCACGTATCTTCTTCGATTGCAAAAGCTCCTTGTGCAATTCTTGCGTATATCGCTGTAGGGTATGGGGTAATGTCGTAGATTGGCGATTTTACAACAAAGGGCAATGTAGGATAGTTTGTAATTACAACAAGAGGCTGGAAGGGAAGCGCCGGATTAAGTTGGGCAGAGGAAGACCAAAGCCTAACCTCAATATTGTCAAAATCATTAAGAGGATGCCTTGACTTGAAGTTATCTGTAAAGACAAGCCGGAAATGTGAATTATCTGTCCATTCGATATTATAGCTAGAGATTGCAACAATACGATAATGAAGCATACCAGTATCGCAAGTAAAGCGGTTTGTAACTATTCGCACATTGCCGCTGGTACTATCGGCTCTTGAGGTTGTATACAAGATAGAATCTGTAGTTACTAATTCGTTGTCTGGGAATGGCACTGACAAGGGAAGGTCAGAACCTTGATTTACAGTAATTTGATAATACCTTGTTTGCATACGGTCGGTGTAAGGGTTAAAGAATTGTAACCAGACATTGTGAATACGGGAGCGCGTGGTCTGACTCAAACCAATGAAATCAACACCGGTATTTGTGGTTTGAGATTCTTCTTCGTCGATGTTGATAAGGTAATTTTCGTTCGAGGGTGTTGTATTGTTGTTTGTGGCAAGCTGTGCCCAGCTATAAACAAGTCTAAAGAAGCCTTTATCAATAGTGTCTGACTCCGCTTTTATCATTGCGCCGCTTGTATAAGCCTTGTAACGTGTCCACGGAATGTAAACGGTTAATTGGTAATTGCTGTTTCGTTTGAACTCCGCTCCAGCAATGAAAGCATTGGAAAGAAGATTTGTACCGCCGTTGTAAACAGGGATATTTATGTCTTCGATGAGAACCGTCCGGTTTGGAATGGAAGCTGTAAACTGCCCTATGTTATCGTTGGCAGTGAAACTGAAAGCGCCTAAAGTAACAGTAACAGGAATGTCATGTGTGATACTTGACGGCATTGATTGTCTTACAAGTGTAACAGTAACACTATCAAAAGAAGCGTTATCGGTTGATGCGCCTTCAATCCATGATGTATCCGTCCAGAGGAATGAGCCATTATTTGGGATAGTGAGACTAAATGCGGTGTTAGCCGGAATGGTTGCGCTTATCACTTTGTTATCCATAGCGCCAAGGGCTATGTCGTAAACGCGATATGTAAAGCTCATTGCTCTGGCATTGGGTAAAGTAACAGTGCTTTTTGAGATAGTGGCGGGGTCAAAGTGTGTCATGGCGGCAAAACTTACGGCGTCGATTGAAACGTCAGGTCTTGCCGGAACTGATGGTTGTGTAAGCGTCAATGCACTCCAAGAGAAAACAAGATTGTAATAAGTGCCGTTGTTTCGCTGGTTGCTTGCGACTATATTTGAGCCGTTTTTGTACTGGTTATAATAATTCCAAGTGGAGGGCAAATCCAGCGTACTTACATTTTGTGTAGAGAAGTTGGCGGCAAAGTTTGTTGGGGTAAGGGTTCCGGCGTTATTTGCAATGCGAATAGACAATGTAATGTTGGTACGGAGGAAAGCCTTATCCATAATGGAAGCGCGGATTAAAACTCTACTGTTAGCCGAATCCCATTGTTGGACGCTAAGAGAAACAGTAAGAGGAATATCCATTGTGATTGCGCCTGACATATTGAATTGTGTAACGGTAACGGAGTAACCGCCAAAGTCAGTGTCATTAAGGGAAGCGCCCGATACCCAAGAAGTATTAACCCAGATATAAGAGCCGTCGTTTGGCAATGTTGCTGTGAACGGCGTTCCGGCTGGTACGTCAATGTCAAAAGTTTTGGTAATCATTGCGCTGGTAGCAATATCATACACTCTGGCGGAAAAACGAATACGGCGTGCAAGAATGAGTGTAATTGCAGAATTGGAAATAGTAGCGGGGTCAAAATGTGTCATAGTGGCGACACTAAGAGTAGGAACTGTAACGGAGGGCGGGAATGGCACTGATGGCTGTGAAAGTGCCAAGGCACTCCAAGAGAAAACAAGATTGTAGTAAGTGGAGGAGCTTTGTTGGCTACCAGCGGAGATACCAGCTCCGTTTTTATACTGATTGGAGTAATCCCAATCGGAGGAGAAATCTAGCGTACTGTTATTTTGCGTAAAGAAGCGAACTGTAATGTTTGTTGGAGACAGAGTACCAGCGGCATTGGCAATATTGACAGGGATTATGACATTGGTACGAATAAAAGCCTTATCCATAATGGAAGCGCGGATTAAAACCCAATGGTTGGAAGAATCCCATTGCTGGACGCTAAGAGTAACAGGAACTGGAATATTCATGGGGATTGCGCCTGACATATTGAAGCGCGAAACGGTAACGGAGAAATCGCCAAAATTGGCGTCGTTAAGAGAAGCGCCTTCGATGTAAGAAGAATTAACCCAAATATAAGAGCCGTCGTTTGGCAATGTTGCAGTGAACGGCGTACCGGCTGGTACATCAATGTCAAAAGTTTTGTCAATCATTGCGCTAGTGGCAATGTCATATACCCTGGCGGTAAAGCGGACACGTCGAGCAAGAATGAGCGTGGTTGAAGAATTGGAAATAATAGCGGGGTCAAAATGTGTCATAGTGGCGACACTAAGAGTGGGAACTGTAACGGATGGCGGGAATGGTGTTTGTGGCTGTGCAAGTGTCAAGGTTTCCCAAGTGTACCGGATTCCCAAATGGGTTAAATCAAACACTTGGCTATTTTCGGGGATACCTGCGTTACCGGTGTATTGATTCGCCCAATTCCAGCTAAGAGTTATGGTAGAAGTTGCACTGTTATTTGTGCCAAACAATATATTTGTTTGTGCGTCTGTAAGTGTAACGCCGTCAACCATACGGCGGTAAAGCATTGAAAAGTTACGATACAAAAATGGCTGGGCAGGGATTGAAGCTTGAACTGTTACTCTGTTATTTGCCAAATCCCAAGAGGGGGCATTAAAGGCAACCGGAACGGTAATATTTTGTGTTACAAGGTTTGTGAATAAATGCCTTTCCATTGTAATTGATTGGCCGCCAAAAGAAGAATCATCGATAGTGGCACCTTCAATCCAGCTAGACCTTACCCACAGGAACGTTGAATTAATGGGTATGGTAATGTTAAAGGGCGCGTTTGCTGTCAAATTAATGTCAATGGTCTTTGTAACCATTTGCGAAGTAGCAATATCAAAGACGGAATATGTAAAGCGCATAGCGCGTGATTGTCTGATGTGAACGGTTTCATTTACAAAGTTACAATTTGAAAAGTGCGACATTGGGGCGAAGTCTACAACAGTGATATTTAATGATTGGTCTAAATTATCTGGAAAGTAGGGAATAGCTTCGTTGTCAGATAGTCCGGCGCGAAGTCTCCGCATTGCGGTACCCACACGCAAAGACCATTCGTTATTCTCCGGCGTTTGCCATTCGGGGGCTCCTCTATTAAAGTTGAAAGCTACTTGCGCAAGTTTGTTAGCTTTACGAAACATGGCGCGGGCTGACAACTGCGCGGGCGTTTTGCTGCTGTTGGTTGGGACGTACGTTCTTATGGTACGTTTATTTCTCCACCGTTGACCTACCGTTTCGCCTAACTTGCCGATGTAACCGCCGCTTAAAAAGTTTTGCCTTGCCATTTTGATTAACCCTCCAAAACCGGAACAAAGATAGAACCGAAAAAAAAGAAAAAAAAATAAAACCCCTACCGCGAACATTCGCGGCGGGGGCTTTATCTTTGCGGGGTCTACGCCGCTTTGTAAACGGACATTGACCCGACCTTAGCCGACCCGCGAAAATCGATGATGTACCCATAGCAATGGAGTTCATCGAAGGCGGGAAGCCTTGTGGTAATGGTCAACGTTCCCGCGCTGTTAAGCGCAGAACCGACCGCCGCGAAATTGTTTGCTTTGTCAACCGCGACAAAAACAAACAGCGCCTTGGTGCTGATGGTAGCTCCGGTTACCGGTGTCCATGCGGCAGTCATGGAGTTTCCGCTGGGAGTGGCGGTGATTGTGCCAATCACCGGAGCAGGAAGACCGCCTCTGGAAATGAGCAGAGCAGTCTCATCAATCTCACCAGCGGCAACCATGTCCGCATTGAGCTTGATGATAGAGTTCCTCACACTCATTCCCCGAGTGTTGAGCGCGGAAAGCGCCTTAATCTGGTCAGTGAAAAGAGCGACGAAGGAAGAAACTTCCTTGAATCCTTTCCTGACCAGCATCTGCGCGGCGGTTTTGGGGTTGGAGGGTTTGGTATAAGTTCTGATAGTGGACTTATTTTTCCATTTCGCGCCGACCGTTTGACCGACTTTCCCCGACCAGTTAGCTTTTAGCAAGTTCATTACACCCATTGTAATAACTCCTAATATGGATTAGGCGGTTCGCATACGCAACCGCTTTTTTATTTTTCCTTTGCTAACTGATTGATACCAATTACCAAAAGGAAAAAAAACCCGTCCTGCCAAGTGTGCTATATACAATTAGCAGGGTTTGGCAAAAAAAACTATTTTAATTACGCCGATGGAATGTAAACAATCCTAAAGGGATAGTCTTGGAGATTGTCTTGAACAGTTGAAATATTAGGCGTTGACAAATAAAGGTATAATGACACTGGTGTGTTAACTACAGGAAAAGAAAGCCCTTTTATAAAAAAACACATAGAGTCGCCCGCAGCATTATTCACCCATTGCTGATTAAATCCACTAATTGGCATTGAAATCTCATTAAGTGATAGATTAAGATAAAAATTACCGCTAACGTTAAAATCGAAGTCATTTGAATAAAAGTAAATGAAGTACATACCTTTTTTAGAAAAATACAAAATGTTGTTAGTAAGGCTTATACCCAAGTCTATAGCTTCTTGTGTAATTGTGAAGTGTGCAACTTTTTGTGTCTGAGTAACAGAGCGCCATAGAGAAACAGGAAGGTCAATAACTTTCATTGCGAGCTCCTTTGCGTTTGCGTATTCTGAAAAATATCTTTTACCACTGCTAAGCGTGGAAATTAAAGCCAAAGTTTTAATGTTTGTGCGGTCAACACCTGACAGTGAAACTGTCAAGCTTTGATTTGTAAAATCTAAAATACTACAGTTGTGGACGTGACCGGTATCTGCAAAAATAATAAAGATTATTTTTTCATCGGGCGAAATAACAATGTTTGGTGACACTTCAAAAATGTATTGAAAAGCTTCATTTTCCGGCATGTTGTTATTGTCATAAATTGTCAACCTTTCGGATAACGGCAAAATGTCGGCTATATTCTCCGGTTCAAAAACCTTGTTTACCAACATCGGCGAAAGAAATCGCGCAACGGCGTTGTGTGGCAAAATGTCTCTGGAGGATAAGCCGGTATAAGAAAAGGCGGTTCGGGCAATGGCTCCGGCAAGCCGGTTTACAGCTTCAAAAGACCTTACCGCTCCGCGCTGGGCGTCATTCGGCGGGCGCTTGCTGTAAATCTTGGACTTTACAACAGATTGACCTTTTATGCGTACTCCGGTTGTTTCGCCTAACTTACCCTCATAATCACTTTTTAACAGGTTCATTGTTGCCATAATTTGGATTATTGTAGCGGCTTTAAAAAATTGTCAATAGATTATTTGCATAAATATGCATAAATCGTTCTTATTTTGCATAAATATACAGAAAAATCATTGACAGGGGGGTAAAATTGCATAAATAATCAAAAGCTACAGGGGGGATCACCATGGGGCAAGAAGCTTTTTTATATGGGATGATACAGGCTCTTGTCTTTGCTCTGCCGGTTGCCGGAATACTGATTTACTTCGGGCGCAAACTTCAAAAGGTAGAAACGCTTGAGAGCAACTTGAGCGAACATTTAAAAGGGAGCATTGATAGAGACAAAGCAAGAAGGGAAGAAATTAATAACGTCTTCAAAAAGGTAAATGCGGTTTCTGAAACCGTTAATTTTATAAAGGGTAAGCTGGAGGGGTTAAAGCCATGAGAGCAGGTATTCAGACATTATTTGCGGCAATGGGTGAGGGCGGTTGTCTTGTTTTTGCTATTTTAGCATATTTAGAAGATAAGTGTTTGTTTTTGGGAGATTGGATTAAAGCCATTGAGGTGGGTATTCAATCAGGCTGTATTGCATATAACCCTGACGACCCGAAAGACAAAAGCGCGGGTTATGTGAAAGATAGCATAAAGTGGATAAACCTAATGACCGGGAAAAAGGTAAAGGAAATAAGACAACAGGTACCGGGCAATCAAAAGCAAGCCTTTGAGGGTTATATAAACTTTTGGCAATTAGCCGGTGCCCAAGAGGGAGTAGGACACTTCACATATGGAGCGTGGAATAGTTTGGAGTATTCAAACACAGTCAAAAACGGTTTTGTAAGACAGATAAGGAAATACGAAATAATATGATAAAAGGATTTTTTTTAATCATATTATGGGGAGTAAGGAAATTATTTTCCGTCAAACTATGGGCGGGCGCTTATTGCGCATACGAGCTACACCGCCGAATAACAATTTCAGATAACCTCGGAACCGTTGATTGTTTATTGGCGGCAGGGGTTTTGTGTTTTATGGGGATTAATGTTTTGCAAGATTTTATTTTTAGCAATTCGCGGGGGGGCAGATAAATGCAAGGTGTTAATGGATTAAAAAAATATAGGAGGGTGTTTGTATGCGTGGCAATTTTTGTTTATTACTTTTTGCTATCGTTTTTCTTTATAACTGCAAAAGCGTACCCACAGGAAATAGTGTATATAATAACCGAGAGGGAATTGAGCAAATTGGAGAGTACGGAGCAAAACTTGAGCAGGGAATTGGAGAGTTGCAAAAAGGAAGTGAAGCAGCTATTGTTTCAGTTGGAAGAATCGAAAGGGGACTTTACAGCTTTGATGAGCAATTATCAGGAATTAAAGACATTATCCAAGCAGTTAAGGCAAGAGGACGGTATTACTATAACACAGCTACAGGGGAAATTGAACGAATCCCAGATTAGCAATACTTTGTTAAAAGAAAAAAACAAAAAGTTAATTGGCTCTATTATTTATCTAAGCATTTCTACGCTGGTTTTTTTAGGCGGCCTTGTAATAATGGCATATTTTGTAACGAAAAAACCAAACCTACATATTACACCATAACCAGTAAACCCAAACACACACGCGCCTTTTTTGCGTTAATTACGCCGCGATAAGCGGCGGCAAAAAAGGCGCGTGGGTGTTTAGCCAAGTACGTTGAAACGCTTTTTCTGGATGTGCAAAAAAGCGAAGCGGCGGCGCCCGAAAAAACAAAAAAAAATAAAAAATGA
>Ga0268262_10003274_pt1 | contig 17701 bp, 12 predicted proteins | sample TergutNc150P3_FD_190354 | JGI IMG/M metagenome (GOLD analysis project Ga0268262, IMG submission 190354) | Nasutitermes corniger P3 segment gut microbial community from laboratory colony in Florida, USA - Nc150 P3 (SPAdes) (version 2) | ecosystem: Host-associated > Arthropoda: Insects >...
GACCTGATATACATGTTGAAGAAAGGCGGCACCGACGTATATTTTTATGTGCTGCTCGAATTGCAGTCTACGGTTGATTTCACTATGCCGTTTAGACTGTTGAGGTACATGGTCGAATTGCTGAACGATGTGTTCAAAAATGTGAAGGAAGAGACAAGAGAGAGCAAAAATTATCGGCTTCCGGCGGTTGTGCCGATAATCTTATACGACGGAGAACGGCAGTGGACGGCGGTCAGGTCGTTTAAGGAGTACACGAAAGACTATGAGATATTCGGCGGCAACATCATAGACTTCGAATATCTTCTGCTTGACCTGAACCGAACGGACGACAGCGCAATATTGCCGGTGCAGAAACTGTTGGACGCGGTCTTTTCATTGACCAAAAAGCGGAAGACGCTGTCGCCTGAGGAATTGGTAGGGTGGTGTGCGGAACAAGCGTCGCATTTGTCGAAAGACGACAGACACGAATTAGTTGATTGGATGATGTTCGCTTCAGGGACATCACCTGAGATAAAGAAAACTTTTCAAAACACTATAATGAAAGGAGACGCGGTCGCCATGAAAACAGGTATTGAATTGTGGGTTGAAGACGTGCGGAACGAGAGCCAACGTGAGAAGGCTCTGGAAATAGCGAACGCTATGAAAGCAAAAGGCAAGGATGTGAATGAAATTGCGGAATTCACCGGACTCACCATCGACGAAATCATACAACTCTGACCACTCTCCGACAAATGACGGGGCTGACCCACCAACCCAGTGGCCGGCCCCGACAATACTAACTCCTGCCGCGCCACGAATCAGCCCTGAATGCAACGCACCGATTTGGCGACGGTCTTGTAATCGTCGTTCGCCTCCATGGTTTTACTGAAGTCGTACATCATCCTTTGGTAGGCGCAACAAAGCCTTAAAATCAAAATCTTTTAAATCTTTTTAAGACGAAGCCTTCGGCTTCATAGATAAATGCGGGGCTATGCCCCGCATTTTCAGTCAAAGTCAAAAGAAAAAAGCCTTTTTTTTGATTTTGACTTTGCATTTGACTGAAAATCGGGGGTTTAGCCCCCGATTTATCTATGGAAGGCGTAGCCTTCCGTCTAAAAAAGCATTTGATTTTAGTAGCCTTCCGTCTAAATATGAATTTGATTTAAAGACTTTGATTTTAAGCCTTCCGTAATATTATATTGGATTATCACTATAAATGGAGTGTAGGAAAATGGGCGAACGCCGCAAAATCGGGGATATGGAGACTAACTTTCACGTCAGGAGCTTTGACGTCCATATCCCTTTGGACGAGTACTCGGCGCTCCCGAAAAATCCCATTTATATTGTGTTGGACAACCTGCGCAGCGCGTTCAACGTGGGGTCGATCTTCCGGCTGTGCGACGCCATGCGCGTGTCGGGGCTGTTTTTGTGCGGGTACACGGCGTCGCCGCCGCACGTCAAGTTGGACAAGACCTCTTTGGGGACTATTGATTACGTCCCGTGGAAGAAGTTTGATACGACCGCGGACGCGGTGGCGCACCTGCGGGGGCGCGGGGTGGCGGTTTGGGCGGCGGAGACGGCGTCGGGGGCGGCGGCGTACAATAGTATGGCGTATCCGTCGCCGATAGGCCTTGTTTTCGGCAACGAGGCGCTGGGGGTAAGCCCGGAGGTGCTTAGGATGTGCGACGGATTGGTGGAGATACCGCTCTACGGCTTCAAAAACTCGATAAACGTGGCCGCCTCCTGCGCGGTGGTCGGGTTTGCGGCGTTGGACAGCTGGGGGGCGCTCAAAAATAATTTATAAAAAACATCTACTTATTGACCACCCCCGTTAATGCGTATATTATATTATTGTATGGATACGCGTATAAAATCCGCAACCCCTTAGGATTTTACAAAAATGAGCCAAAGTAACCCGACAGAACGTAAAACCGTCTTTTTGGTGGACGACAACGTCACCAACCTGACGCTCGGCAAGAACGCCTTGGCCGACCGCTACAACGTCTTTACCTTGAATTCCGGGGCGCGTCTGCTCAAAATGCTCGAAAAAAACGTGCCGGATATCATATTGCTCGACGTTGAGATGCCGGAGATGGACGGGTACGAGGTAATCAAGTTGCTCAAAGGCAAGAAGGAGACCGCGGACATACCGGTTATCTTCCTGACGGCCAAGACAGACGGCACGAGCGAGCTTAGGGGGCTGTCGCTGGGCGCTATAGACTACATCACCAAGCCGTTCACGCCGCCGCTTCTGCTGAAGCGCATCGAGGTGCACCTCCTTGTGGAGTCGCAGAAGCATGAACTGGTCAACTACAACAAAAATCTGCAAAAGATGGTTGACGACAAGACGAAGATGGTGGTCGAGCTGAAAAACGCCATCCTGAAGACAATGGCGGAGCTTGTGGAGTGCCGCGACGACATCACAGGCGGCCACATCGAGAGGACGCAGAAATACCTCGGCGTGATGATCGAGGCCATGCAGAAGTTCAACGTCTACGCCGACGAGATCGAGCCGTGGGACATAGGCCTCGTGTTGCAGTCGGCGCAGCTGCACGACGTGGGCAAGATATCCATAAGGGACAGCATCCTGCAAAAGCCCGGCAAGCTGACTGACCAGGAGTTCGAGGAGATCAAGGCCCATACGACCTTCGGCGAAAAGATTATCGATAAGATACGCGAGAACACACCGGAGCACGCCTTTTTGGAGCACGCGAAGATATTGGTGAGCGCGCACCACGAAAAGTGGGACGGGAGCGGGTACCCCAAGGGCATCAAGGGGCGCGACATACCGCTTTTGGGCAGGCTGATGGCTATCGTAGACGTCTACGACGCGCTTGTGTCCGAGAGGCCGTACAAAAGGAAACTCTCCCACGAGGAGGCCGTGGAGATAATATTAAAGGGCAGGGGATCGCATTTTGACCCGGAAATAGCGGATTTGTTCGCCAAGGTCGCGGATGAATTTAAAACTGTCGGCGACAGCATCGGTAAAGATAAATGTTAGTGCTCTCAATCAAAAACAGCCTGCATCTCTTGAAGCGCACCTATAGGCAGCTGTTCTTCCTTTGGTTCGTGTTTATAGTGCTGATCGCGGCCTGCTGGTTTTTAATCTCCAGCGCCATGCGCGACCTTTTGAACCGCCGCGCCAACGATCTGCTCGCTAATTTGGAGTCGCAGGTTACAAACGACCTGCGCGAGTCCGAGGCGGCGCTGCGCGGCGCGTCGTTCAACTTGGAGAACATGATCCGGGAAGGCCGTAAGGAAGTCGATATACGCGAGTACATAGCCGAATATAACAGATATGTTTTGGCGAACATCATGCACCCGACGGGCATTACCGGCGTCTACGGCGTTTTCAACGTGTACGACAACGTCTTTATCAACACGTCGGGGAAACCGGATAAGGATCCGACGCGCCTTTTGCAGCCGTGGTACGGCGCGGCCGCAAGCGCTAAGGGCAAGGTCGTAGTCACGCTGCCCTACTATGACGTGACGGACGGCGAACGCAAGGTGACGTTCTCGCGGCTGATATCGGACAAAAAAGGCAAGCATATCGCCGTGATAGGCCTCGACATGCGCCTGAGCGGCCTTAAAAAATATATCGCCAATATGCGTTCGTCAAACAACGATTGTTACGGCGTGGTGGTTGACAGCAGCTTAAACATAATAATAGGCACCGTAGACGAGACTTTCGGTCAGCCGCTGAGCGTGCTCAAAAGCCCCGATATATATAGAATGATGGCCGAGTTGAATAAGGGCGTGAATCTCGCCGGCTACAGTACAATGAATACCCGCGACGGCAACGAGCCGATATTGGTGTATTCGCGGCGGATTGAAAACGGTTGGCATATAGGCGTCGTGGCGCCCGTCAGAGCCTATTACAAAGATATATACGACGAGGGCGTGACTATTATCGTTTTAGGAGTGCTTTTGCAGTTCACCCTCTGCTTAGTGCTCTTGCGCGTGGCGGCGGCCAAGATGAAAGCCGACGAGAGGAGCGACCGCAAGAGCAACTTCTTGGCCAACATGAGCCACGAGATACGCACGCCCATGAACGCGATAATCGGCTTCGCTGAACTCGCCCTGCGCGAAGACATTCCCCCAGCCGCCTACGAACACATATTCACCATAAAGCAGGCCGGCGCGAACCTGCTGTCCATTATCAACGATATTCTGGACTTCTCAAAGATAGAGAGCGGAAAGTTTGAGATCGTCCCCGGCGACTATCTATTCTCCTCGCTGCTAAACGACGTCGTCAGCATAATAAAAATGCGGGCCACCTACGCGAAACTGAGGTTTGTGGTAAACGTGGACAGCAACATCCCCAACGCCCTCTACGGCGACGAGGTGCGGGTGCGCCAAGTGCTGCTGAACCTGCTCAGCAACGCCGTAAAATACACCGACAAAGGCTTTGTGTCGCTCTCTATAGATATGCTGTATCCCGACGACGACGATGACGTGAGGTCGCAAACGGATTCCGTCATACTGAAAATAGAGGTCACGGACAGCGGCAAGGGCATAAAGAGCGAGGATGTGAATAAACTCTTCAAGGACTTCGTGCAGGTTGACAAGGAGAAAAACAAGGGCGTGGAGGGCACGGGCCTGGGGCTCGCCATCATAAAAAGCATACTTAAAGCTATGGGCGGGAAGGTTACAGTCGCCTCCGAGTACGGCAAGGGCAGCACCTTTACCGTAACCCTTCCGCAAAGATTCCGCGACGCCGGGGCGCACGCCGTTGTGGACGACAAGAAGGGCAAAAACGTATTGATCTACGAGCGGCGCGACTTATACGCGAATTCCATAGTCCGCACCGTGAGAAAACTCGGCGTCAACTGCACGCCCGTGGACGGCGAGTCGGTGCTCGACGAGAAAGTCGCCGACGGCTCGTACAACTTCATCTTTACCGCGTCGGCGCTCTACGACAGAACGAGAAACATACTCCAAAAGCGTAACTCAAACGCCAAAGTGGTGCTGCTGACGGAGTTCGGCGACGTCATAGCCGACAAAAACGTGACGGTGCTCTCCATGCCAGCCTACTCGGTGACGGTGGCCAATGTCCTGAACGGGCAATCCGACAACAACCACTACGGCGCTAAAGCCGAGAGTTTCACGCGCTTTATAGCGCCCGACGCGAGGGTGCTCGTGGTGGACGACGCGAACACGAACCTGCGCGTGGCCGAGGGTCTGCTCTCGCCCTACAAAATGCGCGTGGACACATGCAGGAGCGGCCCCGACGCCATAGAGGCCGTGCGGGCGGAACACTACGACATAGTCTTCATGGACCACATGATGCCCGGAATGGACGGCCTCGAGGCCACAAGGCGCATAAGGAGCATCAGGAACACCGCCATGGGGCGCAACGCCGACTACTACAGAAAACTGCCGATCATCGCTCTAACCGCGAACGCCGTGGCCGGCGCGCGCGAAATGTTTTTGAGCGAGGGCCTGAACGACTTTATCTCAAAACCCATAGACGTGGCGAAACTCAAAGCGGTGCTCGATAAATGGATACCCCAAGAGTTGCGCAAGTCCCCGACCGAGCTGATCACGACCGGCGAAAACGGCGGCGACGACGATATAGACGTGAGAAAAATCAAGATAGACGGCGTGGACGTGGAAAAAGGCCTGGCGATGTCCGGCGGCAAGGGCACCCACTACATCCGCACGATCACCATGTTCTACGAAGACGGTTTCGAGAAGATAAAGGAGATACGGAACTGCATGGAAATCGGCGATATGCAACTCTACGCCACGCATGTCCACGGCCTAAAAAGCGCCTCGGCGAGCATCGGCGCGGCGGCGGTCTCCGAAGAGGCGAGAGCGCTGGAAGCGGCGTGTAAAGAGAACAACCAAATATACATAAACGAGCACAACGCGAAATTCCTCATGAACCTCGAAGCGCTGCTGCACAACATCGGCAAACTTTTAGACGACATAGAGGCGATGAAGAAAAAGACCGGCGGCGGCCATATTGATACCGAAAAACTCAAAATAGAACTCGCCAAATTAAAAACCGCGATGGAAAACTTCGATTCGGAAACAATCGACAGCGCGACAAACACGCTCATAGAATACGAGCAAGCCGAACACTTCGGAGAGTCAATCAAAACCATCCTGCAAAACGTGCTGATAGGCGAGTACGACGAGGCGCTCAATCAGATCGATCTGCTTCTGGAAAAGCTGGGTGTGGATGTGGCGCTTAGAGAGGAAGACTGAACCCCTAACGCCCCCCGTGATCGCAATACTTCCGTATAGGGCACCTGTCGCACTTCGGTCTGACCGGCGAGCAGGTGTGCTGCCCGAATGACACGAAGTACGAGTTGAAAGTCGTCCAAAATTTTTGCGGCAAGACCTTTCTTAATTCCATCTCCGTCTGCAACGGCGTTTTAGTGTCGATATATCCCAATCGATTCATTATGCGGTGGACATGAACGTCCACGCAGACCGCCGGTTTTTTGAACGCTACGGCGACGACAAGATTAGCCGTTTTGCGCCCAACCCCGGGGAGTTTGGTCAACTCGTCCACATCTTGCGGTATCTCGCCGCCGAATTGTTCGCGGATGGCGGATGGAAGTTGTTTCAGGTGACGCGCCTTGACCTTGTAGAAGCCGACGGGGAATATCAGTTTCGACACCTCCTTTTCAGTCAATTTATCGAGATCGTCGAGACATTTAACGCGCTCAAAGAGCCTGCGCGACGCCGCCGCGGTAGTCTCGTCTTTAGTCCTGGCGCTTAGTATGGTGGCGACCAATACTTTAAAAGGATCGCCGGTCTGAACGTCAATCAGATCAACGATAGGGGTGCGGTTTTTCTTAAATTCTTCGGAAAGAATTTTGTAAACCGATTCCATCTGTTTCTGTTTGTTAGCGTTGTCCATAAGTTTATTATCCTTATAATATTAAATCAAAATCTTTAAAGTCAAAATCTTTAAATTCATATTTAGACGAAAGGCGCTACGCGCCTTTCATAGATAAATCGGGGGGCTAAACCCCCCGATTTTCAGTCAAAGTCAACTAATTCTTCTTTCTAGCGGTAGGTACAAGCAATGTCGCCCTAAACTCCGCTTGATTTGACAAAAACGACAAAGGCTTTCCTCCGGTAACGCTCTCCGCGTTTATATCGGTTCCACGCGTCTTTATGTGCTCTTCCGTGAGGCGTACGCCGTCGCTGTAGAAGAGGTTGCTGTAGGAGCCGCTGTAGTACAGCCCCAGTTCCGACCCGTATCCTGACGGATATTGCTTGATGACGCTGATGCCGATACGCCATGAAAACGAGAGGCCGTTTCCCGATATGGTGGCGAACGTTTTCTTCACGCTGTCGGCGACGGCTTGCATACGCGCGTCGTTGTTGTTAAAATCATTTTCAAATTCGCATTCGCGCGTAAAGGCGTTTATCGGGCTTAGACCCAGGGCAAGCGAGAGAAATGTCTGTTGCGAACCGTCCACGCTGAAGAAGATCGGGGGGATCGCCAAGTCGCCGGCGGCCTCTATGGACGCGGAGTAGTAGGAGAGCCTCTCAAGTATATTGATCCGGCGCGCCGCGGTATCGGATATGTCGAGCGTTGATTGAAACTCTTTGCTGTTGCGGAAAAACATGACGGAGAAAGAAAAAGAGCGCTTTTCGCCGATGCTGTGTAGGGATAGGCGGAACGGCAGGGCGAAGTTGAACGCGTCGGGCGATTCCGTTACGCGGTACCGCAGCAATGTTTTTTCGCCGTTGGAGGTGTCGGGGAGGCCGAGCTGCCGCAGCGTGTTGGGAAAATTTCGTTGCCACATCGGGAAGATGGGGACGGTTCCGACGGAGAGCCCGACGCCGAACCCCCAGCAGGCGCCCAGCAACGGCGGGGGATCGGCGTCAGGTTTGGAAGCGGGCGGGCGTTTGCCGGATTCGGACGAGTCTTTATTGACGGCTGAGACTCCGCCGACGGTATGAGTGATATTCATGCTGTTAGTATCAACGTTGTCGGCATTAGCGGCGTCAACGGTATCAACACTATTAACGGTATTAGTGTTGATAGTATCAACGGTATTGATATTGACGGCGTCAACATCATTGGCGTTAACGGCGACGGTAAACGCAAGTATAAACATAGCCGCCGCGGTCAGGCATAATATGTCAACTCTCTTGCGCATTTACAATCTCCGCGACGATTAGCGTGTAGTCGTCCTTGTGCATGAAGTCCGCAAGGCTCTTTTTTATTGATCCGATGATCGCGTTGAACGGCAGGTTTACCGTCAGCTTGATTAGTTCCGCGAATTTATCGTACCCCAAAAACTCCCTGTCGCCGCCTAACTCGTCGGTGTCTTTGAATATATCGTATATGCCGTCCGTGAACCAGAAGAATCTGTCGCCGGGCTCGAATATAAATTCCCTTTGCTCGTAGACGGCGTCTTCCGTGATACCCAGGAATATCCCGTCGCCGGTGAGGGAGTGGAGCGTTCCGTCTTTACGCAGCACTATCTGCGAGGGGTGTCCGGCCCTGCTGTAGGTAAGTTTGTTGTTCTCGAAATCGAAGACGCACCAGAAAGCGGTGAGATAGTGGCTCGTGTGTATGTGCGCCTTCAGGTCTTTGTTCATGAGTTCCAGCAGCTCCGCCGTGGGCAGCCAGGCGTGCGTGTGGTTGTAGAGCGACATCTTTGAGAGGGTGCCTATCAGCGAAGACGCCAACCCGTGCCCCGACGCGTCGCCGATGAAGACCCCCAGGTGCGCGTCGTCTATGTGGATGAAGTCGTACATGTCGCCGCCCACGTCCGCCACCGGTTTGTAGGTCATGTCTATTCGCATATTGTTAAGTTTCGGAAGCGTGGGCGGGAGCAGGCCTATCTGTATTTGGCTCGCCACCCACAGCTCCGCCTTTATGCTGCGCTGAGCCGCGCGCAGTTTGTGCGTGAGAGTGGCGAGAAATTTGTTCCGGCGCTCAAGATCGTTCTTCAGCGTCTCCAGCGCCGTGATGTCGCGTATGTGCTCAATGACGCACCGCTCGGCGGCGTTCCCCTTAACCGGCATCGCGTAAGACGAAAAGGTAATGGTGATAGACCCCGCGCCGCTCGGGTGCGGTGATATCTCCACTTCCTTGACCTCGGAGTGTTCCAACGTTTCGACCAAGCGGCAGTCGGGGCAGGGCGCCGAGAGCCCGCGCAGCACCTTGTAGCATTTGGCGTTCACGCAAGCCTTATAGGAGCGTTTGGTCATATCGACGTAGGCCTTGTTCACACGCCTTACGGTGTGGTTGGCGGAGATAACGGCAAGCGGCTCGTTCACCGCGTCGAGCATGCTCTCGAAGCCGACCTTGCTCTTATAGATGAGGTGCAACGGAAAGTAACGGTAGATCAGGAACGCCGCGACGGCGGCGGAGAGCGCGGCCATGACGGCGAGCGTCAGAAATGTCGGCGAAAAGGAGATGTTTAAGTGCATAAAGCCCTCTTTTCTTCCGCGGCGGACGCCTGCATGTAGTTGGGAACGATCCGAGAGGCCGGCAGCCACCGGAATTCGCGGTTATCGTTATTATCCCCGTTAACTATATTGTCAAAAGCGATAGACGCGCACGACAAACCGCGCCTCAGGGAAGATTTTTGCGCGTCGATTATTTGCGCCGCGCCGCGAAATCCGTCAAATACCGCGCTGCGCTGATAACCCATGGTGTCGGCGACTAAGAGATCGTCTTGCGATAGTTCGCGAAGCAGCTCTTCCGGGGGCGATAGGCGGTCTTCGGTCACTCGGCGGATATTCTTCTTATCGCCGCTGTAGACGAACCCGCCCCAATGAACCCGCCCCTGACGCGCGTCCAAAGCCGTGAATATCTTCCGCGATTGACAACCGTCCCAACCGACCGTCGCGGCGTGGGCGAGCGCCAAAAGCGATGACAACGGGAGAACGGTACGCTCGACGGCCATGCAAAACCCCTTGACAAATGACAAACCTATCCGCAACCCTGTAAACGATCCCGGCCCCGCCGATACCGCTATATGCGTTACGTCGTCCGCGTCCGCGCCGCCCAAATTTAGAGCGGCGGCGACCGCGTGCGCGATATGTTCCGCGTGCGCGTTTTTCACATACCTGTCAACCGACGACAACGGTACGCCGTCGTTAAAAAGGCTTACCGACAGATCGGTTGACGAGGTGTCGATCCCCAATATTATCATTTCAGCTTCTTGCTCTCTTCAACGCCGATGTAAGCAATATATCCAAAAGCTCCGAGTATGTCCCGCCCCGCCAAGCTTTGAACGCTTGCGGCAACAGCGATTTTGACGTCATCCCCGGCAAAGTGTTGGTCTCTAAAATGTGCATCTTTGAGTCGCTGTAGATCATGTCTGTCCTTGAAACACCGTAGCACCGCAGCAGTTTGTGCGCCCTCAGCGCGGCCTCCTCGACCTGGGCCAGCAGCTCCGGTTCGCGCGGCGCCGGGACCAGCTCCTCCGACCCGCCGTGCGAGTACTTCGCCTTGTAGTCGAAAAACTCCGACCCCACCGGGCGTATCTCTATGGGCGGAAGCGCGTGCGTCGACCCGTCGGGCATGTCTATCACGCCGCAGGAAAACTCTATCCCTTGGACCATAGTCTCCACCAAAATGTCGTCGGCGCTCTCTTGCAGTTCCTTGAGCAAAGCGACCAGCGACTCCCTGTCCGCCGCCCGCCCCATGAGGCGGCTGGAGCCGGATTGCGGGCACTTGAGGAAGCAGGGGAAGCCGTGCTTCTCTATTATGCCGTCGACGGTTGTTTCCGGGTGGTTGACGCCGTAGACGGAGTACTCCGGCACGGAGAGCCCGCCGAGCATGTACAGGAACTTCGAGGTGATCTTGTTCATGGCCACCGCGCTGGCGTAGACCCCGCAGCCGGTGTAGGGGACGCCGAGGGCGCCGAGGTACCCCTGAACCGTCCCGTCCTCGCCGAACTCCCCGTGCAGGGCGAGGAAGGCCACGTCGCAGCCCTCCCAGACCTCCTTGCAGTCGGAGGGGCGGAGCGGCCCCTTGAACCGGCCGTTGGGCGTATCGAAGCTCTTGATGTCCGGCACGGCGCCGTCGCCGCTAACGTCGGCGTAGTAAATCCGCTTCTCCTTGTCTATGACCACCGCCCGCAGACGGCCGTACCTGCCCCTGTCCAAGTAGGTCAGCACCTGGTCGCCGGAGTTCAAAGAGACCTCGTACTCGGCGGAGGGGCCGCCCATAACGACATTTACATTGATCTTTTTGGCGCTTGCGGGCATAAAACGCTCCTTAATATTAATGATTTTTAACCCATAAAATCAAAATCTTTAAAATCAACTTCATATTTAGACGAAAGGCGCTACGCGCCTTTCATAGATAAATCGGGGGGCTAAACCCCCCGATTTTCAGTCAAAGTCAAAAGAAAAAAGCCTTTTTTTGACTTTGACGTTGATTTTGATTGAAAATGCGGGGCATAGCCCCGCATTTATCTATGAAGCCGAAGGCTTCGTCTTAAAAAGATTTATCTTTTTTGGTGTATGTCTATATAACAATATAATTTTCGGGCGACCCCGGGCGGATAAATTTTTTGTTATTCTGCGCTACGCGCAATATATATTGTATAGTGTGGGCGAAAGACGGATTGCCTACCGGTTATGTATGAGTACGTCGGCTCGGCGGGGGGGCGGCAGGGTTGACTTTGCCACGCTTTAAAGATTTTATTGACAGCGGTGCCCCCCATGTACTATATTGATTACTGATGTATAATCACAATAGCTTCCTAAAAAGAAGCAAAACTTGAAAGGATTTGTATTATGAAGAACCTCAAAGTATCGGCGAAACTGCTTGTCGGTTTCGGCGCCTCCGCTTTGTTCCTGCTGATCGTCGGCGCCGTGAGTATCGTCAGTTTGCACAAATTGAACACGGAGTACAACGACTCTATCGAGGATCACGGCTTGCCGCTGGCCGACGCCGCGCTGATTTTGGAGTCTATCCATTCCATGCGCGCCGAGACGCGGGGTTTTATCCTCCACGCGGGCGATAGAAATGCGATTGTAGAGGGTAGAAATGATATAGAAGAGCTTTTTAAGCAGTTTGAGACCTCCGCCGGCAGGTTCGGCAAGGTGCTCGTCAACCATCCGGACGCCAACGCGCTGTTTACCGAGGCTATGGAAAAATATGACAAAGTTTTCAAACAGAGCGTGCGTAGAATACTGGACGGCGCCGAGAGGGGCGCCGCGAAGGAGGAACTGATGGCGGAGATGAACGCCAACGCGAAACCGGCGGTGGATTTGATCTCGGCGAACTTGAGAAAGTGTACGGAAATCGATGTGGCGGAGTTGAACACGGCTATGGAAGAGGGGCTCCATCTCGCCACCACGGTTATAGTTATCGTGATTGTTCTTACCGCGCTGTGCTTTGCCGTCGCGATAATTTTGGGCACGCGCATCTCCAATATGATCAGCAAACCGTTGCACGCCACGATAAAAATGATCGACGAGATAGGCCACGGGCATTTGGGCATGAGGCTCAAATTGGACCGTGCCGACGAATTGGGCCTTATATCTAAAACGATGGATAAGTTTGCCGACGATATGCAAAACGAGGTTCTTTCCGTTTTAAGAATGATCTCCGCCGGCGATCTGAGCGCGAACGTCTTGACAATGGATGAAAAAGATGAGATAGGCGGCACCCTTAAGAAGACCGTGGAGGCGCTGCGGGATGTGGTTGAGGTCATGAAGAAGATTTCCGTAGGCGACTTGAACATGGAAATAAAGCCTAACGGAGAGAAAGACGAGATATCCGCCGCGCTCAAAAAGACGGTGGAGACCCTGCACACCCTCATAATCGACGACGGCGGCAAGGTTCTTCACGCGGCGGCCAACAATGACTTGTCGCAGAGGCTTGCCAGCGAGTACACCGGCGAGTTCGCCAGAATGAAGGATAACATAAATACCGTCATGCAGAGCCTCGACGAAGCCATAGCGCAGGTGGGGGCGTCCGTGGCGCAGGTTACGGCCGTGAGCGCGGAGATATCCTCCGGCGCCCAAGAGCTGGCCGAGGGGTCAAGCGAACAGGCGAGCTCCCTCGAAGAGGTGTCGGCGAGCCTCGAGGAGATATCCTCCATGACCAAGCAGAACGCCGACAACTCCAACCAGGCGAAGATCTTGGCGATCGAGGCGCGCGGCGCGGCCAACGACGGGGACGCGACCGTGAGGCGCATGGCGGTGGCCATAAATCAGATAAAGCAGATGTCCGACAATACCGTCAAAATTATCAAAACCATCGACGACATAGCGTTCCAAACCAACCTGCTCGCGCTAAACGCGGCTGTCGAGGCGGCGCGCGCCGGGGAGGCGGGCAAGGGGTTCGCCGTTGTGGCCGAGGAGGTGCGCAACCTCGCCATGCTGAGCGCCGAAGCGGCCAACAACACCGCGAAGATGATAGAGGAATCGGTCAAAAACGCCGACGGCGGCGTCAAAATAACGGAGGAAGTCGCCAAATCCCTGGGTCAGATCGTTGACCGCACAGCCAAAGTGAGCGACCTCATAGGCGAGATAGCGGCGGCCTCCAACGAGCAGTCGCAGGGCATAGAGCAGGTGAACGTGGCGGTGGCGCAGATGAACCAGGTCACCCAGCGCAACGCGGCCAGCTCCGAAGAGTCGGCCAGCGCCTCCGAGGAGTTGAGCGCTCAGGCGGCGGAGCTCTCGAACATGGTGCACTCGTTCAGGCTGACGTCGGGCGGCGGGCTGCGCTCAACCGCGCCGTCTCAGACGGGCGGCGGCGTTCGGCGCGGCGGCGGCATGCCGTCGCTGGCTCCGGCGAAACCGACGGCGGGGGCGCTGCCCAATAGGCGCGGGGGCGGGTTTCCGAGCTTGTCAAGCGTGAGTTCGGACGCCGGACGTCAAGACGCCGGGCGCCAAGAGGCGAGACGCGCTTTAACCCCGCCGACGCAAGCGGTGTCTACGGCGAAGTCCGCGAGGGCTATAAAACCCGAGGAGATAATACCGTTAGACGACGATGATTTGGGACATTTTTAGAGCATTGAAGCAAACTAATCGTTAAATAAAATAAGGAGTCGCTTTTTTTCATGAACATTCGCTTAAAAATTTTGCTGTCGATTGTGGTCGCGACTGTCGTCACCGCGGTGATTATCGGGACGGTCAGCATATCCAACGCCAGGCATATCACCGTCAACGCGGAAAGAAAAGAGGTCATAGAGGCGCGCTCGACCCTTGGCAGCTATTTGAAGGATTTGGAAATCCAAATTGAGCGCGCGGCGCGTATGGCGGCCGCCGACCAAGACCTTGTAAGCGGCCTCTCCAAGTACTTGGAGAGCGGAACCCGCCACAAACTCAACGACGCGGCGATGAGCATCGCCCAACACAGCGCCGTGGATATTCTCACGGTAATGGATATGCGCGGAGTTGTGGCTATGCGTTCGCACCAGCCCTCCAAATACGGCGACAGCGATGTCGGTCTGCTGCACGTCAAGGCCGCGATGAACGGCAAAAGAATGGCGGCGTACGAAACCAGCGCCGAAAACGCGGTGTCGTTGCGCTGCGGGGCGCCGATCATGCAAGACGGCAAGCAGATAGGCGTAATCAGCGTCGGCTACAATTTGGGCGTCAACACGTTCGTCGACAAGATGAAGTCTTTTACCGGAGCTGAGGTCACGATATTTTTGGGAGATACGCGCGTGGCGACCACCGTTCTCAACGCCAGAGGGGAGCGCAACATAGGCACAAAGGCCAATGAGCATATTTATAAGGAGATTCTTGCCGGAGGGGAATTTATAGGCGAAACCAAGGTGGTGGGCAGAAATTTGTTTACGTACTACGCCCCCATCCGCAACGCCGCCGACAGCGTTTTCGGGATGACGTTCGTGGGTACGGACATAACGCAGGAAAAAAAGCGGATGAGGAACTCGATTATACTCGTTACCGCGATCGTGCTGGCGCTGTGTACGGCCGCCGTCCTTATCGGATTGTACATAGCCGGCGACATCGCCAAGCCGCTTAGCGCAACCGTGAACATGATGAACGAACTGGGGCGCGGACATTTGGATGTGAGGCTTAAACTGGGCCGCAAAGATGAAATAGGCGTTATGGCCGACGCCGTGGATATGTTTGCCGACGATATGCAGAATGTGTTCATAGGCACCATGAAGAAGATATCGATGGGAGACCTGAGCGCGAAAATCGAGCTGAAGGACGAGAAGGACGAAATATCCGGCGCGCTCAAGAAAACGGTGGAGTCGCTGAAAGTCGTGATAGGCGCCATGAAGAAGATTTCCGACGGCGACCTGAGCGTGAAAATTGAGCCTAAGAATGAAAAAGACGAGATATCCAACGCCCTGAAGAAGACGGTGGAGTCCCTGCACGGACTGATAATCGACGACGGCGGCAGGGTGTTCAACGCGGCGGCCAACAAGGATTTGTCGCAACGGCTTACATGCGCCTATCAAGGCGAGTTCGCCACGATGAAAGATAACATAAACACGGTCATGGAAAATCTTAACGACGCCCTCGGCCACGTAACGGTGTCGGTATCGCAGGTGTCCAGCGCGAGCAACGAGCTTTCGCACGGCGCGCAGGATCTTGCCGAGGCCTCGAACGAACAGGCAAGCTCCTTAGAAGAGGTCTCGTCGAGCCTCGAGTCTATGTCCAGCATGACGGAGCATAACGCCGCCAATACCAATCAGGCGATGGTTTTAGCCTCCGAGGCGCGCGTAGCCGCCAACGACGGCGACATCTCCATGAAACGCATGGCCGACGCGATCCGCCAGATCAAGACCTCCGCCGACAATACCGCCAAAATAATCAAAACAATCGACGACATAGCGTTCCAGACCAACCTGCTCGCCCTCAACGCCGCGGTGGAGGCGGCGCGCGCCGGAGAGGCCGGCAAAGGGTTCGCCGTCGTGGCCGAAGAGGTGCGCAACCTCGCCATGCTCAGCGCAGAAGCCGCCAGAAACACCTCGGAGATGATCGAGGAATCGGTCAAAAACGCCGACGGCGGCGTCCAAATAACGGAGGAAGTGGCCAAATCCCTCAACCGGATCGTCGACCGCACGAGCAAAGTGGGCGACCTGATAACCGAAATCGCCGCCGTCTGCAACGAACAAGCCCGCGGCATACAGCAAGTAAACTCCGCCATGGCGCACATAGGCAAAGTCACCCAGCAAAACGCGGCCAACTCCGAAGAGTCCGCCAGCGCCTCCGAGGAACTCTCCGGCCTTGCCGCCGACCTCTCCGGCATGGTGCGCCAGTTCAAATTGAGCGAAGCCGCCCCCAAACGCAACACGCCGCCTCCGCCGCCGCCCAAACCCCAACAACCGCAAAAACGCCAGTTCGCGTTTGTGGAGGACAAAAGGATGACCGTGTCTAAAAATAAAACCCCGGCTCCGGCTCAGGAAATCAAATCCGTAAAAGCCGTGGGCGCGGGGGAGATAATTCATTTGGACGATAGCGAGTTGAGTCAGTTTTGATTAGCGGGTTTGGCTTCGCCGAGATAAACAAGTTAAAAAGCCAAATCTTTTAAATCTTTTTAAGACGGAAGGCTTCGCCTTCCATAGATAAATGCGGGGCTATGCCCCGCATTTTCAATCAAAAGCAAAATCAAAGTCAAAACAAGGAAAGATTTTGACTTTATGTGTTGACGTTGACTGAAAATCGGGGGGTTTAGCCCCCCGATTTATCTATGAAAGGCGCGTAGCGCCTTTCGTCTAAATATGAATTTGATTTTAATGATTTTGACATTTATTTTTTGGGGTTTGTAGAGTTTGCGCTATAGGCTTTGACGGGTTAATAGATAACGGTGAAAGAACAGACTGGAAAAGGATGAATTATGAGAATGAGGGATAAAAATATATGCTTAACATGGCGGATACGGGCGGTCGGCGTAACGAAGAACCTTTGACGGAGGAGCAACTTAGCCAAGCTAAAGAATATGCCGTTTCTTTGGGTATGCCTATTGAAAGAATAGAGTATGACGAAAAGGCGCTTACCGGTTATTTTGGCGGAGATATAGATGCTTTGATAATAGGTACGGATGTTGTCCCTTTAGCGCAGAGGTCGAAAAATCCTAATGATAATCTTTCATTGAGAGGGGCTATTGCGCACGAAATAGTAGGACATAGAGGAGCGAGCTTATCAGGTAAGACCTTGCCGGATATCGCGTTGGAAGAGGCGCAGGCGAGCATTCGAGCGGCTAGGTTTGCTCCGGGTTTGAGTGAAGGAGAAAGATTCGATTTAATAAGAGATGCTATTAATAGGTTGCATAGCGTAAATATAACTTTACGTGAAGTTAAGGGGCTTTTATTCATAAATTAGGAGGTAAAGTATGTGTGAAATATCGACAATTGTAAAAATACAGGGCTGGCCGCTTGTCATGTGTACATATCATGACGGCGAGTTTATGTCGGCAAAAGCCGTACTCTTTTTTGACAGAGAGGGCAATATGTCAAAAATAACGAAATTTAATATTGACAGGACTAAACAGTGTTTTAATAGCAAACCTATTTCCCCTGTTATCAAGGTAAACGAGGAAGTGGACGCCCGTTTTTTGCAGGAGGGTAATCGGGTGGAGTTTGCGCTATAGGCTTTGACCGGACTATAGATAACTGTGAAAGAACAGACTGGAAAAGGATGAATTATGACAGTGACGGCTTTGGATTTATTGATGACGACACCTACGATTTTTACCGGATTGCTTGACAAGACGGTAAAAATGTTTACTTGCGTAATGGGAAATGTGTTGCTTTACACAATGAGAAATGGTTCACTTGACACAATGAGAAAA
>Ga0268262_10003275_pt1 | contig 17700 bp, 39 predicted proteins | sample TergutNc150P3_FD_190354 | JGI IMG/M metagenome (GOLD analysis project Ga0268262, IMG submission 190354) | Nasutitermes corniger P3 segment gut microbial community from laboratory colony in Florida, USA - Nc150 P3 (SPAdes) (version 2) | ecosystem: Host-associated > Arthropoda: Insects >...
CGGGATAAAATCTCCGTACCGCTGCGGATACACAGGAGGGGAATAATCTGAGTACACCAGCTTTATACCGGCGCGTTCAAACTCCGAGGAGTCAATGTACGCGGCTGCTCCGGTTCCGCAGAGGTATGTATCGGCATCAAAGAATTTGCACATTTCAATAAGCCTGTCATTCTTTTTTAATTTTGAGACAAACCCCAAAGAGTATTTTACCCTTGTTTCAATGCCAAACTTATTACACAACAACTTAATAGCATACGCATTAAAACACTCTAAAAAATCAAAGCGGGTACGGAATATCTGCTGTATGTCAGGATACACAACATCAAAAAATGGCGCTTTTCCGTAATACTGCTCAACACCTGTAAGGATTTTTTGTATCTGCTTTTGGTCATAGAAAACGTGAACATCCTTAATCAACGCTTCTGGTTTATGCGTAACAGGGAGCGTTATCTTCTGCTTGCCGTGCGGTCCCTTAATGTAATTGTAATTGTGCATATCGCCTGTTTTTTTATTGGAAAACTTAACGTCATCGGAAAATACAAACACATCGCTCTTGGCAATCTTGTAAAAATATCCCATGTACGGAAAAAAATTAGGCTGATGAGAGGATAATATCATGGCAACTCCTGGGTAATCAATACGGCTTGGAACGCTTCGGCAAGCATGAAGCCGGACTGGGATCCGCGCAACACCGGCAATGCCCGGAGACTTTCATGCGACCGCGGGTGCGGCGCCGGACGGATGACGTTCTCGTACATCTCAAGAGCTTGGATTTTCATATTAAGCCCTGTTTCGCTGATTTCAACAAAGTAATTCGGCGTAAACGGATCGGAGCATGGGTTCAAATGCCAGTCTGTCGAGGATTGTATCTCCATGAAGTATAAACCGCGGAGCCTGTGGTCGTATCCGCGGCCGCGCTGGAACGCCCGGGCAGCTTCTTGGCAAGCGAAAGATGTCCAATGATGATCGGTGTTCACGTCGCCGGGGTGATGCGTGTATATATAATCGGGCTTCACACTGTAAATGATATGTTCAATGTCCTGTACCATCTGCCTGTGGCTGGCCCGGTGGAACTCCGAGTCTTCGTAACTCATGGTGAATGTAGTTTTAATACCGAGCAGCTTATCGCTTTCCCATAAATCTACCCTGAGCTTGCCAGCATCTTCCAAATACCTGGTGGTGTCAACGGAATTGAGAACAAGAACGAATAGCTCATGCCCCTGAGCAGCCAAGTCGTATATCATCGCCCCGGCGCCAAGGACTTCATCGTCAGGATGCGCTACTACAAACAGATAAACCATAAAAATTCATCCATCCTTTTATGGCAATATCAAGATACGTTGTTCTGAATATCTTCTCCGGGGAGCCGGAACTAAAATGCGGTATGCCTTCCGGTTTCCGCAGGGCATTAAACGACATATCGACCTTGATTATCTTACCGTCTTTCTGCGCGTAGTGGCTTTCTTCCTCAGTCAAAAGATATTCTGCCATCCGCTCACCGTGCCGGGCGCCGCGGCTGACTACAGCGTTTTCAGCATTGAAATACCGCTTGAGAGCGTCAACCAAATCTCCCAGGCGGTACGAACAGGCGTCGTAAATAAACAATTCCCCGGAATGGCCATGCTGGAAAGCGCTGCATACCAGCTCAATGGCGTCGGATACAACCATGAAAAACCGCGTCATATCGGGATCGGTAACGGTTATGTCCTTCCCGGACTTGATCTGATCGACAAACAGAGGAATAACAGATCCGCGGGACATCACCAGGTTCCCAAACCGGGTAAGCACTATCTCGGTTCCGCTTTGCTCCCGGGCCTTTTCTACGGCAACCTTTTCAGCAAGCATCTTCGACGCGCCCATTGCATTACTTGGGTATACGGCTTTATCGGTGGAAAGGACTACTACTTTTTTAACGCCGCAGCGGATAGCGGAGTCGATGACGTTGGCGGTCCCCAGGATATTGGTTTTTACCGCTTCCATTACGTTATACTCGCAGCTAGGGACGTGCTTGAGGGCAGCGGCGTGGAAAACATAGTCTACGCCGGCCATTGCCCGGTCAACGGAAGCCGGATCTTTCACATCGCCTATGATGTACTGGATGCGTTTGTCTCCGTATTCGTGGAACATATCAAACTGCTTCTTTTCGTCGCGGCTGAATACGATGATTTTTTCTACTTCTTCCTGCAGAGCGCGTATCAGAAAAGCATTGCCAAAGGTTCCGGTTCCTCCGGTGATAAGGATTTTGCTATCCTTGAACAAACTCATTTCATTGTTCGCTCCAATCAGAGGTGGGTGCTTTTTGGGAAACGGCAGGCTTTTTCTCACCGTCAACAATCGGTACAAGTTTCGCTTTCATTTTATCGTACCAAATAGCCCTGGCCTTGATTTTTCTGGTTTTGCATATAGGGACCTGGGAATCTTCAATACCCAGGGTGCGGACAAGATTGTTATAGTCAAGCTCGTTCCGGCAGGCAATGAGAACGTAATTGTATTTTTCATAGTGTATCAGCTCCATCTCGCGGATAGAGCGTTCATCTGCTGCCTTCTCAAGCGCTTCGTTTATTCCAAGGTTGATATTGAGATCCGCCGTCCAGTCGGCAAGAATGTCGGTGTCCCAGGTTCCGGCGTGGGTGTTCGCCTTGATGTTTATGGCGCGTTTTTCGGCCCGGGAATAACCGAAGAGCTGCTTACACAGCTTCGGTTCGTCATCACCCATTTCAATAAACTGGCGGAGGCGCTGGTTGCCGGCGATGATGTCCTTGTTCTCGTCAACTACCAGTAAGTCAAAATCGCCAAAGGTTTCCAGCGACTCGCGGAGGTCGGACGCGTTCTTCTTATCTGCCGGCTTACGGGGGTTTCCAAAACCTGTACCAATTTCAGACGGGCGAAGCCAAACAACTTCTATACGACGCGCCGGCCTCCCGGAGAGATCATTCTTTGCGGGGTCCATTCGTTCCTCCCATGCGTTACACCATTATTAAGGCTGCTTCTGCTTCTGTCAAGCATTTTTTACTCGCTATTTCAAGCAGAACGTCTGCGTGACACGGCTTATCGAGCGGACACCAGCAGGCTAGGTCTTTGCCGCGCAATTCGTTCATAAACTTTTCTGTAATTGCCGGGTGCAACAGTAAAAACGACGCATACTCCTTAACTGCATTTTTTCCAGTAAAACAGTTTCCGTACTTGGTCGGTCTGCCAACATACACCGCGCCTTCGGGCATCCGCCAGCCTTTTATGCGTTTTCGTTGTATCCTTTTAGGCATTATTTTCCACCTTTTCCTCACCATCCAACTCTTAATATTAATATAAAATGCGCTTCCATTCATTTACTGTTTGTTTACTGAAAAATGCCGCCAGTCTTTTAAGCGTTTTGTAATGCTTCCTCCAGTCCATAATCGCCATTTCCTTAGTATATTCATGGTCATCACAGGGCTTCGACTCTCTCGGAATTAACATCCGCGCCCCTTTAGGCCGTTTCTCAAACGGCAATGGGCAGCCGGTTTCGGGGTTCCAAAGGGCGCACTGCCCGCCCCAGGAACCGTCAACAATCCCATATCCCTTGTTTCTCATCCGCAGGTAATATGTTTTTTCAAGCCTGTTTTTCTTGGTATCAATGTCGCCTACCCACCAGTCGATACTGATATGCCCCTGCTGGATTTCTTTTTTCAGAGCCTTGTAGGATAAGTCCGGGAAATCATCAGGGGAGAACTGGCAGCCCATATTTTTACAACACTTGCCGCCACACCTTATACAGATATTACAGTTTATATATTTAGTCATTTTATAAACGCCCATTTTCTTTCTTCTCCTCCAGCTTACCAATCACGAAGGCAGCAGCTTCGGCCCATCCTTTTAGGTATCCAACTTCTTTTCCCCTGCGGTAGCCAAAATAAAATCCTATCATCGAAGCAATGATGCCGCCTATCCAATACATTCTTCCCTCCTACTGAACAACTGCCAAACTTCAACTCCCAATACATAGGCGTACAACAACAATGATTCCGGCGAAGGAAAAACGCGCCCGTGTTCATGGAGGCTAACGGCTGTATCTGATAAACCGGTTTCCTTAGCAAGCTTTCTGCCATACCAGCCCTTCGACTTCCGGTAGCGACGAATGTTCGCACCTACCAGGGTATTTAGATCCTGTACCGTCATATCTCCTTTTCCTCCTTACAAATTAAAATAATTCCATTTGCACAATTTCATGCTTGGCTATCTCAGGAATGAGTATATTGAGTATCTTTGCTGCTCCTTCTTTTTTCCTTATCATTCTCCAAAGCCTTTTCTTTGCGTTTGCCATGAGCAACTCCATTGTCGGAAAACCTGATGTACCTATCCATAATCCGGTCGCACAACCTTCGTTTTTCAACGACCAGTCGTAACAGTAATAAAATCTACCGTTATCCTCATAGATCTCAATGGTTACATGGTCAATTCCTTTTTTCGCCCTCCATTCCATCACCGTTGACGGCTCTGCGACGCATACACCACTATCGTTATATTCAAGCGTCCGCTTGCGGTATGTCTTCTTGGGGGCGATCCGGTTCCATTCCTGTAAAGCTCCACTATCATGCCATTGTCCAAGCCAAGGAAGCTCTTTTTCCGCGCAGCTCGGGCAGCGGTACTTGTAGAGCGTTCCAAGGAAGCCATCAACTTTTTCCTCAACAATGGGTAATGCACCGCACAGGCATTTATCGGGAAACGGTTGCTCGTTCATTGCGGTCTCCATGTATTATGATCTAGCTTGGGGATAGGCGGAAGAGCTATAACGCCCGGCCTTATTGAGCAATGGACACCGTTCATTAAAGAATGACTGTCTACATTATTCATCCAAAATACGATCTCCCGAATATCAGAGCCGCCCCTGCGGTCAATTTGTTCACGGTGTACTGTATCTGCCCTTACAACGGCATCGCCAACCATGAATTCTATAATGCTGGATTTTGTTACCTTCAATTTTCCGCAGATGTGCATGAGAGCGTTCCTGTTCTGGCTGGCAGTCAAAACCATTATTACCTGTTTATTATTCAGCTCCATTAAGGCTGGAAATAATTCGCCATATTCCATGTGTCCTCCTTACGGATAAAACTCATCTTCCGTACAGATTTTCAACTCTTCAACAAAATACTGAATAATCACCTCCCGGATCTCGCTGATAGGCTTTATGTCCCATTCAAGTTCTTTGCTGGAAGGGTTAAGCTCCTTCAACATCTCATGGATGGTATTGTCAACTAAATCCCAACGCTCGATTTTAGCCCTCTCTGTATCTGGATCGGCATCAAGTTCATCATCAGGAAAAGTTCCGTCGTTTTCAAATGGTACAATCTTGCCTGTTTCTGTCATTTAATTCTCCTTACCCTCCCTGTTATTGTGTCAGCGTGCATATCAAAATCCCAATCGCAATCTTCTTCGTAAAGGCTTGTATGAATATTACGCCCTAGAACCAAACCGCAGTTCTCTTGAACCAATTCTTTAGCCTTCGCCGCACTCTCGGCTTCAACAGTGAATGTCCCATTGAATACAAACTTTGTTTTCACTTCGTATTTCATGCTATTTTCTCCTCGTTCCATTTGTCGATTGTTTTTTGCCATTCCGGTAGATCGGCTTCGGCATCTTCTTTGCTCTTATAGGCATCCATTGTTATATGGCTGCCTATTTCCTCGATGATCCATATCTCGCCAGGATCTTGCGTCACTCTGATCTCAAGCATTTACAACTTTCTCCTCTGAAACGGTCTCCTATTCTTGTTCTGTTCAGATCTTCCATACCGCTGTCCGGTTATATCCAGTTTTTTCATACAATAGCCTTCAATACTGAGATACCTTCTTGTATTGCGCTTTCAATATCAATTCCAATTTGCTGGTAAAATTTGGGGTGAACTATAGCCTCGTAAGCCCTTGCCATCACCGACCGCTGGTCTTTCGATACGCCAATGCGGAAATCTTTGGCGCCGGATAACGCTTTTTTGAAGTCACCCTGTTGAATAAAATTCCGAACGTCCTGTGCTTTCATAGCTCCTCCTGTCAAGCTCAATTTTTATGTTGAGCTATAACTTTAACGTATCCAACCTACCGTAGATGTCAATAGTTTTTTCAAAATATTTTCATTATTTTTTTCAACCATTATCAGTAATTTCCGCCTTGCTTTTTTCGAGAGCAAACATCTCAGCATCATCATGCTCAAGGAAGTCGGCGATCCATTTCTCCGTACCGTCTTCTTGCACTTCGTAACATCCCCAAAACTCAGCAAGGAAGTCATCGACCCTTTCAACGTGCGAATACATTTTTCCATGCTCAACCTTGTCAAGCTCTTCTTTGCACCCATGCACTTTGTATTCTTTCCGCATAACGCCTCCTAAATATCGCTTTCAGTAGATTGTTTTTCAGGAAACAGCAAATCAGCAGTAACGCGAAGATGCTCCCATGTAAACCCGAACTCGCAATCATGGTGATCTCTTGCTTCCTCCAGGACTTCCATTGACTGTTTATCGTTTAGGTCTGGACGTATTTCCTGCACATCTTCTATGCTCCAAATAATCGCTATCTGCCTTTCCGGGTCAAAATCTAATTTACATTTTTCGCAATACATTTATTCCTCCTTTCATGCTGCGCCTTCATTAAACAATGAAGGCGTAAGGGACTGACTGTGGTTCTGCAAAACGCTCTTCCGTTTTGGGTATTTTTCAAGCCAGCCCTGGTAGTATTTGTCATCCACAAATATCGGATGCACTTTCTGCACCATCCACAGCGGGGCATTGTACCTCACCGGGCCGCAGGATACGGATACTGGTTTATAGCCCCATTCACCATGAAGCTTATCTGTTATCAGGTAGATGAGATCCTCCGGCTTTCCGTCTTTCTCCACGTAAATCCAATTACCTTCCGTCTGTACGGTGTAACCGCTACGCCGAACCATATTGGCGTATTCGTCAATTACATCCTGTTTCGAGTTCCAATCCCTGCACGATGTCCACCCCATACTACTCCTCCTTCTCGATAATGATTTTATGGGAATTGAAAGTAAAACTGAGCCGCTTCGTACCAAGCTCATGTGCTATGTACCAGGCTTCTTCCATCGCGTCACCTATGAGTCGGCCAGACACGCTGATATTGCACTCAACATCCAAAATCTGCGTCTTCTCAGCAATATCGTCAGCTTTCCTTACGATTGCCCTCAGCCTTTCGATTTCCCGCTGGCACTCGCGGGTTCTGTTTTCTTCTTTGGCTACTTCCAGTTTTAAGCGGCCTATTTCTTCCGCTATCCATTCGTCCATGTCGTCCTCCTTACCTCGGTGAATATCCAGCCTTCCTAAGAGACTGCTCAATTTCATTTAACGACCTTAAAATACGGTATGCCATTGCCTCATGCTTTTCTTCTGTCTCACCATGCGCCCGTTCATACGCATCATCAAACGTCGCTCGCTTACAAAAATACGCAAGATCCATGGCATATTTGTCGCTGATTTCAATTTTCATACGTTTTATCTCCTTTTCTATTTTCAGCAGCGACCATTCTTGTATAGTCTTCGTACTCCTCATCTGAGAATTCGTCGGATAATTTACCATTAACGCGAAAAGAATAAAACTGACCATATTTTGTAATTATCACGTTATCCATCATGTGGAACCCGAGAATTTCGCTCGCCATCTTCAATTTTTTGTTCATGTCTTCGTCTTCCAGAGACGGGTCCACATGGCAGCTTGGGTGGTTATGGGCAAATATAACAGCAGTTGCATTGTCCTTTATGGCAGGGAAGAAACACTCGCGAGGGTGAACAAGCGTCCGATTTACCAAGCCTTTCGTAATATGGTGTACACGAATGACGGTATGCGATCCGTCGAGGGTGATCAACAAAAAATTCTCTTGGCGTTTTTTCGACCATTTTTTCAACAATGCCGCAATGTCTTGGGGGTGTTGGATACAAACTTTATCCTGCACTTTCTTTTCTCCTTCGTAGCTCGTAAGCCGCAGATTTTATTGGCTGCCATACTACAGCCTCTTCAACTTCGGAACATACTTAGCGAGTTCCTGTTCTGTCATGGTTATTTGGCTATGCTGTCCGTGGTCAATAAAGCAAACGGATGAGCCGGATATTCGGACAAACACGCCGTCTTTTGGATCCTGATACATTCCGTCATACGGTTCCGGGCAAAACGGCTTGAGTATCTGCTGGAAAATCGGGTGTATGTTATTCATAGTCGGCATCACTCTTCCTTACGAAGCGGCCGTTCCAAAGAATAATCGTGCCGTACTTCATTATTTCCTTCGCCTCTTCAATCGTTTCAGCTACGCCGTACACCCTGCGGTGGCAGCACCGGCTATAGGTCGCCGCTGCTCCGGCTTTCGTTTCGCTATGTACACCGGAAAGCATAATAGCAGGGTGAAACCGTCCGTTTGTAACCGGGACATTCGCGAGGTTGTCGGTGTCATCGGTAATCACATACCACGTTTTTTCGGGAATAGGTCCGGTTCCGAATTGCTCTTTAATCATGCTGTTAAGTGCTTCGTACATATCAACCTCCTTTTAATAATCCTTACCGCAATGCACACAATAAATCTGGCGCGGATAACCGTCATGGATAGAACCTTCTTTCCATTCATGCTTCCCAAAGGCGCAGCATACTTCATGCCACAGAAAAACAATCCTGGGTATTCCTGTACCGGGCAAGTTCCAAATTCCGCGCCAAATGGCACCGAGCGTTCTCAGCTTGCCGTGATAAAACAACAGGTTTTCTTCGTACTCCCTCAATGGCATCGGGCTAAACTTCCCGTTTTCTGCGTCATAAAACCAATTTTCAATAGGGAGAAACACTTTCTGTATCACCAACTGCTTTAATGTCCTTTTCATCTCATTCTCCTTTACCTGTCACCGAAAAAGGCAATGCTTTCAACATATATTCAAAACGAATATGGTTGGCATTAATTTCTGCTAACTGCGCCTTGGCAAGTTCCGCGCATATTTTTTGGGTTACTCTCTGACTGATGTTCTCCGGGTTTTTCCACCAGTATTTCATGGTCCTGAAACTGCTTTCCTTAACGAAGGTAATGAAGTAGTTTATTCCATCAATGATTTCGAGCTTTACGCTTGCGAGGATTTCGCCGCGTCCGGTTTCGTCTTTAATGATTGCGTCAATAATCCCGTTTTTGTTTAGGATTTTGTAAGCCATCTTGTAATTCATCTTCTTACTCCTTTGGCTGCCGAAGCTGCCAGTTTTTATTTTGAAGTTAAATTTTGTTTTAACTTCGTCTTAAACGTATAGTACCTATCGTGAATGTCAATAGAATTTTCAAAAATAATTAAAAATAATTTTATGTTTTTCTGTTTAGTTGGTACAGTTTTCCTAGCACCTAGACAGCCTCCGGGCTTTTTCCGCTTGGGGGTATAAATGTATCTTGAGGGTCTGAATAATTGAATAGCGGCCTCCTATACTCATATTGTTTCCGTCAAACTATCAATACATTTTTTCATACTTTTTTTATCACTTTTTTCATTTTTTACTGCATTGTTATCTGTAAATAATTCTCCATAATAAATAATCTTCCTTATTCGTTTCAAATTATCTAAATCCCTGCTCATTAACCGCTTACACCTGTTAACAATCTTCCATGTAATTTTTAGCATCATTTCGGCAATAGCAATTTTCTCATCCGCCATCGCTTTTACAGGGCTTTTCGTTTTGAAAATTGGAAGCTCTTTAGTCATCGAACAGTCCTTTATCGCCGTCCTTAATCCAGATCACCTCAAGCCGCTTCGTATTACCAGCGGTCTGTGATTCCTTCTCTCGTATCTCCCAATCATGATACAGATCATCGTACAGCTCTGAATGATAACCGCTTACTATCACCGGGCCGGCTGCTTTATGCAATTCGCCGGCAAGCTCTACATGGTCGTCTTCGGTGAATTCATGCCGGTAATCATTACCGTGATCCCGCGTAGCAGATACATACGGCGGATCTGCGTATATGAGGGTGTCATCCGTGTTATTCTTCTTAATCACCATTTGGAAAGACGTGTTTTCGATAACTACTCCGCGAAGCCTTTCTATAACGGACATTACGGTATCGGAAACATGACACCAGTTCGTATGAGGTTTATTTCCGCGGCACCGCCAGCCTATCCTAAAACCATACTCCGGCCGCGCACACTTGCTCCCTTTGGTAGCTGTTACATATCCGCTGCCAAAGCCTTGAAATGAACGAACAATGGTTCTCCGCGCTTGCTCAAGCGGATCTTCTGACGGTACAAATGATTTTATAAATTCGTCTCTTGAATAAGGGGTAAGGAATACCAGGCGAGACAACTCTTCGCCATTGTCTCTTGCTACGCGGAACAGGTTCACGATTTCACCATCCAGGTCATTATAGACTTCAACCTCCGACCGCTTTTTCCGCAGCAGTACGGACCCGCTGCCTCCAAACGGTTCTACATATATCCGGTGCCGCGGAAAATGGCTGATTATCCAAGGCGCAAGCCTCCACTTCGCGCCGTGGTATCTGAGTAGAGGGTGGGTCACGCAGTACCCCCCCGCATTTTCAAGAGATCGATCATTTCAGTTTTCCTATTTCCTTGAGTACGTTTCGTACTCAAAATCAGAAAAGTCCTGATATTTCAAATACAACGGATGCCGTGGGTGTCCTTTTTTAGTAAGTCCTCCCATCTTAACCCACTTGATACCTTTCTTTGTTTCGTAGATGCTCAGTAAAATACTGTTCTTGCAATTTCTAAGCCAGGGCCTGCACTCAATTAAATCTCCCCAAGCCGCCCATATTGTCGAATCGTCTTTTATCGTGTCTATAATAGCCTTGCAATTACGGAGATGAATTTCTCCATTTGATATTTCCGGCAGTTCCGCTGGATCGGTTGCTCGTAACGGATATATGTTCAGCATTACAAAAGAATCATATCCGCTTTTACTGGCAATGCTGCTTACACGTTTTATTGTCGGATCGTACCTTTCAGGAGTCGCCGTACTTGGGTTTATACCAAAAACATACAGCGTTTTTTCTCCCTTTGTTCCGAGAGCATACCGATAATTATTATCCTGGGATTTCAAGTAAATTACATTGTCAAATAATCCATTGCTCATAAAACGATTACCTCCTGTTCTCCGTGCCTGTTAAAATACGCCGTTATTGACGCCTTCGGAAGCTGCTTCTCTACAACATCTCTTCCAGTATGCTTCGCGTAGCGGTCTACAAACTCCCTGCTCAGCGTCCAGGATATTCCTATGTCGTTTTTGCTTGCCGGCGCCCGGTACGCGGTAACGGTATCAGGCAAAGCCTTAAAAACAGTTTCCTCTTCAATGGTCATCAGAAAATACTTAAACGGCCGCTTGGACTGGAATAACTGTCTGAACATCGGAAGATTTTCCTTTTTCCCATTTGCGATCCACATAGTTCTCAGCATTTCCCAAAAACACGGATCCGACAACCGATGCTTGTTTTCAAAAAACACCTTAACAGCCAAATCTTTTTCACCCATAACGTCAAATAAATACGTCATCTCCTTTACAATCTTACTGTCCTTGATGAGCTGATTTTTCGACAATGCCGGATACGGCCTTCGCGTCATCGGAATAGTGGTATTTACACCGCCTCCGTTTGTTTCCATTGCTCTTCTCATTACCAGTTCATCTGGTATGTCCTTCGTTATAAACGGTTTGATCATCTCTTGCCTCGATATAAACGGTTCGTTCATCTCTTGCCTCCATTAAAACTCCTTGGCTCTACATACGCATCAAGGTTTTCTGCCAAAACTTTAACAAACGTATCAATACCATCTCGGAAAGACCAAATAGCAAGCATAGAAGGAAACGGAGCAGAATTACCTCCGCCGCTAAACTTCAAACGTCCTTTCAGGAAAATATGGTACGCCCTGCCGAACACATACTCGTGGATCCATTTCGTATCAGTTCTTGCCGGCAACAACATCACCACGGTTGAACCGCAAGCTCCTTCCTCATAGCCTCTCTTTACCCATTTTCCTATGTTGCGGCCGTAAGGCGGATTACACCAAACCGATCCTTTCCACTCCTGCGTCAAGCCGTCGATCTCTTTGGTAAAATACCGCTTGCACTTCGTATTTTTAGCAGTAGCGCATACGTCAATGTCGAACTTGAACACGCGATTGATGATGTCGAAAAACTCCTGCGGGGTTTCCCACTCCGTATTACCTGTAGAAAATAACGCTTTATCCATTACTTACCTCCGTCTTCCGTATTTTTCCCATTAACTATTCTCAAAGTCTATTCCATCAAGTACATCTATAATTTCAGAAAACAAGTTTATCAGCCTGCATTTCTTATCAGACGGTATATGACTACCGCCATTGATACCAGCAATCTTGAATTCCCCCTTGCCAAAAACAGTAACGCAAATATCTGCATCTTCCGTTTCCGCTATTGCCAAAACAGTTTTGGGGTCATAATCACTCCTCAATCTGCCAAACTTCGGTTTCATAAAGACTCCTTATCGACAAACTCAAGCCGGCTAGGGTCTACTGCTTCCCCAATATAATCAGCATAATTTTTCCATTCTCTATCACATTGAAAAACTACGAAAATATATTTATTATTCCATGATTTTATTTTACCTAACGCTTTGGCGTCATCTCCGTAGTATTTTATGAATTGAACCCATCGCCCTTTGTCCGATTCTTCCAGCTTGCTAATATCAATCATCATTTCCTCCTGTATTCGTCCATTATTTCCGGCGTAGAGCATTTCGGGCAAAACTCGAACCATTCCGACTTGCCTTTCACCGACTTCCAGCCGTTCTTCTTTTTGAACCTTACGGCTTCTTCAAACTCATCAAAGTTTTCTACCTCATGTTCGCAATGGTCACATATCAAGGTAAAATGCCATCCTTCTCTTTCGATCATGGATTTTTCCTCTGGTGAAAATCGCATAATCCGCGGCGGACATTCACTCTTATTCCTTCCGGCGGAATACCGCATTGTTTCATAAGAGAGCATCCATAATTTCGAAGATCGCCTACTATGCCGTTCAAATGAGCGCAATTTCCGCAATGTTTCAGGTCGATATTGTCCGAGGATAAAACCAACCGATAATGAAACTGGCTATTGAACGCAGGACGCCCTATCTGTGGCATTGTCATGGGTTTTTATTCTCCTTTTCAATTAACGGATCATCAAAAGTAATGTCATAAATTGTTATTTCACAGCCGTTATAAACGTTCTTGCCAAACCGATCAAAACAACACCATAATTGCTCTTTTATCCAGTCATCAAAGTAATAATTTATTTTCCAATTTTGGCTTGGTATTTGCTTTTTTAACTCTTTATTTATGTTTTCCCATATCTCTTTTCCTTTCGGCGTTAGTTTGTAATAAACATAGTCATTCATGCTGTAAGTTTTCATACTTTTCTCCATCTACAAAATTCCCTGTCACAATCAAAACAACAGGTTTGCGGACGTGGACAATTCTCATCGCGCTCCCACTGCTTCTTGTTTTCCTTGGAATCAATCAGGTTCGTAAGTAACAAAATCGCTACAACCAAAATTGCAATCGTTATTTCACCCATACCTTCTCTCCATTTTACATTCCAACGAATGACGCTCTTTTCTCAATTCCACATTCTACTTCCGCTGTTACATGAAGAGCAGCTTTGATTGTTCTTCCGCACTTACATTTATTTTTTCCGGTAAAATGTTCAGCCTTTCCGACGCCCATCGTGCTTTCAATCATTTTAATAAAGCCGTCAATTTCCTCAGAAACAAGCGATATGAACACCTGTTCGCCACAATCGGGACAAATAATAATGCTCTCCATTCCTTTTGTATCCATGACTTCTCCTACTCCGGTTCTCCGGGTTTATCGTTAACGGCTTTCTGCCGTTTATTGCCAATAATGAGATTCAAGGCATCAAGAAACTCAATATAATCAACCGAACCGCGGCGCCGCTGCGTTGTATGAATGTCAAATGCGTATTTTGAACGGTTAGCCTTGTCAACCGGATGATCAGATATTCGCACTGTTCTTTTACAGCCCCTTCGCAGATAAAAGTCCAAATACCGGGACTTGGACTTATTAGAACAGGATATATACACATCAAGCCCTAGATCGGTAATTCGCTTCACAAGGTATTTGGTGATATTTTTTATATTCGTCTTCATTACCCGCGGCCGCTGTTCGGGCTGGAATACCGATTTATCGTTCATGCAGCCTCCGTCATCAAGCAACAGTACGCCAATTCCCTGGAGACGTTCACAGGTACGGCGTTTCCTATCTGCTTCGTAATATCTGTTTTCGTTCCGCAGAACTTATAGTCCCGCGGAAAGCCCTGCGCTGCTGACAGCTCATGCGGCTGTAGCATACGAAACCTGATGTCAAGGACAAACTCTCCACCAGGCTCAATGAGAGCAAATCTGTCTTTTGTGGTCGCCGTCCCAAGAGGAATGTCGATAGAGTATGCGTCACCATTACCGTAATAATTTATTAAAAAAGGTTCAATTAAAACGTGTTCCTGTTTTGTAACTACTGTCGAAAGCGGATCATCCAACGACCGGCTGCGGTCTTTTGCGGACGATTGACCAATCGCGGTGATAAACGGCTCTACTATTCCATAACGGTTCGACGTATCAATAACCGGCAGCGGCTCATTCATTGAATGATTACGCTTTGCCGAATCTTCGCCTCCATGGAACCGCGTAATGAACGGCTCTATCAGAGCAGCCTTAACATTGCCAGTAACGGTATTTAGCGGATCGTCCAGAGATGCCGATCTGCTTTGTCCGTAATTGTTAATCAAGAACGGTTCTATGAGAGCAAAATGCGTACCTGATGTCGTTTCTGTTGGTAGAGGTTTATCCAGGGACCGCGACTTGCCAGTACCTCTCAGAACAACTAAGAACGGTTCTGCGTAAGGCTGCCAAAACTTTTTTATACCATGCTCTATCCGCCGCAGCGTCGCCGGAGCAAGCGGTCGCTTCCTACTGAAAATAGATTCACCATGAAGGTCGGGGTCGATAATCTCCCGGGCCGGGATCCATGTCGGCAATCCTTTAACGTGGAACGGTCGCTCTGCATGGGTAATATCCGGCCATTGTATCTGTCTACCTATGCCCTTTATCGCCTGAATGAAAAGCCGGCGCCGTATGGTCGGATCGCCATAGTTGGCAGCGTTAAGAACACGCCAATCAACGGTATACCCAAGGCTCCGTATCGCAGCTATAAAGGCTTTGAAGGTTTCTCCCTTCGCTTCTTTCACCGGCTTACCGTCATCGTCAAGCGGACCCCAGGACTGGAACTCAGGAACATTCTCAACAATCAGCCGCTTAACCTTGAGATTTTCCAGCCAGAAGGGAATTATCCATGCCGGCGCCCGTTGCTGCTCACACCGCGGCCGTCCGCCCCTCGCAACTGAATGATGAGTACAGGCCGGCGACGCCCATAGCAGATCCAGCTCTTGCCCGGGAACTACAGCGGTTGGATCGATATGGTCAACGGACTCGCAGAGATGCGAAACACCAGCGTTATTCGCCTCGTGCGTCTGTATCGCCACTTCCCAATGGTTAATGGCCAAGATACTTGCCTTCCTTCCCATCCGCGCAACAGCCTGGCGTATCCCGGTAGTGGAACCTCCGGCGCCGCAGAACAGGTCAGCTATTTGAAGCGCTTTCAAACTCTTTCTCCCTTTCAGCAAGCATTGCGTCTGCAATGAGATAACTCATGTGGGCTATATATCCAATATCGTTAAATCTTACAGTCGGAACACTTAATCCACTTAACGCCTGCCCCGCGAAATAATCACGCACGGAAATTCCTTCCCAAACTTGACTATCTACACCCCTATCGACTATCAGCGGAAATGCCGACCCGCCATTATTTATCATAACGCCCCCTAATTGAACATCCGGTTTATAAGCTCAGCGAGATAGAAACGCTCAATTTTTTCCTTGTTCTTGATGGCGTCAATGAGACGCATGAAATACGCCGAGTCAACGCCGATGAGCTGATCCCTCAACACCTTCACATTCGTCAAATCAAACTCGTTAATGTTCATGGCAATTTTCAGGATTTCTCCGGCGTTTATCGTAAAGCCGCGCGAGATGAATTTCCTCATGCGGAACAAAGAGCAGACCGGGTATTTGCTACCGACGTATATCAACTCTTTGGTATGGCAAGCCTCATACGCTTCCATGCTGAAAACAACCTTTCCTTCGTCGCTGGTCCAGTAGTTCGTCGCATGGACAAAATCGAAATTGGAATGTATCTGCTGCGCGTCTCCGTAAAACCGCGTAACGATCTGGATTTTATCTGAGAGCGTAATGGCGTTTGAAGAGAAAAACACCGGCCGGTATTTCGGCTTGGTCTTATCTTCTTCGTCAACGACGCCTTCTTCATCCAGCGGGTTCTCGCAATCGTTAAGGTCGATTTTACTTTCGGCAGCTACGCCTATAGAACCGATGTAAATAAACACGCGGCCCTCTTCTTTGCTGAGCGAACTCATTTCGTAGAAGTCCATCAGGTCGGCATCGACTTCAACCTTTTCTCCTTCCGCCGCCGCTTCCCTAATAGCCTTCTGCTTTGCATAATAAAGGCTCAGCTCAGAATCGGACTTCTTAAAATCGTCGCTGGTATACAGCTTTATTTTAGGCGCGTCGGGCTTCATATCCTGGAACTGCTTAATGTAATACCGGGCGACAGCAATTACCGTTTTCTGGTCGGTAAAGTACACGTCATAATCGCTAATTTTTTCGTTGTTTATCATCGAAGCAATACATCCGCCGGTGATTATGGTGTTTTTCTTAACCAGCTTCTTGACTTCTTCATCACTGATTGTCGCCAACCACTCGTCGAACTTCTTGGTGATGACCGCGTTAATCGTTTTCTTTTTCATTTCAGCCCTCCATTAATTTCTACGCGAACAAACTAGGTTCGCGGTATACCCACTCCAAACTCCCTTCGTCAAAAACAAAAGTTTTTTCACTACAATTAAGACAATACATTTCGTTGTCGTCGTGCTTGACCAACTTGCCGCCACACTTACAAACTTCCGGCCTGTTATTCCTTGCCTCTTTTATCTGCACGGTCCGGGCAGCCCTTTCTTTCCTTGACAGCCAAGAGGGGTACTCATTGCGAAGATCATCCCAAGCCCCGCTTGCGCTCTTTACCGCAGATATAAAGATCGCCTTCCGTTCCCCTTTGGGCTTTTCGTCGTACTTCTCGCCAATCTTCTCAGCAACAAACTCCAGGAATGAATGAGGCGCTGCAAGCCATAGCGTATTCAGTCCGCAGGAGAAAAAACTATTCACCGTTCCTTCGTCCAGATAATACCCATACTTCTCCGCCTCTCTCATAACGTCATCTACATTCGGTTGATTTCGGTTGAAGTCGCTTGAAGTCGGTTGTTTTCGGTTGTTATTTCCAACAGGTGCGCCTCCCTTTTTACCGTTATCGCTGTTGACCTTGCTGCGTTCCTTGGAACTGTCGATCAAGTCTTTCATTGGTATCCAGATTGACAGCTCCACCCCGGCAAAATCAGGCTCAATCAAATTAAGGCCGTAATTACAGACGGCTTTATAGAACTTGAGCTGCATATCCTCGGGCAATGAGTCTATCTGATTGAAGGTTGTTTCGCTCATCTGGAAACGCTTAAACCACTTCATAAATTCACTTCCGTCCAAACGTTTGGATAGCCCCTAGAAGCTCTAGGCTGTACAGCCTACGCATCGGCGG
>Ga0268262_10003276_pt1 | contig 17699 bp, 20 predicted proteins | sample TergutNc150P3_FD_190354 | JGI IMG/M metagenome (GOLD analysis project Ga0268262, IMG submission 190354) | Nasutitermes corniger P3 segment gut microbial community from laboratory colony in Florida, USA - Nc150 P3 (SPAdes) (version 2) | ecosystem: Host-associated > Arthropoda: Insects >...
ACGCCGGTTTCGTCGAAGGCCAGGGCGGGCTCCAGCTCCCCGGGGACGAGGGCCACCGCCACCTTGCCGCCCAGCTCCATATAGCCGATCTCGGTCTTGAGCACCAGGTTCAGGCCTGCGAGGTCCTTCTTATACCCGGTGGAGTCGATCGCGCCCAGCCGGAAGAATAGCAGGTGCAGCGGGTTGTCCACCGGCAGGGTATACTCCTTATGCGCGATGTTGAGCAGGGCGGGCAGCCGCTCCTCGTCGTCGATGCCCTTGAGCTTCTCCGCCAGCTGCCTGCCGTATTCCCTCATGCGCTCGTAGCCCGGCCCGTCGTACTCGAAGGGGGTATGGTAGCCCATGGCCAGCTCCGCGCCGTTGATGAACTGGAAGTTGATGCCGTCCAGGGCCTCCCCGATGAAGTACGGCCAGTCGCCCGAGACCTTGGTATCCGTGGTGCCCAGCCCCGTGGGATGGATGGCCGCGTTGCACAGCCAGGTCTCCGGCGAGGCCGGATTTATCGGTTCAAAGCGCAGCCGGTGGAAATAGCGGTCGTAGCAGTCGTAGGGCGCGCGCTTGTCGGTGATATATGCGTCCACGTCCACCTTGCCGTAGCTCAGCGTGCCGTCCTCCATACCTTCCACGGCATCCTTCACCGTGTCCGCCACCACCCGCGTCAGGTGCTCCATATACTTCGGGTTCTTGCCGCTGAAGGGCGGGTACAGCTTGGTGAGCTGCCCGAAGCTGTTGAGGAACACCCCCGCCAGGATATTGCCGTTCATGCCCAGTGTGTCGATCACGCTGTGCTGGTGCAGCGCCGAAACGTTGATGCTGATGATATGGTTCTCCTCCGCGACCTCCTTCAGCGCCGCGCGGATATTCCCTACGTCATAGGAGGTGATGCCGAAGGCGTCCAGCGAGACGAACACCGCCGTGCTGCCCCGGCCGTCGCTCAGGGCCGTGGCGCGGGCCGTGGGCGGGTCCTTGATTTCCGTTACCGTGCGCTTGCCGAAGGGGTCGATCGCGCCGGTGACGAACAGCTTCTTGATGAAATCCCACTCGAGCCCATCGGTCACATCCGCCTTGGCGTACCCCAGCCGCCAGGTCTCGCCCGGCGCCGCGGGCATGTCCGCGAACGGCGTCACGCCCTCGTAGAAGTTCACGCTCCCGGGCATCTCGCAGGGGATGCCCACGGGCGGGAAGAGCAGCGCGAGGCCCTTCAGCACCCCCTTGAATACCCAGTCGGCAGCGTCGAGGAGCTTGTAGGTCACGTCGTCGGGCCGCTGCGGGCCCGCTGCCGCCGCGCCCACGCCCCCGATGCCCGCCAGCAGCGCGGCGCACAGCAAAATTGCCAGCCATTTTTTGATTTTCATGATATTCCTTCCCTTCGTGTATGTTCACTTGGCATTATAGCACAGTTTTTATCGCGATGCAATGATTTTTTTAGTTTTAATAGCAAGGTAGTGAGGATTTTTGCCCGGCCCAGCGACTAAGTATAAAGTGCATTTGAAAGGGAGGCCTCACCATGAAACGCTTCATCCCCCTCGCGCTGGCATGCGTGCTGCTGCTGAGCCTTGCGGCCTGCGCCGTCACCCCGCCCGGCGAACCCACCACCACAACCACCGCCCCGCCCGCCACAACCGAACAGTCCCGCAGAACCAGGCAGCCCATCACCATGTCACGCGAAATCAGGCAGGACGGCCTGGTGCTGCGCGTTCTTACGTACTATGAAAAAAATTTCACGGGCGAGCCCTTCACGCTTGAGGCCGCCATCACCAACACCACCGGGCGCGACATTACCTACGGCGTTGGCAGCGGCACGCCCAACGTGCACCTGGAAATCCGGGTGAGCATCCCGGGCTTCACCGACCTGGACCTGGAAGGCAAAATGTTTGACGAGATGTACAAATTCACCGCGCTGCAGGCAGGCGAAGCCTTCACCGAGACGATCCATTTTTCGCCGAACGCGCTCCCCGCCGGGGAGTACGAGGGCACGGCAATATTCACGTATTACCCCGCTTATGACCCCATGAACCCCGGTGAGGCAAAGCAAATCGAGCTGAAGTTCCCCATAATATTGATATAGCGCCAAGAAAATTTTACCTGCCCCCTCCCAACCGGGACGGGGCAGACTATATTATATCCTGTTTCATAAAATCAGGAGGAAGTATGCGCAACGACAGCGAATATATGCCGCCGGAGATCACCACCGAGCCGCCGCAGGGCGCGGAGCCCCCCGCCGCCGGGGAGGACCGCGAGCGCCGCGAGCGCGACGTGGGCGGCGTCACCGTGGAGGGCAGGCGCGGGCTGATCCACTGCCTGACGATCATCGGGCAGATCGAGGGCCACACGGAGCTGCCCGCGGAGACAAAATCCACCAAGTACGAGCACGTGATCCCGCAGCTGGTGGCCATCGAGGAGAGCCGCGACGTGCGCGGCCTGCTCATCGTGCTCAACACCGTGGGGGGCGACATCGAGGCGGGCCTGGCCCTGGCCGAGCTCGTCGCCGGGATGCGCACGCCCACGGTTTCGCTGGTGCTGGGCGGCGGGCACTCCATCGGCGTGCCGCTGGCCGTGGCGGCCCGGCGCTCGTTCATCGTGCCCTCCGCCACCATGACCATCCACCCCGTGCGCATGAACGGCCTCGTCCTCGGCGTGCCCCAAACCCTCGCCTATTTCGAGCAGATGCAGGAGCGCATCGTGAATTTCGTCACGCGCAACAGCCGCATCGCGGCCGGGCGCTACCGCGGCATGATGCTCGAGACCGGCGTGATGGCCATGGATTTCGGCACGGTGCTCACCGGGGAGCAGGCCGTGGCCGAGGGCCTGATTGACGAGCTGGGCGGCCTCAGCCAGGCGGTGGAGGCGCTGTATGGGATGATACCGGAGGAGGAAAATCAAGCACCCTGACCGGCGGGGGTAGGTCAGGGTTACATAGGTTTAGCTCAACACTGTATCATATAGTCCAAATGTAACATTTTCCCATACAGATGAACTCGTTCCTCGAACAAAAACACGAAGCTTTATTACGCCAGTAACATCAGCTGTCACTGGCTCAGGATCTGTGCCTTTTGTGTGCATCTTACTTGTAAAAAGCGGCTCTTTGGTTTCATCATCGATAATATAAAGCGTCGCATTTCCTTCGGTTGAACGTGCGGGATATGTTACAGCAAAAAGACCGTTAAGAGCTGTATATTTCCCATCCAATGGATAAACACAATAGAGCGAATCATCGCTGGGCCAACTCAGACCAAAAATAATGCCACTGCTGTGCAGTTGATCTAAATGGTCACGAGCCATATTGCCCTCAAATGAATCAAACCATGCAGTGTTAGATTTCCAAGTATCCACTATGGGGAGACTGGTGAGCGGTGTTGGGCGCGCGGGGGCTGCCGTGGTTGTTCTTTTTTCGCTAGGAAGAGTAGCAAGCTTTTCTTGTAGACTACGGTAATTTGCCACAAGCTCATTGTATTCTTCCAGATTGATTTGCTGGCCGTCCGGCAGTATGATCGTATTGTTGTTATTGTTGACCGCTGGACTGCTTTTTGCATTCATTACGCCATAGGTGGTTATAACCGCGGCCACCACCGTACATATGTTAGTAATGACTGCAACGATGATTTTAGTTCGGTTTTTCTTGTCCGTGTCCCTGCGCATGTCAGTTCCCCCCTTATCCTCGTGTATATTTGAGATAGGATTACCATCTTTATCAAGCATTAATAGAACCTCCCCAATACTTTCCATTATTTTAGCACACTATCACGGTCTTGTCTATACTTTCAAGAAATTTTTTATCCCCCGCCCCCACCCCAAACCACCCCCTTGACACCCACCCCCTCCATGCGCTATAATACCTATACATTATAAATGCACATCGAGGTACCCACATGCCCCCACCCATCCTCCTCACCATCGCCGGCTCCGACCCCTCCGGCGGCGCGGGCATCCAGGCGGACCTGAAGACCTTCGCGGCCCACGGCTGCTACGGCTGCGGCGCGGTCACGGCGCTCACGGCCCAGAACACCCGGGGCGTGACGGCCATCCACACGCCCCCGGCGGAGTTTCTCGCCGCGCAGCTTCAGGCCGTACTGGGGGATTTCCCGCCCGCCGCCGTGAAAATCGGGATGCTGCCCGACGCCGACTGCGTGCGCGTTGTCGCCGACGCCCTGCGCGGCCTGGGTAAGCCCGTCGTGCTCGACCCGGTGATGGTTGCCACCAGCGGCGCGGCGCTCACCGGCGACCCGGCCGTGGCGGCCATGCGGGCGCTGCTGTTCCCCCTGGCCGCCCTGGTCACGCCCAACCTGCGCGAGGCCGAGGTCCTGGGCGCGATGCAGGTCCACGGCGAGGCGGACATGGAGGCCTGCGCGCGGCGCATCGGCTTCCCCGTGCTCATCAAGGGCGGCCACCTGCCGGGGTGGGACGGCGCGGACGACCTGCTCTACATCGGCGACCAGGCCACCTGGCTGCGCGCCCCCCGCCTGGACATCGGCGAGACCCATGGCACGGGCTGCACGCTGTCCTCTGCCATCGCGTGCCGGCTGGCGCTGGGCCACAGCCTGCCCGAGAGCGTGAGGCTCTCGAAGGCGTGGCTCACCTGGCTTTTGAAGGAAAAACCGGATTTCGGCGTGCCCAACGGGCCGCTCATGCCGAGGTGAAATATATGACCGTCAACGGAAAAATCGTGGAATATGAACCCGTCGCCCTGCTGGACTATCTCCAGCGGGAGGGCTACAACCCGTCCCACGTGGTGATTGAGCGCAATATGGAGATCATCACGCGCGAGCGCTTCGGCGAAATCACGCTGGAGCGGGACGACGAAATCAACATCCTGCGCTTCATGGGAGGTGGCTGAGGCATGGCTGACATCTTCAAGCTCGGCAATAAGACTTTCACCTCGCGGTTTATCCTGGGCTCTGGGAAATTCTCCCTGCCCCTGGTGCGCGCCGTCACCGGGCAGGGGGGTGCCGAGCTGGTCACCCTGGCCCTGCGGCGCGCGAATCCCGGCGGCGAGGAGAACATCCTCGACTACATCCCGCCCGGGGTGACGCTCATCCCCAACACCTCCGGCGCGCGCGACGCCGAAGAGGCCGTGCGCGTCGCGCGGCTGGCCCGCGCCCTGGGCTGCGGCGATTTCGTGAAGATCGAGATCATGCGCGACACGAAGTACCTCCTGCCCGAGAACGCCGAGACCGTGCGCGCCTGCGAAATCCTTGCCGCGGAAGGCTTTCAGGTGCTGCCCTACGTTTATCCGGATCTTTCCACGGCCCGTGCCCTGGTGAAAGCTGGCGCTGCCGCGGTGATGCCCCTGGGCGCGCCCATCGGCAGCAACCGCGGCCTGCTCACCCGGGAGTTCATCCAAATCCTGGTAGAGGAGATCGCCCTGCCCATCATCGTGGACGCGGGCATCGGGCGGCCCTCCCACGCCTGCGAGGCCATGGAGCTCGGCGCCGCGGCCGTCATGGCCAACACCGCCGTGGCCACCGCCTCCGACCCCGCGGCGATGGCCCTGGCCTTCAAGCTGGCCATCGAGGCCGGGCGGCGGGCCTACCTGGCGGGCCCCGGCCGCGTGCTGGAGCGGGGAGGGGAGGCGTCCTCGCCGCTGACGGGGTTTTTGGAGGACTGACATGCCCAACATCAACAATATCAACGATCTCTATAACATGCTCGACGCCCGTTTCCCCTCGGCCTCCTTCGATTGGATGTACGCCGACAGGCCGCAGGCCCCGTTTATCGCGCAAAACGAGCTGCCGGACGAGAATCTGGCGGAGTTCCTTGGGGCCTACCCGAAGCCCGCCCGCGCTCTCGAGCTCGGCTGCGGGGAGGGCCGCAACGCCATCTACATGGCGAATCAGAGCATTGACGTGACCGCGATCGACCTTTCGCCGCTTGCCGTCAACCACGCGCAAAAAATCGCGAAAAAGCGCGGCGTCAGCGTGAATTTCCTGGCGGGCGATATTTTTAAAACAGAGCTGGCGAGGCATGCTTACGATTTTGTCTACGACAGCGGTTGCTTTCACCATTTGACGCCCCACAGGCGGCTGAGCTATCTGGAGCTGCTGGGCCGAGCCCTCACGCCCGGCGGCTATTTCGGCCTGACCTGCTTCGCCTGGGGCGAGAACTGCGCCGACGAGGTAGACGACTGGGCGTTCTACGACGACAGGCATGTGAGCGTTGCCTTCACCGAGGAGCGGCTGCGCGAAATTTTCGGCGAGGCCTTCGACATGATATACATTAGAAAGTACAGAAACGGCCTCCCCGGCACGATTCAGGGCCTGGAATTCATGTGGGCCTGCCTGTTCAGAAAGAAGCTATGAGATGACCAAAAAGCAAATCAAGCGGCTGTTCCCGATCATTCTGGAACCCCACAACCCCGCATGGAAGGCAGATTATCTGCGGGAGCGGGACCTCCTCCAAACTGTTTTCGGGGACAGCATCGTCAGGATCAGCCACATTGGGAGCACCGCGGTGGCGGGCTTGATCGCAAAACCGACGGTGGACATCTTGCTCGAGGTCGCGGAAACCGCCGATATCCCGGCCATCACCAAGCGGATGCGGGACGCGGGCTATCTTGTCAACACGCCAAAAAGTGATATTATTATGTATATCAAGGGCTATACCCCCTGTGGGTTTGAATTGCCGACGGTGCACGCCCACGTGCGGCACAGCGCGGACTGGGGCGAGCTGTATTTCCGGGATTACCTGATGTGCCATCCCGACGCCGCACGGGCGTATGAGGCCCTGAAGCTGGAGCTCAAAGAAAAATTCACGCACGACAGGGACGGCTACACCGGGGCGAAGGGGGCGTTCGTCCAAAAATACACGGAGCTGGCGCGCCTGGAATTCCCCGGCAAATATGCGCCCGCAGGGGAGGCGCGATGAAGCAACAGCCCTTCCCCCCCATGGCCTACCAGCCCGGCATGGAGGCCATCGAATCGGATATCATGGCGCGCACGCTGGCGCGGCTGCGGGACTTTTCCACGGAAAAGTACACGCAGTCGGACGTCCGGCGGGCCGTGGCGTCACAAAACCGCGGTGTTGATGACTTCGCGGCGCTGCTCTCCCCCGCGGCCGAGCCTCTGATAGAAGAGATCGCGCAAGCCGCAAAACGTGAGACCCGGCGCTGGTTCGGCAACAGCGTGGGGCTGTTCACGCCGCTTTACATCGCGAATTACTGCGAAAACCACTGCACCTACTGCGGCTTCAGCAGCCAGCAGAAGATCAGGCGCGGCAAGCTCACCCTGGACGAGCTGCGCCGCGAGGCCGAGGCCATTGCCGCCACGGGCCTGCGCGAGCTGCTGGTCCTCACCGGCGAGTGCCGCGCCGCCAGCGGCCTGGCCTACATCGGCGAGGCCCTGGGCGTGCTGAAGGGCTATTTCGGCGTCCTGGGCCTCGAAATCTACCCGCTAAACGTGGACGAATACCGCTATTTGCGCGATTGCGGCGCGGATTACGTGAGCGTGTACCAGGAAACCTACGCCCCCATTTTGTACGAAACGGTGCACCCGCTGGGCCCAAAACGCTGCTACCCCTACCGCTTTTGCGCGCAGGAGCGGGCGCTTTTGGGCGGCATGCGGGGCGTGGCCTTCGGCTCCCTGCTGGGTTTGGGCGATTTCCGCAGTGACGCCTTCGCCGCCGGTTTTCATGCACATTGCATACAAAAGAAGTACCCGCAGGCGGAAATTTCGTTTTCCTTCCCAAGATTGCGCCCCGCCGGCGACATAAGTACCATATCGAACGCCATCTCCGAGCGCCAGCTGCTGCAAATCATGCTGGCCTACCGCCTCTTCCTGCCCTTCGCGGGCATCACCATCTCCACGCGCGAGCGCCCGGGCTTTCGCGACGCCGTGGCGGGCCTGGTCGCCACAAAAATGTCCGCCGGGGTGAGCGTGGGCGTGGGCGGGCACGGCGCCGCCGCCAAAGGGGACGAGCAGTTCATGATTGCCGACGGTCGCAGCGTGGCCGATGTGCGCGAAATGCTCGCGCGGCAGGGCCTGCAGGCCGTCATGATCGACTATGTAAGGGTGTAAAGGCCTATGCTTGAAATCGCAATCACAAATCGGCACATCTGTAAAGCTGATTACTTTACACAAATCGAGAAAGTGGCTTCCCATAAGCCTTTCGCGATTTTGCTTCGCGAAAAAGACCTGACTTTCGACAAGTATTTCACCTTGTCAAAAGAAATAAATCGCATCTGTATGGCGCAGGCTGTCCCGCTCATCAGCCATACCTACGCCGTGCCGGGCGTCCCCCGCTTGCACGTGCCATTCGCCCTGGCGAGCGAGGCGCTGGCGCGCGAACATAGCTTGAGCGTCTCGGTGCATTCGCCCGAAGAGGCGCTGCGGGCCGAGGCCATGGGCGCAGAATTTGTGATCGCGGGCCACATCTTCGCCACCGGCAGCAAGCCGGGCATGCCGCCGCGGGGCCTTGCTTTCCTCCGCGAGGTGTGCGAAGCAGTGGACATCCCCGTGTTCGCGATTGGGGGAATTACGATGCAAAATGCACAGCAATGCCTGGACGCGGGCGCGGCAGGCATATGCAGAATGTCCTATTGGATGGGGGTATAGCATGGCAAGAAGGCTCTTTTGCGAGCTGGGGCCGTGGGCCTATCAAATCTCGCTGTGGAAGGTGTGCGCGCTGCGGCACCTGCGCAACCTGCGCAGCCACGACAAAATCGCCCGCGAACGGTGCGCCGAGCCCCTGCCCTGCCTGGTTTACGCGCATAAATCGCTCATCCGCCGCCGGCTGGGCGAGGTCGACATGCGCTTACAGGAGAACAAGGCGGTCAACTTAAGCCTGGCCGCCCCGCACATCGACGGCGTCCTCATCCGGCCCGGCGAGACCTTCTCCTTTTGGGCGCTGGTGGGCAACACCACGGCGCGCAGGGGCTACCTGGACGGCCTGACGCTCTCGAAGGGCCGGGCCTTCGCGGGCGTGGGCGGCGGCCTGTGCCAGCTTTCGAACCTGCTGCACTGGATGGCCCTGCACAGCCCCCTCGAGCTCGCCGAGCACCACCACCACGACGGCTACGACCTCTTCCCGGACTTCGGGCGGCAGGTGCCCTTCGGCTGCGGCACGTCGATCCAGTACAACAACCTCGACTACCGGCTCTACAACGGCACGGACAACACCTTCCAAATCCGGGTGTGGACGAGCGAAACCCATCTCTGCGGGGAACTGCGGGCCGCAGAACCGCTGCCTTACCGGTGGCACATCAGCGAAACGGAGAGCCGTTTCGTGCGTGAAGGCGATGGCCTTTACAGGGAGAACGTCATCGTGCGCCGCACCGTGGACCCCGTGACAGGCAACACTTGCGCGGCTGAGGTCATCCGCCGCAGCCACGCGAAAGTGATATATGATGAAAAGTATATCACTTGTCAGATCGCAGAATAAAGAGAGGCGCACGACAGTGCGCCTCTTTATTTCTCCGTATACCTCACGCCGTTTTCCTTGCACCATGCGATGGCGAAAGCCCACAGCCCGTCCTCGCAAAACTGTTTGTATTCGCCGCTGAGTTCCAGTTCGCCTTCCTCCACCATGCGGTGAAACCTGATGCGGTACTCTTGCGGCGCCAAGGTTTTCTTATATTGCGCAAATTTCCTGCGTAGCGGCACGTTGTTGAGGCTGGCAAGAAATAAATCGATGGTGTCGCCGGGGCATTCCCGGAATTGCAGGAAATCCGCTTCGCCGAGGTTATCGTTATCATACAGCAGGGCCTGCTTTTCTTCCATCGAACAGACGCTGTAGTCGTCCAGGCGAAGAAAATATATGCCTGCGTAAAAATAACGGTAGATGTCGGATATCTTCACATAAGCGGGCACGATCCTCACTTCTCCCCTTGGTACAGTTCTATTTTCTCCCCCGCTAGAATTTGATTGACCGTGCGCATCGCGCACATCTTCCCGCACATGGAGCACGTGTGCTGCTCGCTTGGCGGCAGGCTGTCGTGGTACTCCCGCGCCTTCCCGGGGTCGATGGCCAGGGCGAACATGGCCTCCCAGTCCACGCGGCGACGGGCGTCGCTCATCCGGTTGTCGATTTCGCGCGCGCCGGGCAGGCCTTTGGCGATGTCGGCGGCGTGTGCGGCGATTTTCGCGGCCACGATGCCCTCGCGCACGTCGTCCAGGTCGGGCAGGCGCAGGTGCTCCGCCGGGGTGACGTAGCACAGGAAATCCGCGCCGCTCATGGCCGCCACCGCCCCGCCGATGGCCGAGGTGATGTGGTCGTAGCCCGGCGCGATGTCCGTCACCAGCGGCCCGAGCACGTAAAACGGCGCGTTGTGGCACAGGCGTTTTTGCAGCAGCACGTTGGCGGCGATCTCGTTCAGCGCCATGTGGCCGGGCCCCTCGATCATCACCTGCACGTCCCTGTCCCAGGCGCGTTTCGTCAAATTGCCCAACTCAATGAGCTCCTGCACCTGCGCGGCGTCGGTGGCGTCGCTGCCGCAGCCGGGGCGCATGGCGTCGCCGAGGGAGATCGTCACGTCGTGGGCGCGCAAAATCTCCAGCACCTCGTCGTAGCGCTCGAAAAACGGGTTCTCGTTCCCGGTCATCTCCATCCACGCGAACAGCAGCGACCCGCCCCGCGACACGATATTCGTCAGCCGCGGCGCGCGTTTGAACGCCTCGATGGTCCTCCGGTTGATCCCCGCGTGGATCGTCACAAAGTCAACGCCCTCAAGGGCATGGGCCTCCACCACCCGCAAAAAGTCCCGCGCGGTGATGTCCAGTAGGTCCTTTTCGAGGTATCCCACGGCGTCGTACATGGGCACCGTGCCGATCATCGCCGGCGACATCGCGATGAGTTCCCGCCGAAATTCGCCCGTTTTTCCGCAGTTGGAGAGGTCCATAATGCTGTCCGCGCCCATCTCAATAGCCAGCCGTGCCTTGCCCATTTCGCGCTCGTAGTCGCGGCTGTCGCCCGAAATCCCCAAATTCACGTTGATTTTCGTGCGCAGCCCCGCCCCCACGCCCTGGGGAACCAGCCCCGCGTGGTGCACGTTCGCGGGGATAGCGACCTCGCCGCAGGCCACTTTGCCCCGCAGCCACGCCGGCTCGACTCCTTCTTTTTGTGCAACCTGCCGCATCTGTTCCGTGATTATGCCGAGCCTGGCGGCCTGCATCTGGGTCGTGTAAGTCATATGCGTCTCCTAATAATAAGCAATTTCGCGTATTTCGTAGTTGCCCGGCTTGGGATACAGGCAGAATGCCTCGCTGTGTTCGTCAAAAAACATGGGAAGGTAAGCTTCAAAATGGGGCGTGGAGCGCGCCCGCTGCTGCTTGAGCTCGTCCAGCGTCGCCCAAAAATGCCGCCCCTCTCGCGTGTCAATGGGCTCGCCCGTAAAATCGCAAGTCTTGTATAAAAACACGAAGTAGCGCTGTTCCTCGCCGTCCGGCGTTTCGCGCCAGAGCTCATGCTTCATCCCGCAAAACTTCAAATTTCGCACGGTAAGCCCGGTTTCTTCAAGCACCTCCCGCACCGCGCAGTCGTAGATGCTCTCGCCGTCGTCCACGTGCCCGCCCGGGAAGGCCAAGCCCTTGAACGACAGCAGCCTGTCCTGCACCAGCACCTCGCCGGTGGCGGGGTTTTCGATCATCACCATCGTGGTGAGCGTTATTTTGGACATATTCCCTCCGCCATCCCCCGTAATTCCCGTGCCGCCTGCTCAATATCCTGCGCCCCGAAAATCCCCGAAACCACCGCAACCCCCGCCATGCCGCACCCCTTGAGCCGTTCGATATTCGCGCGCGCAATCCCGCCGATGGCCACGACGGGTATCTCCACGGCGGCGCAGATTTCGCGCAGCACTTCCAGCGGCATGGGCACGGCGTCGGCCTTTGTCACCGTGCCGAACACCGCGCCGCACCCAAGATAACCCGCCCCGGCGGCCTGCGCTGCCAGGGCCTGTTCCGTCGTGCGCGCCGTCGCGCCCAAAATTTTGTCCGGCCCGAGCACTGCCCGCGCCGCGCGCAAATCGCCGTCAGAGAGGCCCAAATGCGCCCCCGCGGCGTCAATCGCAACGGCAATATCCGCGCGATCATTGACGATCAACGGCACGCCATATCGGTCCGTGATGCGCTTGACAGAGCGGGCGAGGCCGAGCAATTCATCCTCCGGCAGGCCCTTCGCTCGCAGTTGCAGCATCGTCGCGCCCCCGCGCAGGGCGGCCTCGATGGCAGGTAAATCGCCGTCAGAGATGGCGTAGAGGAGCAAATCCTGGCGCAATTCATATTCGCGCCTCGTGATAGCCATGAAAACGTCCCCGCCCTGCGCGCCCGTGCGCCTGAACCCGCATTTTTCGTAGCAGCGGATGCCCCGCGCGTTGCACTCGAGCACCCGCAGCGTGATACTCTCCAGGCCGAGGCGCCCGAAGCCATAGCGCAGCATGAGCCGCGTCGCCTCGGCACCCAGGCCCTGCGACCAGAGCGCCGGGTCGAATATACCGATGGAGAAGGACTTGCTTTTGCCGAAGCCCCTGAGCTTTGTCATGCCCACGCACCGGTTCTCGTATTCGATGCTGAAGCCGTGCCGCTCGCGGCGGAAGCCCCGGTAGCCTTTGCGCCAGTAGGTACGTGGGGGGAAGCTCACGGGCTCCTCCATGGATCCCCCGCACATGCGCACGAACTCGCTGTGGCGGCCGATGGCCTGCCGGTCGGCGATGTCGCTTCGTTTTGGTTTGCGCAAAAGCACGCGTTCGCCTACAAGCCTATATTTCTGCATTCTGCATTCTCATTTCTGCATTACCCGCATGGGTTCACCATGTCGTCCATGCCATAGCGCCCGGCGGGCTTGTCCGCCAGCCAGCGCGCCGCGGCCAGGCACCCTGCGGCGAAAATGCGCTTGCTGTAGGCCCGGTGGGTCAGCTCCACCACCTCGTCGAAGCCCGCGAAGAGCACGGTGTGCTCGCCCGGCACGGTGCCGCCCCGCACGGAGTGGATGCCGATCTCGTCCTTCGGGCGGGCCTCGCGCCGGCTTTGGCGCTCGTAGGTGTAGCCGCGCGGCGCGGCCAGCCCCTCGTTGACGGCCCCGGCCAGGATATAGGCCGTGCCGCTGGGCGCGTCCAGCTTCTGGTTGTGGTGCGCCTCGATGATTTCGATGTCGAAGCCCTCGCCGAGCACCGCGGCGGCCTGCCGCGCCAGCTGCTTGAGCAAAAAAATCCCCAGTGACATGTTGCCGCTCTGGAAAACGGGGATGCGCCTGGCGGCCTGCTCAATCATGGCGTATTCCCCTTCGCCGTAGCCCGTGGTGGCCAGCACGGCGGGCAGGCTCTCCCGGATGCAGAACTCCAGCAGCGCGGGCAGCAGCGAGGGGTGCGAGCAGTCGATCACGACGTCCGGGCGCACGCCCCCCACCGCGGCGGGCGAGGGGAACACCGGGAAGGGCAGGGGAGCCCGCCCCACGGCGTGGTCGATGCCCGCGATGACGCGCGCGTCCTGCCGTGTTTCGCAATATTCGGTCACCGCGCGGCCAAGCTTGCCATAGCAGCCGCTGAGAAGGATGTTGAGCATGATTACCTCCCTAAATCATCCCGTGCCTCTCGAGCGTCCCCCTGACCTTCGCCAGCCCGGCCTCGCCCATCTCGCACAGGGGGAGCCTGCACGGCCCCACGCCCTTGCCCATGAGGTTCATCGCGGCCTTGACGGGGATGGGGTTGACGTCGCAGAACAGGTCGTTGCAGAGATCCAGCCATTCCAGCTGGAGCCGCAGGCACTCGGCTTGGTCGCCCGCCAGGCCCGCCGCCGCGATGGCGTGCACGGCCTCCGGGGCCACGTTGGATACCACCGAGATCACGCCCTTGCCGCCCAGGCCCATCAGCGCGGCGATCTGGTCGTCGTTGCCCGAGTACAGGTGCAGGTTGTCCCCGCACAGGCGCATGGTCTTCGCGATGGCCGAGACGTCGCCGCCGGCCTCCTTGGTGGCCACGATGTTCGGGTGCTTCGAGAGCTCGAGGTAGGTCTCCGGCTGGATGGTCATGCCCGTGCGGGAGGGCACGTTGTAGAGGATGATGGGGATGCTCACCCGGTCGGCGACATAATAGAAGTGCTTCACCAGCCCCCGCTGGGAGGTCTTGTTGTAGTAGGGCGTCACCTGCAGCAGGGCGTCCGCGCCGTCCCGCTGCGCCGCGACGGAAAGCTCCGCCGCGAAGGCCGTCTCGTTGCTGCCGGTCCCCGCGACCACCGGCACGCGCCCCGCCACCCGCCTGACGCAGAAGCGGATGACCTCCTCGTGCTCCTCCGGGGTGAGGGTGGTGCTCTCGCCCGTGGTGCCGCAGATGACGATGGCGTCTGTCCCGCGGGCAATCTGCTCGTCGATGAGCTCTGCCAGCTTATCGTAGTTGACGCTGCAAGCCTCGTCATCGTAAAACGGCGTGACGATGGCCACGCCCGCGCCGGTGAAAATGGTATTCTTCATGAGAAATGACTCCTTAAATATAATTTTGCGCGCATAAAAGCTCCGCCGTCAAGACCGAGCCCCCTGCCGCGCCCAGCAGGGTGTTGTGGGAAAGGCACACGAATTTGTAGTCGTACTGCGTATCCTCGCGCAGCCGCCCGATGGACACCGCCATGCCGTGCTCGATATCGCGGCACAGTTTGACCTGCGGCATGTTGTCCTCGGGGAAATAGTTGAGGAACTGCTTCGGCGCACTGGGCAGATTCAGCTTCTGCGATTCGCCCTCGAAGCTCTCCCACACGCTTATCATGTGCTCCTTCGAGGGCTTCATGCCCTCGGCGAAGCGCACGAACACCGCGGAGAAATGGCCGTCCGTCACCGGCACGCGGATGCACTGGGCCGTGAAGTTGGGCAGGCTGGCGCTCTTGATCACGCCGTCCTCCACCCAGCCGTAGATCTTGCCCGGCTCCTTTTCGGATTTCTCCTCCTCGCCGCCGATATAGGGGATCACGTTGTCGATCATCTCGGGCCAGGTTTCGAAGGTCTTGCCCGCGCCGGAGATCGCCTGGTACGTGCACACCAGCACGTCCTGCACGCCGGGGAAGGGGAACAGGGCGGGGACGTAATTTTGCAGGGAGCAGTTGGATTTCACTGTCACGAAGCCCCGCCGTGTCCCCAGGCGTTTTCGCTGGGCGGGGATGACCCCGGCGTGCTGCGCGTTGAGCTCCGGCACGATCATCGGCACGTCGGGCGTCCAGCGGTGCGCGCTGTTGGACGACACCACCGGGCACTCTGCCAGGGCGTACGCGTCCTCCAGGGCGCGCACCTGGTCCTTGGGCATATCCACCGCGCAGAACACGAAGTCCACCATGCCGGCGACTTTTTCGAGGTCCGCCGTGGCGTCGTAGACCATCAGGCCTTTCAAATTCTCCGGGCAGGGGCCGTCCTTGAGGAGCCAGCGGCTCTCCATCAGCTCCCCGTAGGTTTTGCCCGCCGAGCGGGCGCTGGCCGCCAGCGCGGTCACCTGGAACCACGGATGGTTCTCGAGCAGCAGCGCGAACCGCTGCCCCACCATGCCCGTCGCCCCGATAATGCCGACCCTGTACTGTTTCATCGCGTATTCTCCTTACAAAATAGCTTGCATTCCTGCCGGAAATAATTTATAATACTAGCAGTCATTATATCATAGCACAAAAGAATGCGGTTCGTCAAGGAAGGAGGGTCAATTTTATGAAAAAATTTGCCGCGCTGCTCCTGGTATCGCTGCTGCTGGGCCTGTCCGGCTGCGGGGGCGCGCCCGCCGCGGAGGAAACCACCGTGCCGGTCACCACCACGCAAGGCCCCACCACGGAGCCGGGGCCGCTGCCCGAGCACGTCTGGTATCCCTACACGGAGTTCGACGCGAGCCTCCGGCCCGGCCTTTATTCCCTCAACGAGCTGACGGAGCGCTACGGCGAGCCGACGCAGCTGTTCGGCGAGGCCGTCGCCCCGGAATTTGGGGTGCTCGGCATCGACGTGGCCTTCGAGGGCGTGCGCTTCGAGCTGTGGGACAGTTACGACGGCACCACGAAGCTCTCCTATAACCAGGGCGAGGGCTACGATTACCGCTCCGGCGAGCTGACGGACGCCGACCGCGCCCTGCCCCTGGAGCTCGCCCGGGTCACCGTCACGGGCGGGGGCATCCCGCTGCCCCGGGGCATCCGCGTCGGCGACAGCCTGGCGCAGGTGCGGGCGGCCTACCCGGCGGGCGGCTACGAGAGGCCCGAGGGCGGCGGCTTGACCCTGTCCTACAATTATTACAGCAAAGCGGACGAGGCCCTGTGCGAAGCGGGCGGCTACCCCGATTTGCCCTACGGCGTCGCCTACTATTTTGACGGCGAAACACTGACGCAGGCGAGCGTCTCCTGGTTCAACGCCTGGGAACGCTTTGACTAAATCATGAGGAGCACCCATGAAAACCGCCGACTTCTTCTACCGCCTCCCGCCCTCGCTCATCGCCCAGCGCCCCGCCGAGCCCCGCGACAGCGCGCGCATGATGGTGCTGCGCCGGGCGGACAATACCATCACCCACGGCACCTTCCGCAGCATCGGCGACTACCTCCGCCCCGGCGATTGCCTCATCCTCAACGACACCAAGGTGTTACCCGCGCGCTTATACGGCGTGAAAGAGGCCACCGGCGCGCGCGTCGAGTTCCTCCTGCTCAACCAAATCAGCCAAGATGTTTGGGAGTGCCTTGCCGGCCCGGGCAAAAAAGCCAGGCCCGGCGCGCGCTTCTCGTTCGGCGATGGGCTGCTCATCGGCGAAGTCCTCGAGGCCCTGCCCAACGGCAACCGGGCCGTGCAATTCACCTATGAGGGCAATTTCTACCACCTGCTCGGGCGCGTCGGCGAGATGCCCCTGCCCCATTATATCACCGAACAGCCGGACGACCCGGGCCGCTACAACACGGTCTACGCCCGCGAGAACGGCTCCGCCGCCGCGCCCACGGCGGGCCTGCATTTTACGCCTGAACTGCTCGACGGCCTGCGGGAGGATGGTATCCGGGTGGGTTATGTCACGCTGCACGTGGGACTGGGCACCTTCCGCCCCGTCAAGGCGGCGGACATCGAACGCCACGAGATGCACGCCGAGCACTATGCCGTCCCGCCGGAGACCGCCGCCCTCATCCACGAGACCAAGGCCCGCGGCGGCCGCGTGGTCTGCGTGGGCACCACCAGCTGCCGCACCCTCGAGGCCGTCATGCAGGCCCACGGCGCGCTCGTCCCCTGCGAGGGCTGGACGGACATCTTCCTCTACCCCGGCTGCGCATTCCGCTGCGTGGACGCCCTCCTGACCAACTTCCACCTACCCGAGAGCACCCTCATCATGCTGGTGAGCGCCTTCTACGGCCGCGAAAAAACCCTCGCCGCCTACGAAGAGGCTGTGCGGGAGGACTACCGCTTCTATTCCTTCGGGGATTGCATGTTAATACTATAGAATTTGATGGAGGACTGACATGGAACTGATCTTTTTCGCCTTGATGTATGGTTTGTTTGCCATCATGCGTTGGTACGGGCATTCCTCCAAGGGGCGCGGTGACGGAAAGTTTGAAAGCAATGTGCTGGTACGCATTCCCCGCTGGCTGTCCGTGGTATTGTTCCTCAGCCGCAAAAAGAAAAAGCAACCGCTTTGGCTTGTGCTGCCGCAAATTTTGAATTTTTTCGTGCTGCCCTTCCTGCCGTGGGGCCATCTGGCTGAAAGTTTCAATACCGATTTTTACCACAAAAGCATTCCGTTCTACTGCCAATGCGCCATATTTTTCGTGTTTGTTATCTTCATGCTCATCGAT
>Ga0268262_10003277_pt1 | contig 17694 bp, 15 predicted proteins | sample TergutNc150P3_FD_190354 | JGI IMG/M metagenome (GOLD analysis project Ga0268262, IMG submission 190354) | Nasutitermes corniger P3 segment gut microbial community from laboratory colony in Florida, USA - Nc150 P3 (SPAdes) (version 2) | ecosystem: Host-associated > Arthropoda: Insects >...
TAGATTATGGAAATCTTAATTCTTTTTGTTGGTATATTTATTCCCCTCTTTGCAATGGCTCTTTTTGCTATGTATAAAGAACGGCAAGAGGAACGTAAAGAACACAAAGTGCAATTACACGCACAAATCCCCTAAAAATAGGGAGTAGTTTATGGAGATGTTAATTCTTTTTGCGATTGTCGGTGTTCCTCTCTTTTTGTTTGGGCTTTTTTGTGCGTATAAAGGGAATAAAGAAGAACATAAAGAGCAACAAGCGAATTTATCTGTACAAAGTCACTGATGAAAGATATGACCGAAGAAGAAGCCTGGGCTCTTGATGAGGAAGTAACAAGAAATCCGCCTCGTGTAGACCCTTCAAAAGCACGCCATGTGTCCCGAATGGTAGCCCTGGATGATTTTTCCGCTGAATACCTTTTAACCAAAGCAATAGCCGATCACAAAACTCCCGCCCAAATAATCAACGAAATGGTACGGGAGAGGCTCGCCGCCGCTGTATAAGGCTCATTTACTCTCTTTTTGCTCCTTTTTTCAGCCCCCCGCGCCGCCGGTTGGCGTCTTGTAAGCCCTCCCTTTTTCCGCTACCATTAACCCATGCTGGATAAATTTATCAAGGCGCTGTTTGGTTCCCAGCATGAACGGGACCTCAAGGCGCTGCTGCCTATATTGCATTCGGTTAACGATAAGGAGGCCTGGGCGGCTGCCCTGCCTGCGGAAGAATACCCCCGGCAGACGGCGCTCCTGCGAGAACGCTGCCAAAACGGCGAAAACCTGGACAAATTGCTGCCGGAGGCTTTTGCCCTGGCGCGGGAAGCGGCGAGGCGCTGTCTCGGCGAGCGGCCCTATGACGTGCAGGTGCTGGGTTCCGTTGTGCTGCATCAGGGGAAAATCGTTGAGATGAAAACCGGCGAAGGTAAGACCTTGATGTCTGTCGCGGCGGCCTACCTTAACGCCATTCCCGGCAAGGGCATACACGTTGTTACGGTGAATGATTATCTGGCAAGCCGTGACGCCGAGTGGATGCGGCCCATTTTCAGTTACCTGGGCCTGAGCGTGGGAACGATTCTGTCCGATATGGACAATGACCGGCGCAAGGAAAATTATGCCTGCGACATCACCTACGGCACGAACAACGAGTTTGGCTTTGATTACCTCCGTGACAATATGCACCGTGACATGGAAAGCCGTGTACAGCGGGGGCATAATTTCTGTATCGTTGACGAAATCGATTCGATTTTAATTGACGAGGCGCGCACTCCGCTGATTATTTCCGGCGCGGCGGAGGATGACACGTTCAAATTTGCCGAGGTTGACAAACTGTTGGGAAACCTCAAGGAAGTTCAAAAAAAAGAAAACGGCGAGTATCCCGATGAAACCCAGGGCGAGGAAGTAATCGGCGATTACAAGCTCAATGAAAAAAACAAAAATGTTTCTTTTACCAATCAGGGGCTTACCACTATCGAAGAGATTCTGCAAAAGCGCAGTCTGATTCAGGGGGCCATTGTTGATGAAGAAAACTTTGAATACATTCACTATTTTACCCAGGCGCTGAAAGCCCACAAACTTTTTCATCTTGATGTTGATTATGTGGTACAGGACGGGCAGGTGCAGATTGTCGATGAATTTACCGGACGCATTTTGCATGGCAGGCGTTATTCGGATGGTCTGCATCAGGCGATTGAGGCGAAGGAACGAATCAAAATCGCCCAGCGCAACCGCACACTGGCGACTATTACCTTTCAGAATTATTTCCGCTTGTATCAAAAAATTTCCGGTATGACCGGGACCGCGGATACCGAGGCGGTTGAGTTTAATAAAATTTACAAACTTGACGTGGTGGTTATTCCCACCAACCTGCCCGTTGTCCGCCTTGATGAGGATGACGTTGTATACCTGAACGAAGCTGACAAATACCAGGCCCTCTGCAACGAGATTGCCGATGCCCATAAAAAAGGCCAGCCTATGCTGGTGGGGACTGTTTCAATAGAAAAGTCCGAAAAAATTTCCGCGCAGCTTACCCGCCGGGGTGTCCGGCACGAGGTGTTGAACGCCAAAAACCACGCCCGTGAAGCGTTGATTATCGCCGAAGCGGGGGCGAAAGGCTCGGTGACGATTGCGACTAACATGGCGGGCCGCGGCACGGACATTAAACTCGGCGGCAGTCCTGAACACCGTGCCCGCAGACGAGCCGGCACGGGCGCGAGTCCTGAACAGTACACGGCCATTTACCGTGAAGAATATGAAAAGTGGCAAAAGGATTATGAGGAAGTAAAGAGCCTCGGCGGTCTGTACGTTATCGGCACGGAGCGGCATGAAAGCCGCCGTATTGACAACCAGTTGCGGGGCCGTTCGGGCCGGCAGGGTGATCCTGGCAGAAGCAAATTCTTTATCTCAATGGACGATGAACTGATGCGCCTGTTCGGCGGCGAAAAAATGAAAAACCTTATGACCCGAATCGGCATGGAGCCGGGCGAGCCCATTTATCATCCCTGGCTGAACAAGAGCATCGAAAACGCCCAGAAAAAAGTTGAGGAACGGAACTTTGAAATACGCAAGCATCTTCTGGAATATGACGACGTGTTAAATCAACAGCGCAAATACATTTATGAACAGCGGGATGCCATTCTCCTTGATAACGATCTTAAAAAGCGGGTGAATGACGCGAGCGCCGACATTACCGGAGCGTTAATCGAAGAATTTACCCGCGATCAAAGGCATGATCCGGAAGCCGCGCTCAAGAATCTCGGCGAACAACTGCGCGCCAAATTCGGCTATCAGCTCACGTCCGCTTCAGACGACGCCCTCGCCAAAAACCCCGAAGCTCTTGAACAGCGTATACTTGCCGATCTTGAAAAGGATATTGACGATAAAGAAGCCATTATCGGTACGGCTTATCTGAACGCCATTATCAGGGACAATTACCTGCACGCCGTTGACCGCAAGTGGCTGGATCATCTGGAAAACATGGAAGCCCTGCGCGAAGCGGTGTATCTGCGCCACTATGCCCAGAAAAACCCCCTGACCGAGTACAAGGTTGAAGGCTTTCAGATTTTTGACCGCATGATTGACGAGATACGCCAGGAAATAGCCTCACGTCTGCACCTGATACGGATTCAGATCGCCCCCCCCGGCGGCGAAACCCGCAGGACAAGCCGTTCATTCGCCACCGCGCAGTCGGCGAGCCACAACAGTATGGACTCCTTTGGGGCCGGCTCCTTTGGAGGAGGGGCAGCTTCTTCCGGCGGCAATTCGCCCATGAGCGCCGCATCCCACCCCGAGGGAGCCACGGTAGTCCGCAGTCATCCCAAAGTAGGCCGCAACGATCCATGCCCCTGTGGCAGCGGAAGGAAGTATAAACAATGCCACGGGCGCTAACGGATAAATGAACTATATCTATGTAATTATCGGCGGCGGAATTGGGGCGTTGTTACGCTATTTCTTTACTCAACATATAAATGGTTTTTTCAATAGCAGGTTTACCCTGGGAACATTTTTTGTAAATTGTATCGGTTCATTGTTAATCGGGTTTTTGATGAGTATGTTTACCTTTTTTTCAATAGATAATAAATGGAAGTTGTTAGTTATAACGGGATTTTTGGGAGGGTATACAACATTCTCGGCGTATTCGTATGAAACCGTGAAATATTTTATTGACGGAAATATAAAATACGCGGTTATAAATATAATGATGCATAATATTTTGTGTTTGGCTTTTGTGTTATTGGGAATATGGCTGAATAAAATAATAGTGGTAAAATAAATCATGATTATTAATATTGAACAGGATGTTTTAAAAAAAGACATCGAAATATCAATTAAATGCCCGGTAAAAAATAAAATTGTCGAGCGTATTGTCTCGTTTATAAAATCAGTTGACGCGCAAATAGAGTGTTATTCAGATGACGGCGTAAAACTGGTAAATGTTCCGGATATTTATTACATTGAAAGTATTGACGGAAAAACCATCGTCTGTTGTGAAAAAGAAAAATATCTTGTTAAAAGCCGCTTGTATCAGATATATGAAAAATTAAGAGACAGCGGTTTTATACAAATCAGCAAGTATTGTATTTTAAATATTAACAAGCTGGATAAATTCAGGCCATTGGACAATAATCGTCTGGAGGCGGTATTATCTAACGGGATTTACCTATGTATTACCAGAAAATATATTTCCGGTATAAAGCAGATATTACGGGAGATGAACAAATGAAAAGAATAAAGAAAATGATAAATGATATAATGTTTGTTACCGGCGCGGCTTTGGTTATTCTCACGGTATTCTCATTATTGTTCGGCGTTGAAATCGGCTTTGTTCCTACTGTTTTTGAAATTTTTGCCGCGAATATTGTTATTATTCTCGGTCTTTATCTGCGCGGGAAATTTGAAATCCGTAATTTAATCCTGGAATATCTGGTTGATATCAGCTACATAATCGCCGTTCTTGTTGTATTTGGGCTTATATTTGATTGGTATTCCGCGATACCGATGTGGCTTCTTGTTGTAATGGCGGTCGTAATCTACATATTTGCCATGATATTTACTGTTACCAAGATCAAAAAAGACGCGGAAGAACTGAACAAACTGCTGCAAAAACACCATGAAAAGCGGGCGGACAGTGCATCTTAGCGTCAAATTTACGCATCTTGGTTAATTTTCTGTTTTCATACAGAAGCGAATTCATATACTTATTGTCATGGAGGCGTAATATGTTCAGGAAATTGCTTTTTGTATGTGTTTCGTTTTTGGTTGTTGAGGGTCTCTTCGCGGGCGATATTCATACGACCATAAAAATTAACGGAGTGACTGTTAAAGGCGGTTTGGTATATGTCGCTGTATACTCAAATGAAAATGATTATAAAAACGAAACGGCTTTTGTCAGTTTTATTCTGCAGCCGGATAACGCTACTTTAACGTATTCGCTGGATTTGCCCGAAGGTGAATATGTGGTTTCGTCATTTCAGGATAAAAATGGCGATAAAGAGCTTAATACCGGCCTTTTTGGAATACCTTCCGAGCATATCGGAAAAACAAACTACAACCTCAAGGGAGCGCCGGGTGATTTTAACAAATTAAAAGCGCCAATAAACGGCAATTCGACAACGCTGATTGTAAACATGGGGAAAGTGAAACTCTTTTAACAATACAGGAAATAGAGAGGGCCATTTTATGTGTACAAAAATAAAACGGTTTTTACTGCCGGGAATTATGTTCCTGATTTTTGAAACAGTCGCCATAACTTTATGGCTCGCTCTTGGCAAAATTTTTTATCTTCTTAATTTTACCTATATCGGCTTTTTTGTTTCTCTTGGGATTGGGTTGTTAATCGCGAAATACAAAAACGCGAGAATATTTATTCAGTTCTTTATTGGCCTGTATATGCTTGTTTATCTGGGAATAATATGCCGGGAAAATATGCAAATAGAAGGGTTTTTTTACTATATGGCGATTGGCGTATTTGAGGCGGCGGCAATACATTATTTGGTCGCGAAAATAGCGGGGCCTTTTATTTTTGGCAGGGGATGGTGCGGTTACGCGTGCTGGACGACGATGATACTTGATTTGCTTCCGTATAAAATGCCGCGAAAACAACCCGTTAAAAGATTGGGTTTATTGCGTATTGTTACTTTCGCGTTATCATTAACATATTTTTTAATAATATTTGTTCGTTACCGGGAAAGCATCGAAAAAATTATGTATGTCAGTCTTATCGCGGGGAATATTATTTATTACGCCATCGGAATACTGTTCGCGTATCTGTTCAGGGACAACAGGGCCTTTTGTAAATATTTCTGCCCGATTACCGTATTCCTGAAACCCGCAAGTTATTTTGCCCTTTCACGAAGGAGAGTAAAGCGGGAAAAGTGTATTTCCTGCAATAAATGTAAAAAAACATGCCCTATGGGCGTTGATATGCTTGATAACAGATTTAGCCGCAAAAACGGAACCGAATGTATCCAATGTATGAAATGTGTAATTGAATGTCCTCAACAGGCATTGTCATGACATGAAAAATAGTATTACAGTATAACAATGAAGTTGTTTAACAAACAGTTTATTCGCTTCCTGATTGTCGGACTCGTTAATACTTTGATCGAAAATAATTATGAATGGCCGTTAAACAGCCCGCTGTTTAACACTTTGTCAATTTCGTTCACGGAGTAGCTTTTGACCGCTTCAAGCAGATCGCTTATCGCCGGTTCAGGCCGGCGGTGCCTGAGTGCCGCCGCCTGCGGCAGCAGGGTGGTAAAAACGCGCCGTTCGCCCGCGTTGAGATTCCGCAGATAGCCGCCGGTCTTGTCGCTTGCGGCGCCGGAAACCGGCAGCGCCGCGATATCCTGGCGGTACTGTTCCAGAAATTGAGCCGCGTCCATCACCATCTTTCCCGGGGCAAACAGGCTGAAGACGCGGTTACGCGCGTTAGCTGATAACGAGGGATTTTTTTCGCGGATTGCCAGCGGAATCCCCGGACCCGCCGCCGATGACACCTGGGCTTCCATGGCGGATGCCTTTATCTCAAAACTTTTGCGGTACTGGCGCAGCGCGGTGGTCTCGTAGGGGGGGATTGTTTCGCCGCTTTTTGATTCCGTATTTTCCGCGGGCAGAAAGGGGCTGCGGTAGAGGAACGAGGAAAGTTGGGCCTCCAGCGGACAGCGGCGTTCCTGCCTGCGTTCAAAAAACGGGTAAATGTAGGTTCCCCGCGCGTAAACCCTGCCTGAAGGGTATGAAAAATCTGCCCCATAGACAGTTATTCGCTGCGCGCCAAGATTTTCCGCGAGGGACAGGCAGGCGTAGGCGACATTCCCGCCGGACGTGTCCAGCAGGGGAAGGGGCCGCCATTCCTGCGCGACGTACGCCGCCAGCGGATGGCCGCCGGAAAAAAAGAAAGGATGGTCCGAGAATCCCGCCAGCAGGGGGGGGCTGGCAATGTCGAGAAACAACGGGATAGCGGAGCAGTCCGTCCCCATAAAATGATAATAACTGATATGCTGGCAATCAATGGAAACAACCGCGTCGGGCCTGAAACCTCGGCGCAGTAAGGCGGGGAGCGCGGTATCCGCGGAGATGACAAACAGCCCCCGCGATCCCGCCCGATCTTTTTGCTGGACGAGGAGGGGAAGCTGATCGTCCAGCGAGGGTCCCGCCGCGCAGATGGCGGCTTCGCGGATGGGCGGGGCGCTCCGGTTCTGGCGCTGGGCCGCCCCCAGATTGCGAATAATATTGGCAAACCAGCGCATGCCAAAATGCGCCTGCACCGAATAATCTGAAGAAACTTTTTCTATGGTTTGCTGTATCGCGTCGGCGGCGAGGCCGAAGTTTTGCTTGTCCAGTTCCGTCCGGGCGCGCAGGGGCAGCGCCCTGATTCCCCCGTACAGGGCGGGCTGGTATAACTCAAGTATAATGCTTTCAATAAGGCCGGGCGGCGGATCTACCAGCAGGGTACAGCGGGGGTCTCCCAGAAGCGCGATGTAGTCGCGGGAACTCAATAATTCCGCGATGCCGTTAATGTCGTAATCAATAATCAGCGCGTGGGATACGCCGCTGTTCAATGCCGCCAGAGGGGCAAGGCCCGCGCCCAGGCCCAGAAAGACCACAAAACCTTCGGCAGGCAGTCCGTTTTTGTCTTTTGATAAAATTGAAACCAGCCGTTCCGCCTCTCTGACCGGGTCAACCGTTGAGTGAAGGGCGTGGGCCGCGCCGCTGCGGTCAACGAGGGCGGGTATCAGTTCTCCGGAAAGGGAGTCCAAAAATTTGTAGCGCCCCCGCGTTGTTTCCGCGAGGGAAAGCCGCGAACACAGCGCGGGGTTGTGCGCGGAGAGGGCAAGGAGGTTGCGCTCAAAGAAAACCCATTTATCCATGTTTCCTCCGGGCTATGCCCCGCAGGGCTTCGGCGATTTCCTCTGACGTAACATCGGCGCGTGAAGGGAACAGCAGAGGCCCCAGCTCGCCGCTCAAAGCGGCGGCATATTGTGGGTTGTCCAACGCGGCAATCAGGGTTTCGGCGGCGAGGTCACGGCGTTCCTCCGGAGAGCCGTTAAGTGTCATTGTTTCAAAATGATTATTAACTTTTTTTCCTCCGTGTAACTCCGTGTACTCCGTGGTGAAAAATTCTTTTTGGACTATTCCCAGACCGTTTTCCAAAACCGCGTGATTGCCGCCGAAGGAAAAAATCCGCGCGGGGTATGACGCTATTTTATTTTTGAACCATGCGGCGTACACATCATGGCTGCCCCCCGCTTTAATTTCGCGTGAACGCGTAAAGAGTTGGGAGTACACGGGCCGCAGCCGCGACGCCGCGCCGTAAAACAGGTGGTCAAAGCCGTAGGGCCGGGCATGACTGCGTATGTCCGGTATCGCGAGGTCCATGCCGGCAAGGAAAATATTGCCGCTTGAAAGAGCCAAAGCCAGTTCAAGGGCGGAAGCGGTTACCGTCCCCCGCTGGGGGACAAGCGCCGAAGGGATGCCCAGGCTGCGCAGGGCCATGCTCTGCCACATCGTACCGTCATTCAGGGGAAGAAAGGGGAGGGCAGCGCATTGGGAAGGAAGCGCCGCGAAAAGGCCGCAGGCCAGCATGAGAGGTCTTGCCGATGGCTTTGCCACGCGAAAACAGGCGTGTAAATGCGGCAGCGCCCAGCCTCCGCCGTCCGTGCTGATCACCATGTCAGGCGTAATGCCGCCCGCCGCCAGCGCGGGCAGTGAAGACGAAGCCGCCAGAATAAACACCCCTTCCCGCGCCGCCAGAATTCGCGGCAGGGCGGCTTCAAGGCTGGGGCCTGAACCGGTAATGACTATGGGCGTATCCATAGTCCGGTACCGCAGCGTTTGACGCGCCAGCGCCAGATTACGGAAAAAATTACGCAGCCATCTTTCGCCAAAAGCGGCGCCGGTTCTCCGGCTTGCCTCGGAACGCTTGATAAATTCCGCGCTTTCGCGGACAAGCTCAAGACACCTGTCCCCAAAAAAACGCAGGCTGGGCCTCCATTCGATAATCCGCGCCGAAGCTTCTTCGGGAATGTTTTGTTCAAGAAATTCCTGTACCCCTGTCCCGCTGTCCGGGAACCACGCCGGGACGTCAGGATAGTTGTCCATCGTTACGCGAAAATAATTATCCGCGTGGAGGACGATGATTTTGCTTTCAGGGCGGGCTTTTCGCAGGGCGGGAATCAAATAACCCAGCCCCGGCTCGATCAAAATAAAATAGTCTATGTCACCGCGCGGATTAAGCGCCTCAATATAACGGTCGGCTTCAAGCTGCGGCTGGTATCGGGAATGAAGCCCGGCGGCGCCTTCGCTTAGGGATTTATTTGTTAATAATCTATCCATAAATTTTTAAATCGTTCAGATTCCCAGCGCCTCAAAGGCGGGAGAAACTGAATTGGCGCTGAATTGGGAAAGTATCGCCAGATTGACGCTGCGGGAAAGCAGGTGCGCGAAAAGTTCCCTGTCCAGTCCGCCGGGCAGCAGGGCGAGGCTGTTTCCGCCGGATAAATTACCGCATGCCACGCCATGCCCGTCAAGCATAGCCTCAATATCCGGTGAAACGCCGCTGAAAATTATTCCGTGAAACAGGGGATTTTTGTGGTGATAATCAATAATCAGTGATTTAAGAGCGCCGGAAGCGTCGCCCGCAAAGACAGCTATATCGTCACGACGCGCGTTATTTATGGCAATGGCTTTGCCCAAAAGCCCCATTGCTACACCAGTCCCAATTCCTTGAATATCTTCTTGTACGAGTCAAAATATTCGGACTTCGCGAACTCTTCGATTTTATCTTCAGGGAGAGATTCCAGAAGACGATCCATGTACGACAATACGCTTTTAAGCTCACTCTTGAAGTTTGCCGGAATATCAATATCATCAGCGTCAACTTCGGCGGTTTTGGCCGCGGAGGTTCTGGGCAGGCTAATTTCCCCTTCGTCAAACGCTTCCAGATCGTCATCCATGGAAATGGGAGCGTCTTTCGCGTTTACTTCAAAACCTTCGGGAATGACTCCGGTAAGGTCGTCATCAACGCTGTCGGTAGAAGCGCTGTCTTCCGCGTCAAGAGCGATACCCGCGTCAAAATCATCCAGGGCAAGATCGCTGGTAAGATCGTCGGTAAGGCCGCCGGCAGCGCCGCTGTCTGTCGTATCAAGCTCAACGCTCGGTTCGGCGTCGTCCAGAGAGAGCTCGGCGGTAAGGCCATCGGCCACGCCGCTGTCTGTCGTATCAAGCTCAACGCTTGTTTCGGTATCGTCCAGAGAAAGCTCGGCGGTAAGGCCATCGGCCAGGCCGCTGTCTGTCGTATCAAGCTCAACGCTTGTTTCGGTATCGTCCAGAGAAAGCTCGGTGGTAAGGCCATCGGCCAGGCCGCTGTCTCCTGTATCAAGCTCAACGCTTGTTTCGGTATCGTCCAGGGAGAGCTGCTCGACGCTTGTTTCAGTATCGTCCAGAGAAAGTTCGGCGGTAAGGCCATCGGCCAGGCCGCTGTCTGTCGTATCAAGCTCAACGCTCGGTTCGGCATCGTCCAGAGAGAGTTCGGCGGCAGCGTCATCGGCCACGCCGCTGTCTCCCGTATCAAGCTCGACGCTTGTCTCAACATCATCCAGAGCGAGGTCGCCGGTCAGGCCGTCGGCAAAGCTGATATCTTCTTCCGCGTTCAGGTCAATGTTGGTATCAATATCGTCTATAGAAAGGTTTTCGGCAGCGGAACTTTCAACGGGGCTGTCAGCCGGTTCATCGGCGGAACCGCTGTCGGCAATATCAATATCAATACCGGATCCAAAATCATCTATGTCGAGCGATATATCATCCCCAAACGAAATATCACCCAAAACCGGTTCTTCCAGGGGAGCTTCAACCAGTCCGGCGGAAAGATCCGGCTCATCAATGACCGCTTCGGAAAGATCCAGATTGTCGGTATCAAGGGCCTGTTCGCCACTGATTTCTTCCTCAACCGGAGCCGGGCTTTCAAGGCTGGTTTCTTCCTCAAGCGAAATGGGGCTGTCAAAACTTATTTCTTCGCTGGTTTCTTCTTCAACCGGAGCCGGACTTTCAAGACTTATTTCTTCACTGGAACTTTCAAGGTTTATTTCATCACTTATTTCTTCTTCGTTTATTTTACCGCTTTTTTTTTCCCCGGCGGAAATATCCATGGCGCTGGCGTCGGTTTCTTCTTCGCCTATTTCTTCAAAGGCGGGCAGGCTTTCATCATCAATGGAAAACGCTTCGGTATCAAGGTCCAGGCCGCCGTCATCAAGACTGAATTCCTCGGTAATTTCAGAATCCATGTCCAGGGAAATTGTTTCCGCAGGAGCCTCTTCTTCCAGTTCGGCGGTTTCAGTTAAGCCGCTTTCCGCAAAGGAGGTGTCTTCAAAAGGAGTTTCTTCAAGGGAAGTTTCTTCGAGAGAGGTTTCTTCGAGGGAAGTTTCTTCAAGGGGAGTTTCTTCGAGAGGGGCTTCTTCAAGAGGAGCTTCTTCAAGAGGAGCTTCTTCAAGAGGGGCCTCTTCAAGGGATGTATCCTCAGGTGTATCTTCAATAGAAATTTCTTCGAGGCTGGCGTCATCCAGGGCAAAAGGGTCAGTCTCCAGATAAACGCTGTTATCGGGAGCGGGAGTAAGAGGGCTCGCGCCTTCACGGCGGAGATTCTGCAGTTCTTCATCGTCTTCTTCCGCCAGCGCTTCAAGCGGCATAATCTCTTCTTGCAGTTCTTCCGATGGCAGTTCTTCCAGCGGGGGTATTTCATCAAAAGAGGGCGCTTCAAGCTCATCATCAGCGCCGGCTTCCAGCGGCGGGAACTCATCCTGGGCTTCCGCTCCCGTGTCATCATCCAGACTGATGCCCAGGTTGTCGAAATCTATTTTTATCTCTTCTTCTTCCTCTGTTTCCGCGGCGCTTTCATTCTGTTGGGAAAGCTCTTTAAGGGCGGCTTCATCCGCTTCCCGTTGGGGGTCAAAACCAGCGTCTTCCTCGGGCGCGGCGAAATTGGCGGATGTGAGGATGTTTTCCATCTCATCGCCGGTCAGGGTGATTTTTTCATCATCTCCCTCTTCCCCGTCAAAGAACCCGCCGTGCCGGGTTTCGGTTTTTACGCCGGAAACGCCTTCAATGCGTACGCCGGCAAATTCTTTTTTGAGGGTGCTTAATTCAGACCGGATCGCCGACAGTTCATCGGCTATTTTCATCAAAAGCTGGGTGGACGCTTCTTCGCCGCCCCGTCCCAGCGAGGCTTCCGCATAGGACGCTTTTATCCCGTCATCAAAATTATCATTATCATCATTCTCAATACTAACTTCGGGGATTTCCGGTTCCAAAGCGGGAAAATCAAAACTGGGTTCTTCCGAATCATCAAACTCCATATCAAAGTCAGCGTAGGGTACGGCTTCAGTGTCAAAATTGACCGATTCTGTCATACCCGCAGTCAAGTCCTGCGGTTCGCTTTTAACCCATACGCCGTAGGCGTCAAGTTCTTCCGGCGAACCGATAGCGCCGCGATCAGAGTATTTTGAAGGTTTTTTTTCTGCCATGAACCGCTCCCACATCCAATATAACCTATTAATTATCGGCTATTCCTCTATTGTAATCTTTGGTTTTTGTATTGTCAACTACTTGAATAATTTTTTCAAATAGCCTATAATTGAAGAAGAATCAGTTATACTGGGAGGGAAAAACTGAAATTATCCGCCATTATATCCCGCGTATTGCTTGTTGTATGTACTCTGTGTGTATTTAATCTGTCAGTTACCGCGCTTTTTGCCCAGGAAGAGCCTTCCGGGGAGGGAATTGCCGTCCAGGAAACCCCGGCGGTTGACCCGATTATCGCCCGGGAACAGGCGCTCCCCCTGGGAGACAACGGGGCCGGCGCGGCGGCAGCCCCACCCGCGGCGTCCATTTGGGGCATATTCAAGGTAATTTTTACCCTCGCCGTGGTCGCGGCGGCGATTTATGGCCTGGTCTTCTTTGTCAAACGGACCGCGCGGGGCGGCAGGGGGCAGGACCCCTTTCTTAAAGTACTCGCCAGCGCCCCGCTGGGGACAAACCGCGGCGCGTACATTGTCGCGGTAGGGTCACGGGCCTGGCTGGTGGGAGCCGCGGAAAGCGGGGTAAATCTTATCAGCGAGATAGAGGATAAAGATGTCCTCAACGAGATGTTCCTTGAGGATTCCCGCAGAAGCGCCGAGGCCCCCACGGGGCCTTTCCCCGATTTTAAGGCTCTGCTCCAAAGGCTGGGGATGCCGATGGAATCGGGCCCTCCTCCCGGTCCGGAAGATATCCGCAAACGCGGCGAAAGGCTGAAGGGGCTGTGATATGAAGCGGTTTATTGTTGTGCTGTTTGCAGCGTTTTTGTTAATGCCGGTTACGGCTCACGCGCAGGATGCCCCGCGGGTACCGGCTCCGTCGGCTCCTCCGGCTCCGCAAGCGCAGGGTTCGCCGTTTACGCCGGCGCAGGGGACAACGGCGTTGCCTACGCCTCCTCCTCCGCCGGTTATTCCTTTTATTGATTTAACGGTGCGAAATCCGGAGTCAGGGAAGGAAGTGGCTTTTTCCCTGCAACTTCTGTTACTGCTGACGGTGCTGTCGCTTGCCCCCAGTATCATCATTTTGACGACGAGTTTTCTCCGTGTCTCCATTGTGCTGGATTTTATCAAGCGGGCGCTTTCATTACAGCAGGTTCCCCCCAATCAGGTTATTTTGGGGGTTTCCCTGTTTTTGACGTTTTTTATCATGTGGCCGACATTCTCAAATATTTACGACAGGGCTTTGCGGCCCCTCTCCGCCGGGGAAATCAATGTGGAGACCGCCTACCGCGAGGCGGAGGCCCCATTGCGGCTGTTTATGTACAGCCAGATGAGGAGCCGCCCCGAAAATATCCGGCTGTTTATGGCCATGCGGGGGCTGGACCGGCCCAACACTCTGGCGGATGTCCCCACTTACGTGCTGATACCCGCTTTTATTTTGAGCGAACTGACGGTGGCTTTTAAGATAGGGGTACTGCTGTTTATTCCCTTCATCGTTATTGACATGGTAGTCGCCAGCGCCCTTATGTCGATGGGCATGATCATGCTGCCGCCGGTTATGATTTCGATGCCCTTCAAGCTGATACTGTTTATTCTGGTTGACGGGTGGGCGTTGTTAACGGACCAGTTGGTTCGTTCATTTGTATAGAGGTGCTGAATGGGCATAGGCGATGTAACTGCCCTGTTGCGGCAGGGGATACTGGAAGTGCTGATAATAGCGGCTCCTTTGCTCCTGTCCGCGCTGACGGTGGGTTTGGTAGTGGCGATTTTACAGGCGACTACTTCCATTCAGGAGCAGACTTTGACCTTTGTGCCCAAGATTATAGCGATTCTGCTGGTGCTGGCGTTGTTGGGCGGCTTTATGTTCAGTTCACTGCGGGAATATACCACGGAATTATTTCGGAAGATTCCGGACATGGCGAGGTGATTGATTGGTAGACGGCGCTGTTTTACAGAACATACTCCATTACGGCCCGGTGTTTTTGCTGATTGCCGCCCGCGCCATTGCCATGATTGAGACCGCCCCCCTGCTGTCATCGGAGGCGATTCCCCAGGTGGTGAAACTGGCGCTGGCGGGTTTTACCGCTTTTGCCGTGATGCCCACCGCGGCGGTTTTTGTGGTGGGGCCGGCGGCGGGCGCCGCTACGGGATCGGTTATGGTTCCCGGTCAGGGCGGCATCGCCTTTTTAAGCGACCTGCGCTATGAGCCGTTTAGTTTCAGGTTTCTGTTGTTGTTAATCGGCGAGGGCATTATCGGGATCATTATCGGGTTTTTCCTTACGCTCATATTCGCCGCCTTTTCCACCGCCGGACAATTTTTCTCCCTGCAAATGGGCTTTGGCGCGTCGGAAACATTTGACCCCCTGGCGCAGGTTGAAAACCCCCTTATGGGCCAGTACCTCAACCTGGTTTCAATGTTGATATTTCTGGTAGTTGGCGGTTTTCAGAAGTTGTTTTTGGGCGGTTTCTGGCGTTCCGTGCAAAGCCTCAGCATTGCTTCTTTAATCGAGGGCAGGGAACCGGTGATTAGTCTGCTGGCGGCGGGGCTTCCCCGGCTGTTCATGGACGCCATCATTATTTCCCTGCCGATACTGGGAACCCTGTTTCTGGTTTCCCTGACCACGGGGCTTATCTCCAAAGCGGCGCCCCAGATTAACATACTGTCTGAAGGTTTTCCCATTTCCATAACGGTAGCTTTTTTGCTGATTTACACGTCCCTTCCCTTTATGACCGAAGCCTTCGCGCGGGTAATCGACTCCGGTTTCTCCAGCCTGCAAAATCTGTACACGCAGATTGGCCAGCAGATTGAAGGAGGGAGGTTATGAATACAAATAACAAGGAACAAATAACAAATAACAAAGGAAGAACGGATGTTTATTTGTTGCCTATTCACTTGCAGTGGTTCTCCGATGACGCTGAAAATGAGGGCAGAACCGAGCAACCGACTGAACATAAGCTGCGGCGGTTGCGGGAAGAGGGGCAGGTTCCCAAAAGTCAGGAATTGATAGGGGCGGTAACCCTGTTTCTTCCCGCGCTGATGCTGCTCTTTATGGCGCCGTCCATGCTGCGTACCTGCGAGGAAATGCTGCGCTTTTTCTTTTCGCGGGCGACAGAACTGGACCCCACCAAAGACGCCATTATTGTCGGGGTTTTTTTCAGGTATCTGGTCAGGCTGGCCCTGCCCATACTGGTGGTGGCGGTATTCGCCGCGTTATTTTCCAACATTGTCCAGGTTGGTTTGCTGTTTACCACCAAGCCCATTACGCCTGACTTTACCAAAGTACTGCCCCGTTTCGGACAGTTTTTTAAGCATATCTTTTCGATAGACGGGCTGTTTAATTTTGGGAAATCAATTATCAAGATGCTGATCATCGGGGGCGTGGCGTTTCTCCTGATCAGGATGGATATCAATAAACTGGCAAACCTGCAAAAGGTGACCCCGCGGATGGGTCTGGCGACGGTGGCTTCGATAGCCATACGCCTGCTCCTGATTTGCGCGGTTTTACTGCTGATACTGTCGATTCCCGACCTTCTGTTCCAGCGCTGGCGTTTCCGGGAACGGAACAAAATGTCCCGGCAGGAAATGAAGGAAGAAATGAAAATGTATGAAGGAGACCCGCAGATACGGGGCAGAATCCGTAGCCGTTTCCGGGAACTCCTGAAACAGAATATCGCCGCGGCGGTTCCCCGCGCCGACGTGGTTATCACCAACCCGACCCACTATGCCGTGGCGCTGGAGTATCAGCGGGATACCATGCCCGGCCCGATGGTGACCGCCAAAGGAGCCGATGAAATGGCGGCGCGGATACGGAACCTGGCGCGTGACAACGGCGTTCCGTTAGTTGAAAACAAGCCCGTCGCCCAGGCTTTGTTCCGGGAGACGGAAGTGGGGGACTATATCCCCGAAGCGTATTATTCCGTGGTCGCGACGATATTCAGAAAGGTGATGGATATTAACGAATTGCGGCGCAAGGCGAAAGCGTCCGAGAAGGTGAGCGCATGAGGGGGGCTGAATGGCTGACGCGGCGAAGGTAGGCGGCGAAGGGGCGCTCTCCAAAAGCCCCCTGGGTAACGCGAAAGACCTCTTTATTGCCATCGGCGTTATTCTGGTCGTGATGATGATCATCATCCCCCTGCCAACATGGTTACTGGATACGTTGATGGCGCTGAACGTCATTTTCTCTTTGCTGGTGCTGCTTATTGTACTGTATGCCCAAAAACCCACGGAATTCAGCCTGTTTCCCACGGTACTGCTGATAGCCACGGTCTTCAGCCTGGCGCTCAATGTTTCTTCCACACGGCTTATCCTCAGGGACGGGGCGAAATTTAACGGCCAAATGATCCGGGCCTTTTCCACCTTTGTCGTCGGCACGGGCGGGAACCGTGGTCTTGTCATCGGTTTTATCATTTTCATTATCATTATCGCGGTACAGGCGATTGTTATTACCAAAGGCGCGACCCGTATTTCTGAAGTGGCTGCCCGTTTTACCCTGGACAGTATGCCGGTCAAAATGATGGCGATAGATACCGAATACAGTTCCGGTTCAATCACCGAGGAAGAAGCCCAGCGGAGAAAGGCCCAGGTTCAGCGGGAATCCGATTTTTACGGATCCATGGACGGAGCGAGTAAATTTATCTCGGGCAATGTTAAGATAGGAATCTTTGTCACGGTGATAGACGTCATCGGCGGTATTATCATTGGCGTCGCCATTCACGGCGAACCGATGGCGCTGGCGCTTAACAATTACATCAGCCTTTCCATTGGCGACGGCTTGCTTTCCCAGATACCCGCCCTGCTTATTTCCACGGCAATGGGCATTGTGGTCACCCGGGCCGCGGCTACCGGCAACCTTTCCGAGCAGGTCGCGGAACAGTTTACCGGTTCTTCCCGGATTTACTGGATATGCTCGGCGGTGCTTGCGGTGCTTGCCCTTCTGCCCGGCTTTCCCCATGTGGTACTGCTGGTCATGGCGGGGCTGATGGCTTTTACCGCTTATCAGGTGGGCCGCAAGAAGCAAAAAGAAGCAAGTTTCAACGAAATGATGGCGAAGACCAAGGGCGGCAAAAAGGGCAAAGAGGACACCGCGGAAATATCCCCGGTGGTTCCCCTGGACGCCCTTTCGCTGGAACTGGGTTACGGCCTGATACCGTTAGTTGATAAGGAAAAGGGCGCGGAACTGCTGGAACGGGTGCAGGGAGTCAG
>Ga0268262_10003278_pt1 | contig 17691 bp, 12 predicted proteins | sample TergutNc150P3_FD_190354 | JGI IMG/M metagenome (GOLD analysis project Ga0268262, IMG submission 190354) | Nasutitermes corniger P3 segment gut microbial community from laboratory colony in Florida, USA - Nc150 P3 (SPAdes) (version 2) | ecosystem: Host-associated > Arthropoda: Insects >...
GATAAATAGTCACAGTCTGTAAGTAAGAATTAACCACGGATGTCATGGAATACCACGGGGTTTTGGTACGAAGATTACCTTTTTCTCCGTGAAACTCCGTGGAGAAAAATTCTTTCCGGACACATCCGTTCATGCCGTAATCAACAGAAACCGTATGAATCACAAGTTTTATCCTTCATTTACAATGCACGCCGTTAAGGACTACGGAATACTACATTCCCCGGCCCAATAACGCACAGCGAAGCCTTACATAAGGTGTTTTGGCTTCTGTACAGGTTCTTCAGCCTGCTTTTGGTACATTATTCCGTTTTTTCGGGTTTTCGTCAAGAGAAAAAACAAAAAAATCAAAAATTGGCAAAACTAGCCATATTGAGCCCGTATACCGGAATTCCGTGTTTTTTTGCCGCCCCCGCTCAAAGGTAAGTACTTCAAAAAGCGCTTGATCCGCGTTTTTATATAATATATACTATTATTGTGGCTCTACCCACTATTGTCGGCAACCGGCAACGGTTGACCCACGGAGAGACCGGAATGGGCGGTCTCCTTGCCCCCTTTCGAGGGGGCGTTTTTTTTGGTCTATGGCATCTTTCGCAAAAAAACAGTATCATAATAGTATGCGCTTGAATGAGAATCCCGCGGAAACGGAAGCACTACAACCCGGCGATATGGCTGATAAACTGACAGAGTTTATGGGGCGGCATGACTTTTTCATCCTGAGTACCCATGATCCGGCGGATGCGGACGGTCTGGGCGCAGAGATGGTAACGGCCTGTATCCTGCGGGAAAAGGAAAAAAAGTTTCGTATTATTAACGCCAGCGCCATACCGAAACATTTCAGATATATGGACCCGCAGGGGATAATAGAACAGTGGGACAAGGAACAACACGGGGAATTACTGGAACAGACCGGCCTGATTCTGCTGGATACGGCGGACGAGTACACGATGGGTTATATGAAAGAAGCGGTTTGCCAGTCAAGAGAAGTGTTTGTGGTTGACCACCATGAACCAAAGCCCCATGCCGCCTTTTCGGGTATTGTCGATCCTTCCTCGGCGTCTACCTGCGAATTGACGGTGGAACTCGCGAAAAATCTGGGGATCGTCATTGATCCGCAGACTGCCTTTGCCGCATATATCGGCATTGCCTACGATACCGGTTTCTTTGCCTATCCAAAGACAGGGCCGCGGACATTTCGCTCCGCCATGGCGCTTTTTGGGCTGGGTGTAAAACCCAACGAAGTTTACCGGCAGCTTCACGAAAACGCCTCAACAGGATCGCTGCTCCTGCAAAAAACAGCCCTTGCCAGCCTGACGCTGTACCACGGAAACAGGGTTGCTGTGCAGGTATTGCGTCTTGAGGATTTTGCCGAAGCGGGCGCATTGCAGGAGGACACCGAAGGTTTTGTCAATTTCCCTATGAAGGCAAAAGAAGTTGTTGTTTCCCTTCTGTTAAAAGAATCGCCTGAAGGAAAAATACGCTGTTCTCTGCGTTCAAAGGGAAATATCAATGTCGCCAAAATTGCGCAGGAATTAAACGGCGGCGGACACATTAATGCGTCCGGTTTCAAAAGCGAACTGGATATTAACCAGACCCTCGCGCTCACCCTGGCAAAAATTGCCGAACATCTGGACAAGCCATGAGCAAGAAACGATTTCCGGTTTTGGTGATTTTTCTTCTCTGCGCCGCCGGAATTGCCCTTCTTTCCTTTTGGCCCTTTAGTGAACAAAAACCACAGGAACAGCACCGTACCCGCGTCATTGTCCCCAGTACGATGGATTATGCAGATACGGATTCCGCATCGTCTGAATATACGATTCAAGAGGATAACTACAGCCTCAAGGTCCCCCTTGATGATGGGGAATTTGCCATAACAGAATTGACGATTGATTTCGATAACGATGCTGTAGAGGAACAAATTATCGTTTATCGCAGCCTGACTGATACGGAAAATCCGGTTTCCATAACCCTGTTTGGCTACGATGAGCGCAGCAAGGCATACCGGCGCTTGTGGAATATTCCCATTGCGGCGACAATGCCGGGGACCGTTTCATTGTATACCCAGGACCTGATCGGTGACCGCAGTTTTTGCGTCATTATAACCGGCATGAATACGCAGGGAGAACATACCATGACGGTTCTCCGTGAAAACCCGCAGGGAGACAAAAATCAGCCTTTCATCAAAATTGCCGAGTTACAAATAGGCGGTTCCATTACCGTACAGGAAACAGAACGGTCGCTGGCGTATCAGCAGGGTATTGCCAGAGGACAGCCCTTTGTTATTACCACTTATGGACGCGACAGTAATTCGGATAATATGCTGGACAGAGTTGAAATTTCCTACACCTTTAACCCGATGAAGATAATCTATGAACAGAGCGCCATAACCCGCATACCGGGATCGCAGATCGAACAGCGGCGTCTGCGGGAGATTCTTAACGGACAACCAAAAGTCTTTGAAGGTTTCATATATGATCTTTGGTATTATATCAGTACGGAGGGTACCATTGACAAAAGTCAGTATCTTTATTTTGATCCGGTAAAACGCGAAATTATTTTTTTTGACGATGATATTCAACAGGTTTTTGCCTGGCAAAATTCCAATTCTACCCGCTACGGAATTTATATTTCCAGCCAGAACATTTCCGTGACAACACTGCGCCGTTTTCTGGATATAGAAATAGAATCCCTGGACAGTATACGCATGAGGGTATTTGAAGATGTCAAGCTGAAAATCAGCTTAAACGCGTCATGGGATGGTTTGTACCGCCGCGCGGGAACTGTCCTGCGCGCTCCAACCGAGGAAAAACCCGTCCGCCCCTATGTTGATGCGGTGTACGACAGTTCTCTGGGAAGGCTGCGTTTCCGGCCAACCGGAGAATATGAATTAAGTTCTTCAGGTTCCCTGACAAAGGGCAGATATGCCTTTTTCCGGGTTGACAATCAGGAACTTTTGGAACTCCGTCCCGAACGCAGCGGCGCTCTAAATAACACTCAGAGCGGCGCAAAAAACGATAACGGAGAAAACCGCCTTACCTACAAACTCAGCGGGATGGAAAAAAATCAGAGCTTAAGCCTTTTACGGGTACGCCTGGGAGCTGCAGGCGTTCATGAACTGCATGAAGCCCCGATTATCTTAACCAAAGCACAGTGAAAAAGTATAATCCAGTTCCAAGAGGTATGATGCGCTTTAGCTCTCACATAATTCCGATATTATTATTACTGTGCGTTGTTCTTCCGCTTTTTGCCCGTGATGTTGAAATTTCTCTTGAAGATACCGAGCTGGGATTGCCCCTTGAAGGAGCGGTGATTCGTTCCTGGGACGGAAAGCAGTATACCTGCGATCAGAACGGCAAAGCCCTGGTTTCCGTGCCGGATGACCGGCGGGTAGTAGTACAGGCCGCCTATCCGGGCTACGAAAACGGCAGGCTGGTTATTACGCCGGGAACTGATACCTATACTCTGGGCCTGCGGCTGTCCGGCGTTATGCAGGGTAGAGAACTGGTGATCGAAGCGGCGCAGCCGGGAACCAGCGAAACAAAAACCGGACGCAGCGTTGCCATTTCCGGACGGGAAATCGCCCAAACTGCCGAAATCGGCATCATTGAAGACGTGATGAGTTCGGTTAAATTGCTGCCGGGCGTGGGTTATGCGGGGCTGTTCAACAACCATCCCAGCATACGGGGCGGCGATCCCGGAGACATGAGCGCCTCACTGGATGGTTTTTATGTGATGAATCCCTATTATTGGGGCGGCAGCTTCTCAATTTTTGATCCCCGTATAGTGCAGAGCGCTCAACTGAGTCACGGAGTGTTTTCAACCCGTTACGGCCACACCATCTCCGGCCTTCTGGACGTTACTTCCAAGAAGCCCTCCCCTACCGAAACCGAATTTGAGTTAGGAATCAGTACCAGCACCGCCAGTTTCAACTTGTCTTTTCCGATGGCGGGCAAGAATTCCCTTGCAGGCAAGGGGGGTATCCTTTTTATGGGCCGTGTTACCTATTACGATCCGATCATTTGGCTGATTCAACAGGCGGCAAAAATATATGAAACGCTTGAAACGGTGAACGCAATACGGACAGCCCCTTATATCAGAAGCGGAACTATTACCGGCAATTACCGCTTCCTTGACAATCTTGAATTACAGGCAACCGGTTTTTGGGGCATGGACGGCATTGGGGTTAAATATGAAAATTTCACCGAACTCAAAAGCGATTCATATATGCAATTCGACTACACCAATTATCAGGGTTTCGTCACATCCAGACTTTCATGGAATCCCCGCAACGATATGCTTCTGAAGCTGACCGCCGGAATTGGTTTTACCGAGGCGGTAATTGACGGGGATATACAGGATATAGTTTATGAAAAAATGTTTGTAAAAACCGGAGAAAATGCCTGGTATTATGATTATCTCAAAGAACACTCAAGCGTTTTCAAAAACCAGGACACCTACGATATGAGAAGCAATGTCCTTATCAAGGAAAGTGAAAAAGAATTCAACGTACAGGGGCGTATTGATTATGATTGGGAACTGAAAAACGGTCTGTTGTTTGCCGCCGGAATACAGGAACGGTTCAGCCGGTACTCCGTCACAGGCGTACAGAAACTATCTGCAGCAAAGCCTCTGGGCAAGTTTGATCCTGAGGAACAGAATACGCTGCTTGACGCTATGGGTATTACCGATACGGATCAGAATATGCTTGATTTTTTTGCAGATAATATGAGGGTTATATTCCCGATTGTATACAACCCCAATGCGGAGAACCGGATTTTTACCACATCGGGTTACGGTCTTGCCGAGTATCATACGCCGGACAGCCGGTTTAGCGCGGAACTTGGCCTGCGTGTCGATCATTTCTATCTGATTGGTAAAGATAATTTTTCCCTTTCGTCAAAGCCCGTTTTGAATCCCCGCCTCAATATGGATTTTAACGTTTTTAAAGATCGGTGGATTGTTCAATCACTTGACCTCAGCGCCGGAACCGGCCTGTTTTCATCGGTAAACACCGCAACTTCTGTTGCGGAAAAAAAATACAATCTGGACGAGATAAAGCCGAACCGTTCGTGGACTTCCGTTGTAGGCGCCAAACTGACTTTCTCTGAATCCATAAGTTTCAATATCGAAGGCTATTATAAATACATATTTGACCGTACCTATATTCCGATACAATACGGTATTGATGAAATTGACATACGGCCCCAATTCAACGGCGAAGGCAGGGTTTGGGGTATTGATGTGATGCTGCAAAGACTGCAATCACGTTTTTGGGACGGCTGGCTTTCTTATTCCTTTAGCTGGGCAAAATACCACGACCCCGATTCAGGAAATTCCGACAGGGGAATTTCAGGCGGGACACAGGGAAATGACTGGTACTTCCCCTCATACCACCGTTTTCACAACTTGAATCTTATTATTAATATCAAACCCGCACCCCGCTTTAATATTTACACCCATTTTGGATTAGCCTCGGGTACACAGCTTTCAAAGCGCATCGGCGGCAGACCTATAAGTTATCCGGTATTTGCATATTCTGATAACCCGTCCAGAAGCGGTTATTTTACCGAAAGATATTACTGGCCTTCCGAACGGGACGAAAACAACCGTACCGCGCCGTCGCTTCCCCTGGATTTCAAATTCTCCATCTTTGGAAGGAATAACAACGGAAAGGGCGGTTTTGAGCTGTATTTTGCAATGGAAAATGTTCTTTCGCTGTTGTATACTCCCCAGGGGAACACCAGTTTCAATCCGAATACCGGCGAAATTAATACCGGCAGCAATTCCGCATCGTATGAAATGCCGGTTCCGATACCGTCGTTTGGGTTTAAGTACAGTTATTAGCCCTTCAGTAACGCTCTCAATACAACAATTTGCTTTATGGAAGAACCTCTCTGTTTTTCAAATATATAAAACGCGGCTTAATCACCATAAGCAATGCCGGTATTACCGTAAGACTGACAAAAGCTGTTATCAGCATATTTAATGCGATAAGCGTGCCGAGTTCCGCGATGATTTTGAACCGGGAAAACGCCAGCGCTCCGAACCCCGCGCCAACGGACAGCGCGTTAATCATAATCGCTTTTCCACAGCCAATGAAAGTCCGGCGAAGAAAATCCGGGTTCCCCGTCTGATATTCACGCTTAAAAAATTCGATAAAGTGAATGGTATAATCAATGCCGATGCCTACCGCAAGGCTCGAAATCAATGCGGTTCCAAGACTGAGTTTGATTCCGAAAAAACCCATTAGCGCGAAATTGCACAGGATACCCAGCGTCAACGGAACGGCGCCGATGACTCCGGCAATCAGCGATTTGTTGGAGATTGCCATGATAAGAAAAACGATAAGTACGGAAACAAAAATTGATATGAGCTGCGAATTAAAAATCAGATCGGTAACCGCCATCTCATACGTTATACCGCCGCCTATTATTACCTGTACGTTTTTGGGAAAGTTAACCGCAATATACTCTTTAATCGTGTCGATAACCGCCTGGGAATCTTTGTTTCCGGTCGTGCGCATCTGTATCATCGTTCTTATCGCCGTAGGTTCAAGGGGATCATTGGAGTACCCCGAATCATCACCACCGGCAAGCAAAACCAGATAATTTGCTATCAGGCGCTGAAGTTCCTCCTTTGTTTCTTTACCGTAACGCCGGGGATTCGAAGGAATTTCATAATAGGCCATGCCCTCATAATTGGTAAGGCGCTTTAATTCCCGCACTAAATCACTGCCGCTTGAATGGGACGATTTTCCGGCGGCACTGTCGAGAAACCGCAGCAAATCCGCCGTACTGTATCGGGCTAAATCATGAAACTCACTGTCCAGTTTATACGTTTCCGTAATAACATCATCAACATCATTGCCAAAACCGAAATTATCAATAGTAGTATTATTGTCAAAACCAAAATTGTCCGTAATGTTATACGTTATGACGGACTGTAAACCTTCAGGGCTTTCGCCAATATTGAACACCTGATTGATCCGCTTGATAATATCCGTAAAACCGACAACCTTACCCACAGCCGGTACCTGTTCGGTCAGGTAAACAGAAAGTCCGTCTATAGCCTGTAATACGTCAGGGTGCAGCAGCTCTTCCGTGGTATCAGCCTGTATCACCAGATTCAAATCTTTTGATCCGCCGAAATGTTCCCGGATGAACCGGTCCGAGCGGCTTATATCGGTCTCATTCTTGAAAAATTCAACCACCGCGTTATCAACAATAACCTTTGAAAGTCCGTATAACGAAATACCGACAGCAAGGACCGCAAGAACGAGTACCATCATCTTTTTTTCTGCAATACCGGTAAAAATTCCGGCTATAGTATTACTGAACCTTCCGCCGCCGGTTTGTTTTTTTCGCCGCTCCTCTAAGGTGTGAGGACCCCGCAGAAGGAACATTGACGGAATAAACAGTACCGCCACGGTAAAAGCGGCAATTACTCCCACACCCGCGCAATATCCGAATTCCCGCATCGGAACAATCGGCGTAAAACAGAACGATATAAAGCCGGCCAGAGTGGTAAGCGCCGCCAGGAATACCGGCTTAATCAGAACTCTTACCAAATCCAAAACCAGTTTACGGTGTTCGGCAATGCTGAGCGTTTTTTCCCACGTGTCTTCCATATAGTGGGTAACTATATGAATGCCATAGGCGCTGCCGACCGCAGTGAGAATAACCGGCAGTATGGTTGTAATTACCGAGAGTTTTATCCCCAACAGCGCCGCCAATCCGACAGTCCAGACAACCGCAATGATAACGGTTAAAAACGGCAGAACAACAAAGATAAAGCGCCTGAATGAAAAGAACAGCATCGCCAATAATACAATAACAACTAACGGTATCAGCAGCAGGTTATCCGCAATTATTGATTCATTGATAACCGCGTTGATAATCGGCTGTCCGGTAAAATACACTTCAGCTTCGCCGTAAAATAATTCTTCCGCTATTTCCCGGATTGTTCTGATACTACGATTTACTTCCGGGCGGGTAAATTCCGCGGTCAGCACATCCAGAGTAATCAGAATCTGCGTAGCCGCAAGATCATCGGAAACAAGAGAACCACGGAACAAATCCCATGAAGCAATACGCCGCTTAAGTTCTGTAATTTCTTCATCGGTTCCTGAAAAATCATCCGGTACCAAATCTGAAACGACAATACTGTCGCCTTCTCCGGTTATATACTGCGTTGACATGATTGAATTGACTGATTTAACATATTCGATATTTTCAACCGCCCGGGAAAAATCCCGAATCTTCTCAAGAAATTCTTTATCAAAAACTGTCCGGTAGGGGCGTTCAAGCCCGGCCAGAATCATAACCTGCCCGCCGAAAGTTTCATCAATATATTCCGAGATAATTTTAGATTGATTTTTATCGGGTAAGAAACGGATATTATTGTTGTCCAACTGCGCACGTGGAAGCTGCAGGCCCAGAAACACCGTGATAACCAAAATAATGCCGACCACCAGAGCCGGATGCTTAAACAGTTTTTCCATATCTTGACTCCTTATCTTCAATATCCTACAATATAAATAGAATACAACATACAGTTTGATTAAATCTGAAGTGTATACTACACAACGTTATGTATTTGTTTGATATACTACATTTTTTGTTGAAATGTAGGGATTATCAAGGGAGAAAAACATGGAAAAAAAGGAAAACCGCAAGAGCCGTTACAGCAAAATGGTAATACGTGAAAGTTTAATGGAGCTTATGAAGGCAAAGTCAATTTTGAGCGTTTCCGTCAAGGATATATGCGAAATTGCGGATATAAGCCGGTCAACTTTTTATGATCATTATAAAGACCAATACGATTTATTAAAGCAAATTGAAAATGAAACTCTTGCCTATTTTGAGGATATACTAAACAAGTATAAAGATAAACAAGCAAAAAAAGATATTTTTCAGATGGTTGAAGAAATGCTGACCTATATTGCAAATAACGGAAATACCATTCAGGTACTGCTCAGCGAATACGGCGATCTGGGTTTTCAGAAAAAACTGTTATATCACTTTATTATGCACAACCAGATAACAAAGTATTTCTCCGAAAACCAGCAAAATGAAGAAACAAAGTCCTATTATTCCGTTTTTCTGGTACACGGCGCTATCGGTTTGATTCAGCATTGGCTGAAAGACAATATGGCCATGCCGGTTCCGCAACTGGCTAAGATGATGATGAAATGGACGGAACACCAGATAAAATATTAATGAGCGAGTCATCGTACTTGTCTGCTATTGATAATATTTTTTCGCTGTTGTATACTTTTACCGTTGTCTGGGTATAAGTATGCTTATTGAGAGGAACATGGGAAAATGAACAGTCTGCGTAATGTGAAATTCTATCTTGCGGCTTTCTTCGTTATACCTTTTTTGTACGGGAGCTGCGCTTCTCTGGTAGAAAAAACAGGACGGGCTCTGGACGGTTCCGCATTTGTAGAAAAACAAATTGCCGTATACCGGTCGGCGCGCGACGCCGACGGGATAACGGAAGTCCGAAAAATGCGGAACAAGGCCGGAGAATTTTCGGTTGTCATCACGCTGAAACAATTTCCCGCAATGAAGATACGAGGATCGGCGCCGGATGAACAGGGAGAATTTCAGCTTATAGCGCTGGATTACCTGGGAGGCAATGTTCACGGCTGGAACGAATTCCGCATGGACCTTTCCGGATCGGGAAATCTTGTGTTAGGCGAAACTAAAGCAAGGCTTTCCATTCCTGATGAAATTGAAACTGTGGGAATATCAACGGGCCGCATACGGCGTTACGATACCCGTATTACCGGAACCGAAGCCCTGTCCAACCTGCGCAACCGCCACGAGCGGGCTCTTGCACTTGCCGAATGGCTGAACAGCCGCGATAATCTGCCGGTATTTAACGACTGCGACGAATTTGAACAATACTGGAAACCGGTTTTGTTTCCCGAAATAGCTTCAAAAAGAAAAAGGCCCGAAGGCTGGCGGCAGGAAAATGATCAATGGATCAGGGCCGAAGATATACGCTGGAACACCGGCTATACTGAGCGGACTTTCCCTGAACTGCTGTGGACTATCCGCAACTCAGGTACAATGCTGCGGGACTGGGAAGAAGCCATTGAATGGATATACATTGAATACGAATGGAACCGGATTCGGGAATTGCTTGCACGGGAAACGTTTATTGACAAAAAAAAATAACCGGCTGCGGCAGGCTAAATCTCCTGATAAGTTCCCAGAAAACTGAACATATCGGTTTCCTGTTCAAGTTCAGTCAGCACCTGTTTTAAATCATCGGAAATAACCGGCGTGTCAATGTCAAAATAAAACATGAATTCAAAATTTTGCCCGGAGATGGGGCGGCTTTCCAGCTTGTTCATATTGATTCCGTGCGCGTAAAACTTGGCAAGGACATTGTACAAGGCGCCGGGCTTGTGCTTTAGGGCAAGTATCAGGCTGGTTTTTTGCGCTCCCCGGTATATTTCCGGCTTTTTAGAAATGCAGATAAAGCGCGTGTAATTGTTGTCGGTATTTTGGATGTTGAACGACAAAGCCTGCAAGCCGTACAATTCGGCGCAATCCCGCGATGAGATAACCGCCGCATCCATGCGCCCGGAGTCTGCCGCCTGCATTGCCGCCATTGCCGTGTTGGCGCATTCGGTTATCTTAATTCCGTTCAATGATTTTAAAAACCGGCTGCATTGCCGGATAGCCTGCTCATGTGAAAACACTTCTTTAATGTCATCCATTTTCGCGCCGTGCGCCGCCAACAATGTATGCGTTACCGGCAGTTTTACACTGCGGACAATATAGAACCGGTAACGGTTCATCAGATCATACACTTCATTTACCGAACCGGCGGAACTGTTTTCCAGCGGCACTACCCCGAAACGGCACAAGCCGCCGTCAACTGCCTGAAAAACGCCCTCAAAACTGTTAAAATAGGTAATATCCGCCGGTGAAAATAATTTGTCGCAGGCGGCCTGGGAATACGCGCCTTCCACGCCCTGACAGCCCACAGTTGCGCGTAATGGAAAAGATTCAGGCGTTTGCTGAACAGCGTTGTCCAGCAGTTTTTTTACCGCAGAATCATAATGATCCTGCGCTTTCTGATGGCTGCGGCTTATCTCGAACAGGGACGAAAACAAAATCCTGACATAGCCGGCCAGATCAGGCTGTGCCCGCTCGCAAAGGCGGTACAGGATTTTGCGCTCGCGCTCGGGGTCTATAACCGGCTGGGAAAGTTCTTTTTTATGCTTCCCGATTTCCCTGACAAGCGCCATGCGCTGTTGAAACAAATCAAGCAGTTTGTCGTCAATGCCGTCTGTTTCCTGGTTCAGTTTATCAATATCCATTATTATTACCCGCCTTTTATTTCTTCATTGTTGTTTAGAAATTTCAGTTTCTGAGCAACTTCTATATAAAAAGCATTTTTACAGGGCTTTGGCCCGAAAAAATGCAAGACTTATGAGAAAACTAACCGAGTTTCCTCACAAGTCCAATTTCCAAAATCTTTTTGACATCATGCGCTAAAGAAGCGAAGGCGTCCGGTGTAATTGACTGCGGCCCGTCGCACAGGGCATGGGCTGGGTCGTTATGTACTTCAATGATCAGGCCATCCGCGCCCGCCGCCGCCGCCGCCATAGAAAGCGGATACACCAGTGCGGCATCCCCCGCGGCATGGCTGGGGTCGATAATAACCGGCAGATGAGTCAATCTTTTCAACATCGGCACGGCGGAAATATCAAGGGTATTGCGGGTGGAGGTTTCAAAGGTACGGATGCCGCGCTCACACAAAATAATTTGTCCGTTGCCGCCCGACATGATGTATTCCGCGCTCATCAACAGTTCTTCCAGCGTATTGGCAAGCCCCCGTTTCAGCAGGATTGGCTTTTCCTGTTTTCCCAGTTCTTTCAGCAGTTCAAAATTCTGCATATTGCGCGCACCCACCTGAATCACATCCACCTGCTCAAACATAGGAAGATGATTTGCGTTCATTATTTCGGTAACAACCGGCATACCGGTGAGTTCCTTCGCTTTCAATAAAAACTCAATGCCTTCGTCCCGAAGCCCCTGAAACGAATACGGAGAAGTGCGCGGCTTAAAGGCTCCGCCCCGCAGAAGATTCGCCCCCGCCTCGTGTACCTGCCGCGCTATTCCGCATATCTGCTCGGACGATTCCACCGAACAGGGCCCGGCGATAAACTGAAAATGACCGCCGCCGATTGTATGCCCGCCCATGTTTACCACGGTATCATCAGCATGAAACTTGCGGTTGGCGTTTTTATACGGTTCGCTAATCCGCTGAACGCGCTCTACAATATCCATGCCGCCAATCAGTTCCGCATTGAGGCTGTGTGTATCGCCAATCAGCCCCAGCACTGTTTGATACACGCCCCGGTTTACATTGACGCGCAGTTTCTGGTTTTCCAGCCATGCGATAAGGTTTTCCAGGCTTTTTTCGTTTGCGTTCTGCTTGATAACAACAATCATAACTCTTATTTACCAATCTGCCTGCAAATTAGTTCTCCCATCTGCCGTGTCCCCGCCACTTGAACAGTGTCGGTATCCTTAATATCGGGGGTTCTTACGCCGGTTTGCAGTACGGCATTAACGGCGTTTTCAATCGCTACGCACTCTTGCTGCAGGCCAAATGAATATTTAAGCATCATGGCGGCTGACAAAATAGTCGCAACGGGGTTCGCCTTGTCTTGTCCGGCAATGTCGGGAGCGCTGCCGTGGATCGGTTCGTACAGCCCCCGTTTGGAATCGCCGAATGAGGCGGAGGCAAGCATACCGATTGAGCCGGTTATCATCGCCGATTCATCGGACAGAATGTCACCAAACATATTGCTGGTAACCACTACATCAAACTGCGACGGATCTTTTACCAACTGCATTGCCGCATTGTCAACCAGCATATCGCTGACTTCGACCTGCGGGTATTCTTCCGCCATTTTGTGTACGGTCTCGCGCCACAGGCGGCTGCTTTCCAGCACATTTGCCTTGTCAATACTGATAAGTTTTTTCCTTCTGGTCATTGCTGTTTCAAAGGCGACTTTGGCAATGCGCCGTATTTCCATTTCATTATAACGTTCGGTATCAAAGGCTTCCACGCCGTTTTCGGTAACACGCCTGCCGCGCTCGCCAAAATAAATGCCGCCGGTCAATTCGCGGACAATCACCATGTCAAAGCCCCTGTCCGCAATGTCGGCGCGTAAAGGGCAGGCTTTTCTAAGCGGCTTGAAAAGAACCGCGGGACGGATATTGGCATACAAGCCCATAACGGAACGCAAACCCAGCAGCCCCGCTTCGGGTCGCAGGTTCCCCGGCAGCGTATCCCACTTTGGCCCGCCAACCGCCCCCAGTAACACGCTGTCGGATTTAAGACACACATCTATCGTTTCCTGCGGCAGCGGTACGCCGGCTGCGTCAATGGCGCATCCGCCCATTAAAACGGGAGTAAACGCAAACGAATGGTTATAGGCCGCTCCAACGGTTTCAAGCGTCTTCATTGCCTGAGTTACGATTTCATCCCCGATCCCGTCACCTTTTATAACAGCGATGTTGTACTTCATTTTTGCGCCATCCTGTTCATTAAACCACCGGCAACGATTATTTCCTGTATGAAATGCGGGAATGCCGGCACGGTAAACACCTGATCACCGGACTTGATTTCACCTTTATCAAAATCAATTTCAATTATATCGCCATTTTGTATCGTCTGCGCAGCTTCGCTGCTTTCAATGATTGGCAGCCCGATATTAATTGCGTTACGGTAAAAAATCCGCGCAAAACTTTCCGCTACCACGCAGGATATGCCCGCAGCTTTAATGGCAATGGGCGCGTGTTCGCGCGATGAGCCGCATCCGAAATTTCTGCCGCCCACAATAATATCGCCTGACCGCACCCTTTTGATAAAATCCGCGTCAATATCCTCCATGCAGTGCAGCTTTAATTCCGCGGGATCTGACGTGTTCAGATACCGCGCCGGGATGATAACGTCCGTATCAATATTATCGCCGTATTTATGAACAGTGCCTTTTGATTTCATTATAAATCCTTCCTCAAATATCCTTTGAGCGCGGCCTGTGCCGCAATATACGGGCTTGCCAGATACACTTCGGATTTGATGTGCCCCATCCGCCCGACAAAGTTCCTGTTGGTAGTGGCGACTGCCCGTTCTCCTGCCGCCAAAATACCCATGTGTCCGCCCAAGCAGGGGCCGCAGGTAGGTGTGCTGAAAACAGCGCCGGCTTCAACAAAAATTTCCGCCAATCCGTTTTTTATACATTCCAGAAACACCTTTTGCGTCGCGGGGATAATAATGCAGCGGACACCGTTGGCAACTTTTTTTCCTTTCAGGATTTCAGCCGCCGCCGCCATATCCTCATAGCGCCCGTTGGTACAGGAACCTATAACCACCTGGTCAATTTTTATGTGTTCGTTGATTTCATCAATTGTTTTGGCGTTCCCCGGCAGATGCGGAAAAGCGACCGTAGGTTTAAGAGTACGCAGATCAATGTCCAGTGTTTCATCATAGTCCGCATTGGCATCGGCTTCAAAAACCTTGTAATGTTTCGCCCCCGTCTGCTTCATATATGCTATTGTTTTGTCGTCAACAGGGAAAATGCCGTTCTTCGCCCCCGCCTCAATCGCCATATTCGCTATGCACAGGCGGTCGTCCATAGAAAGGCTTTCAACCCCTTCGCCTGAAAATTCCATTGACTTATACAACGCGCCGTCAACGCCGATCTCGCCGATGATGTGCAATATCAAATCCTTGCCGCTGATATTTTTGTTCAGCTTTCCCGTCAGGTAAATTTTTATGGCGCCGGGCACTTTGAACCACGCCTTGCCGGACGCCATCCCCGCGGCCATGTCCGTGCTGCCCACGCCGGTGGAAAACGCCCCCAGCGCGCCATAGGTGCAGGTGTGTGAATCCGCGCCGATAATGCAGTCGCCGGCTTTAACCAGCCCTTTCTCGGGGAGCAGCGCGTGTTCTATGCCCATTTCCCCCACGTCATAGAAATGTACTATGCCGTGCCTATGCGCAAAGTCCCGAACCTGTTTACACTGCTCGGCGGCTTTAATGTCTTTGTTAGGCGTAAAATGATCCATAACCAGCGCGATTTTTTCTTTTGAAAACACGCTGTCCAGGCCGGCTTTTTCAAATTCATTGATGGCAACCGGAGACGTTATGTCATTACCCAGCACCATATCGAGGTTCGCCTCAATTAACTGTCCCGCCGTCACCGTATCAAGTCCGCAGTGCGCCGCGAGTATTTTTTGTGTCATGGTCATTTTATAATTTATTCACTCCGTTCAAATAAGCCAATATGCTTGCCTCAATAATGTCGGTGCTGACGCCCCTGCCAACAACTTTCTTATCATCCAATGTCAGCTTGACTATCGCTTCTCCCAGCGCGTCTTCGCCTTCCGTTACTGCGTGGAGCGAATAATCGTCAAGCTGAATTGTTTTACCAATGATACTGTCAATGGCTTTATACGCCGCGTCCACCGGCCCGTCTCCGTATGCAACCCTTCCAATAACATCATCGTCTACTTTCAGGTTGATTATTGCGGTCGCTGTCATTCTATCGCCGTTGTTCGTGACAAAATTGCCGCTGTATATGACAAAGTTGTCCAGCTTATAATGCTGATTGACCGGTTCAAGCTTCATGGCGACCAGCGCTTCTAAATCGCCGTCTGATATTACCTTCTTTTTGTCCGCCAAAACCTTGAACTTGGCAAACGCTTCGTCAATTTCCTGCGCGTTAAGGCTGTATCCCAGATCCGTCAGTCTGTCAACGAAGGCATGCCTGCCGGAATGTTTGCCCAGCACCATTTTATTCTGGGGAATGCCGATTTCCTGCGGCGACATAATTTCGTAGGTGGTACGCTCCGCCAGTACGCCGTGCTGATGAATCCCCGCTTCATGGGCAAAGGCGTTGCTTCCCACTATCGCCTTGGTGGGGGCTACCGGAATACCGGTAATGGTTTGAATCAACTTGCTTGAGTGGTAAATCTGCTTTATGTCTATCCCGCAATCCGCGTTATAATAATCTTTTCTTGTCCGCAAATTCATAACAACTTCTTCAAGCGAGGTATTGCCCGCGCGCTCGCCTATGCCGTTTATGGTACACTCCGCCTGCGTTGCTCCGGCCCTGATTGACGCCAGCGTATTGCTGACGGCAAGACCCAAATCGTTATGGCAATGTACGGAAATTTCCGCTTTTTCAATGCCGTCTACATGATTTTTTACATAGTCAATATAGGCGGCCATTTCTTCCGGTGAGGAATACCCCACGGTATCGGGAACATTGATAACTGTCGCTCCGTTGGCGATTACTTTTGAAAACACTTTAGCCAAAAACGCTTTGTCGCTCCTTGAAGCGTCCTCCGCCGAAAACTCCACATCGTTGCAGTATTTTTTGGCGTAGGCAACCGCACGGCCCGCCATTTCCAAAACTTCATCTTCCGACATTTCCAGTTTATACTTCATGTGTATCGGCGAAGTTGCCAAAAAAGTGTGGATGCGCGGATGAACCGCATGCTTGACCGCTTCCCAGGCGCGGTCTATATCCTTTTCCACCGCTCTGCACAGGCTGGCAACCGTCGCGTTTTTTACCGCTTTGGCGATCTCGGATACGCTTTCAAAATCTCCCGGCGACGCTATGGCGAATCCCGCTTCGATGACATCCACATTCAGTTTTTCAAGCTGCGCGGCAACCTCCAATTTTTCCTGAAGGTTCATGCTGCATCCCGGCGATTGTTCGCCATCGCGCAATGTGGTATCAAAAATTTTAATTCTGTTGGACATTACATCTCTCCGTTGTTCAGTTTATGGGATTATACAGAATTGCACAGGGTTTTGCAAGGCGTTTTGGGCATCGCGGACATCGTAAACTGCCTTTATGAATCCCGATGTTCCATGTCGCTAATTAATTTATATTCTATCGAATCTACCAGCGCGGCGCGGCTTGCATCAATGATGTCCGCCGAAACTCCCACAGTATTCCAGCTTCGCTGACCGTCGGTGGATTCAATTAAAACCCGAACCTGCGCAGCAGTTGCTTCCTTGCCGTCAATCACCCGGACTTTGTAATCTTCCAGCCGCATCTGCGCCAGACTGGGAAAGAAACGGGTTAACGCCCGGCGGAGCGCGCCGTCTAAAGCGTTTACCGGCCCATCGCCTTCGGCGGCGGCAATTTCATGCTGGCTTTCAACCAGTACCTTCACCCAGGCATGGGAACAGGCAATCGTTTTACCGGTAGGGTGTTCGCTCATGACGCGGTATGCCTCAATATGAAACAAGGGCTGGTACAAGCCCAGTTCCCGCCGAACCAAAATTTCAAAACTTGCGTCCGCCCCCTCAAAAGACCAGCCCTCCGCCTCCAGATTTTTAATTTTTTCAGTTAAAGCGGCAGTTACCGGATGATCCCTGGTAATTGCCGCGTCAATTTTTTTCGCCCGATCGGCAATCGCCGAACGTCCGCCGACCTCGCTGAGAAGAATATGCCGGTCATTGCCCACCGCTTCGGGGTCAATATGCTCAAAAGACCGCCGGTCTTTCAGAACAGCGTCGGAATGCATTCCTCCCTTGTGCGAAAACGCGTGCGCCCCCACATAGGGCATATCATCATTAATCGACACATTGGCAATCTCCGCCACCCGCCGCGTCAGCCCCGCAATGCGGGCAAGGTTCCCC
>Ga0268262_10003279_pt1 | contig 17681 bp, 17 predicted proteins | sample TergutNc150P3_FD_190354 | JGI IMG/M metagenome (GOLD analysis project Ga0268262, IMG submission 190354) | Nasutitermes corniger P3 segment gut microbial community from laboratory colony in Florida, USA - Nc150 P3 (SPAdes) (version 2) | ecosystem: Host-associated > Arthropoda: Insects >...
CCCCCATTTTATAGTAGCCATACAAATATAGAAACATCACTTTTTAACCATGATTTTCTCACTATTCATGTGAATAAATACCTTTTTGTGAGGATTTTTTATTTAAACCAATACAACAAAGAGTTTAAATATTATACACAAGTAGTGATAAAACACTCAGGACAAAGATATAAAAAAGCTTTGAAATTAGCGGAAAATTTAGAGGAATTTTTATGAAAGAAAAAACTACTATGAATATGGCAGACCATATCAACAATAAAAAAGAAGTAACCGCTTATCTTGATGCCGCTCTTGAAAATAATGACACGGCCTTATTATTATCTGTTCTTGGTGATATTGCCAGATCAAAAGGTATGACGCAAATAGCAAGAGATTTAAACCTCGCGCGTGAAAGTCTTTATCGTTCTTTGGCGCAAAACGGCAACCCTTCGTTTAATACCGTTGCTAAAGTTTTAGATAATCTTGGTTATCAGTTAAGTGTAAAACAAAAAGTCTAAGTATAATATGCAATGAATAATATGTTATAATAACATTATGAAAAGAAAACTAATTTTATTGATATTGACTGTTGCAGTCTTAGTTACGGTTGGCTGCAGCAAAAAATCCTCACCTGCGGAATCAGCAGGAATTCATGGTTATACAAGAACATCGAAACTTGCTTATGAAGACGCAACAACTGATTCTTTTGCAAGCGAATCTATATCCGGCATATCGACGGCTAATTCTACTTCTCGTGAAAAAGAAGCAGGGGGCGAAACAGATTCCCTATCGGCAAATATTCCCGATGCGGAACGTAAGTTGACTAAACGGGCAACCATCAGTATCAGGGTAGAAAATCTTACTGCCGCCGAGGACTCTGTTAATGCCCTTTTGAAAAAATACGACGGTTATGCTGCATCCTCAAATATCCAGGAAAACTCACATTATTATTCCCTGCGTATTCCGGCAAATTATTACGATGTTTTTCTCGCCGAAACAGGCAGCATGGGAAGGCTAATGAATCGCTATGAAAACACAGAAGACGTAACCCTGCGTTATTACGATCTCGAAGGACGGCTTGCGACAAAAAAAGAACTGCTTAAAACTTATCAATCCTATCTTGGAAAGGCAAAAACTATTGAGGAAATTCTTTCGGTAGAAGCCCGTATATCGGAACTTCAATTCGATATCGAAGGAACAGGGATACAGTTTCGTAACCTTGCCAATAAGATAGATTATGCCACAGTTGACCTTAATCTGTTTGGACCTGTATCATCCAACCCAAATCAAGGCTTAACCTTCGGTGAGCAAGTTAAACAGCTATTTGGCGGCTTCGGTGTATTCCTGTCCACGGTAGCGATGATTTTACTTGGCATTGTCATTTACGGAATTCCAATCATTTTGCTTCTGGGGTTACTCTTCCTGATTTTCTTCGGCAAAATCGGACTTGCCAAAAAACTCTGGCGGCTGATTAAATCCTAATGCGATTATCAGTATGAACGCATTACTTTTACGCCAATCAATTCATTCTTTCGCAGAAGCCACCTTCTCACGCTCCGGCGGACCGGGTGGACAAAATGTAAACAAGGTAAACTCAAAAGTAACATTAAAATGGCGGCTTCCCGCCAGCGGCGAAGGCGAATCAACAGGTCTTTTAGAAACGGAACTGAAACGGGTAAAAACTCTACTCGCAAATCGTATTTCCGCAAACGGCGAAATAGTGATAACTTCGGATGAAGAACGCTCTCAAAAAGTCAACTTGGAAAGGGCATACTTCCGTATGAACGCTCTAATTGCCTCTGCTGCAAGGCTGCCTAAAAAACGACATCCAACAAAACCAAGTAAAGCCGCCAAAGAAAAGCGACTTGAGTCAAAGAAGAAGCAAAGCATTAAAAAGGCGGAGAGGGGGGCAATAAATGCACTCAAAGAGTGTAGATGAATAATTCTACTGTTTCACGTGAAACATTTTTAGGCTTACAGAATAAAAATCAATCTTACGGTGTTGCCATTCTCAACTTTTGAATGTAGAACCAATTTGCCATTGTCCATGCTCCACTTTACTACATTTTGCATATAGGTATAAAAATCATGTTCTTGCAATTTATCCTGTTGAATTAACGAAGCCATTAGTGTCGATCTGATTAATCCTATCTTAAGAGAATTCATTTCCCCTAAGGTATATGGGGCTGAGTACTTATTCGGCGCTCCTGTTCCGCTGACCATTTCGGCATTAAAATTCGTTGTATAAACGTTTCCAGTATTGTTCAGAACGATTTTGTTAATCGGGGTACTATCAATTTGAACCTCAATTAATTTCCACTCTTTCCCGAGGACATCCGAGAATGATGACACTGTAGCGCCTCCTGTGCTTTTACAACTCATTATTAGTGCCATAAAAAGTAAAACCAATAATATTTGCTTTTTCATTTTTATCTCCTAATTAAGTAATACATCATTATTATTTTCACTACACTAATTCATCTGCCTTATCTGCGGCATCGTCTTCTTTTACTATCCTATCCAGACCGATTACAAAGTCCGGTTTATCAATGCTTAGTATACGCACACCCTGGGCGGATCGTCCCATTATACTAATATCGTCAACTTTTAACTTTATAGATTTGCCCTGACTTGTGATGCACATTATATCCTCGTTATCCAGCACTGCCACACAGCCGACAATTTCGCCTGTTTTTTCCGCTAACGTGTAGATTTTCTGTCCGCCTGTGCCACGTCCGTGCGAGGTAAATTCGTTAAATTCGATGCGCTTGCCGTATCCGTACTGTGAGAGGATTAACATTTTTTCTTTGTCGTCTACCCTCAACATTCCCGTTAATTCATCGCTCTTTGACAGCTTCATGCCGGTAACTCCGCGAGAAGAACGCCCCATTGCGCGTATATGCTCCTCATGGGTACGCAACGCCTGTCCTCTGCGGGAAATCAGTACTACTTCATCGTTGCCCTTTGTTAACAACGCGCTGACCAATTTATCGCCTTCATCAAGATTTATCGCGACTATGCCTCGTGTTTTTGCGTTGGCAAATTCGCTCATTTTCACTTTTTTAACAACACCGCAGGCGGTTCCCATAAACAGATATTCGCTATCGCTAAAGTCTTTTAACGATACAATTGCCGTTATATCCTCGTTTGGAGAAACCGTGAGCAGGCTCTTAATATGCGAACCTTTACTGGTTCTGCTTCCTTCCGGCAATTCGTGGACTTTCATCCAGTACGCCTTGCCTGCGCTTGTAATAAACATGATGTACTCATGGGTTGACGCGACAAATATTTGCTGGACAAAATCATCCTCAACAAGTTTTGCGCTCTGCATTCCCTTGCCGCCGCGTCCTTGATTTTTATAAGCGGAAACTGGAACACGTTTTACATAGCCTAAATTCGATATGAGAATCATCATCTCTTCTTTTTTAATTAAGTCCTCAATATTGATACTTTCAACTTCTCCGGCGACTATTTCTGTGCGGCGTTTATCGCCGTATTTTTCCGCAATTTCTCTTGTCTCGTCTTTTATTACGCCGCGCAGTTTTTTCTCGTCAGCCAGCAAGGATTTATAGTAAGCGATACGGGTTTTTAGTTCATCCAGTTCCTGTTGAATTTTTTCAACTTCAAGGCTTGTCAGGCGGCCAAGACGCATTTCGACAATGGCCTCGGATTGGGCTTCGGAAAGCAGGAAGCGTTCTTGCAGTTTAAGGCGGGCGGTCGCCACATCGCGGCTGGCTTTGATTACGGCGATAACTTCATCAATGTTCGCAAGAGCGATTAAAAGCCCTTCCAAGATGTGGGCGCGTTCTTCGGCTTTGCGTAACTCATAACGGGTACGGCGGGTTACTACATCGACTCTATGCTCCACAAAGTAATGAACCAATTCTCTCAATGTGAGTAACTGTGGTTTACCCCCTACGAGCGCCAAGTTGATGATACCGAAGCTGGTTTGGAGCTGTGTATTCGAGAAAAGCTGATTTAGAATGACCTTGACTATCGCGCCTTTTTTCAATTCGATTACAATGCGGATACCGTCACGGTCGGACTCGTCATTTGCGTTGGCAATTCCGTCAATAACCTTATCACGCATTAATTGACCGATTTTTTCCAGCAAGAGGGCTTTATTTACGTTGTAGGGAATTTCCGTAAAGATGATTTTTTCTTTTCCCTGTTTGGTAGTCTCGACATTGAATTTGCCCCGGACAAGTAGTTTCCCGCGCCCTGTTTTATAAGCCTCTTTAATTCCCTGTCTGCCAAAAATTGTCCCCCCTGTGGGGAAATCAGGTCCCTGAACAAAATGCATAAGGTCTTCGTTATTAGCGTTGGGGTTATCAATAAGTGCGCAGATTGCGTCGCAAATTTCGCCAAGGTTGTGGGGAGCCATATTTGTAGCCATACCAACCGCTATTCCGCTGGAGCCGTTAATCAACAGGTTGGGAATTGCCGAGGGTAGTACGGACGGTTCATTAAAAGACTCGTCATAATTGGGGACAAAAGTCACCGTCTCTTTTTGAAGGTCCTGCAACATTTCATCGCCAATTTTTGAAATTTTCGCCTCAGTGTAACGCATGGCCGCCGGTGGATCGTCGTCTATGGAACCGAAATTTCCCTGCCCCTTAATAAGCGGGTAACGAAGGGAAAAATCCTGCGCCATGCGGACAAGAGCGTCGTACAGTGACAAGTCGCCATGGGGGTGGTATTTACCCATTGTCTCACCGACGATGAGGGCGCTTTTTTTTGTACCTCCGCCCGGACGCAAACCGAGGGTATCCATGGCATAAAGGAGTCTTCTGTGGACAGGTTTTAACCCGTCCCGTACATCGGGCAGGGCACGGCTGACAATGACCGACATTGCGTAATTGAGATAATCCGTTTTTACTTCGTCTTCTATCGCTATGGGAATTACCTTGCCTGTAGGTTCGTTCATTGGTAATTCACCGGTTGTATCGATCTTTGCCACTTTTTTATCCTTAAACTGAGAAAATACTGTAAGTTATTATACAATTTTTAATGATTTTGATCAAACCCAAGTAAGTTTGCTTATTTTCTGTTTTTTTCTCTATCTGTTATGTTTTGTCCTATTCTTTTCAAGGTCTCTTTAAAATCATCATCATTGATTGAATTAATATTTATCTTTTCTGCGGCTGTCTGCGCAGTAAGCTCTTCTACATATTCTTGCGTAGGATTTTGCAGATCAGCATAATGAGGATCAATGTCTTGTACGATTTCCTGCGATTCGTTATCCGGTTCACTTTTTCCGAGGATAAGGGATATGCTTGATATGTCCAGCTCCGGAAAACGGATACGAAAATCGTTTAGCAGTTTGCTTTGTTTTGTCTGGAGAATCTGTTTCCAGCCGGGATGATCCATTTCTATCAGCAGAAGGCCCCTGTCAAGGTCTTTGATATGGGAATGATCCGCGGCAGCGGCTATTCCATTTTTAGCGGTTATGTCTTTCCATGAGTCAAAAAATTTTGAGTAGCTTTGGGCTTTTTTCATAAACTGTTCATCAAAGAGAGCAGATAGTATTTCTCCGGCAGTTTTCATAAAACCAGCATATCATACTTTGTGATCTTTGTACTTTTGTGTTCTTGGTTTGAAGGTCTTTAGAATAAGTTGCCTTCTTTTACATTGTAAATAAGGGTGTCTACTTTTTTATAACGTTGGTATGGCTCTTCGGGAAGGAAGGTATAAAAAGCCTGGTCGTAGGAGGGTAGTGCTGATAGAAACTTGCGTCTTTTTTCACCGTCCATTTCAAGAAGAACATCATCGAGTAACAGGATGGGGTTTAGGCGGGTTTCCTGAGAATAACGGCGCGCCTGGGCTGTCCGCAGCAGCAGCGCCAAAAGACGTTTTTGGCCTGTGGAGGCTTTTACGGTAAAATCCGCGCCGTTATGTGCAAATTGATAGCGGTCGCGGTGCGGACCGGAAAGCGAAAGCCCCGCCGCCATTTCCGCAGCCCGCCTTTCCTGCAGGTGGGCAGGAAAGTTATCGCTTTTCCATGACGGAATGTAGCGGACAGTGATGTCGGAAATACCGGAGACTTCTTCGTAGAGCGTGCTAAAAATACCGGAAAAATCTCTGGCTGCGGTTTCTCTTTTTTCCATTAATTTAAGTCCGTACAGCGCAAATTGCGGGTCTAGAGCGTCTAAAACTGATTCTACACCATCCGATTGATGTTTTTGCTGGGCATGGTCGCGCAGTACTGTGTTTCGTGTTTTTAACACGCGGCGGAAACGGCGAAAGTCTTCAAGGTACACGGGGTCGTAAAGGCTCAATGTCTGATCAAAAAACCAACGGCGTTTTTCGTGGTTTCCGCTTACAAACTCCATGTCTTCATGGCAAAAAACTATGCTGGGCGCGATTGAAAGCAGCTCCTTGCGGTCCTCGGCGCGCTTTCCGTTTATAAAGACTGTTTTTTTTCCGTTCTCGGATTTAACAAGCACTTGATCATTTATTGAGTCAGAAAGTTTTATTTCCGCGGAAAAGTTTTTTTCTCCGTTACGCGCCATTTCCGCATCGCGGACAGCGCGAAAGGACGAAGCATAGGCGCAGAAATACAGCGCTTCCAAAAAATTTGTTTTACCCTGACCGTTTTCTCCGACAAGGAAAACATCTTTTGCGCCTGTGATAATTTCAGTATCCGCAAGATTTCTAAAAGACGCCGTCCGCAGAGAGGAAAAAAACATTTATGACTGCATTGGCATTACAATGTGAAAAAAGTCTTTTTCCGGAACCGGTTCTATTGTTATTGCCTTTATCGCGCTGCTAAAACGAATTTTAACTTCGTCCTCTGTCATTACTTTAAACGGTTCTTCCAGATAACGGTAATTAAGAGACATTTTAACGCCTTCGCCGTCATACTTGCATGGAATTTCATCGTCTACTGTTCCTATTTCGCTTTCTTCGGAATAAACAGCCATTTTTCCCGGTGAAATGCCAAGATAAATCCTGTGCGATTTTTTTTCTACCATGAGCGATACGCGGCGTAGCGCGTCAAGCATTTCATTGCGATTAACTGAAAGGGAAAATTCCTGATTTTCGGGTATGACTTTTCTATAGTTGGGAAACATTCCTTCAATTAAGACTGAAGAAAATTGATATGATGCAAAACTGATAAATATCATTTTGTCGCTTATGGAAATATTTATAAGTCCTTCATCTCCAGATCTTTTAATAGCAATAGAAAGAATTTTTGGAGGAATGATGATGCCGGAAAAATCATCTATTTTATTACTGACTGATTTTCCGATGTAAGCAAGACGTCTTCCGTCTGTAGCAACCATGTTTATTTTTCCCTCGCTTTTTTCCAAAAGAACTCCGTTCATAAAATAACGGGTTTCATCGTCAGAAACGGCAAAGACGCTTTGCTGTACCATTTCTTTAAAATCTTTAATTGGTATTCCAAAAAAAGGTTCTGATGATACGGGAAATTCTGGAAATTTATCAGACGCTATACATTTAAGTTTATATTCAGGTTTTTTTTGAGTTACAGGTTTAATTATTACAACATTTTCTTTTTGAAAAAATTCAATTTCATCATAAGGAAACGTACTGATAATACCAAAAAATTTATCACAGTAAACAGTTGTTGATCCTTCTTCTATAACTGTAACAGGTATTTCGGATTGAAAATTAACTTTCATATCCTTGGCTTTAATAATAAGATGATCTTTAATAACTTCAAGGTAAATATTTGATAAAATTAAAATAGCGTTTTTTGATGATATAATTTCCTGAGCTATTGATATTTCTTTAAGAAGAACCTCTTTGTTGCATATAAACTTCATTTTTCTACCTCCTATTTATATAAATTTATATATATATAATAACAGTAATAATAACAAGTTGTATATGTGGAAAACCTTGTTATCTCTATATCTGCTATAGAAATATTTTTTATGAAAACTATGGATAATTATTAGGTTTATTCCACAATTTCCACAAGCTGTGTTTTTTACACAGTATTTCTACATTATTTTAACATAGTTTTCAATGATTTGCACTGAATTCTATAATTTTGCGTTTTAAGCTTTCAATTGTTGTCTCTAAAGTTGGATCGGTCAATAATTTTCCCTTAATTTTGTCTATAGAGTACATTACGGTAGTATGATCTTTACCGCCAAAGTCCTGACCTATCTCTGTTGTGGAATATTCCGTCATTTCACGCCCCATATACATGGCAAGCTGACGGGCAGAAACGATGTTTTGAGACCTTTTCTTGCCTTTTAAATCATTTGGAGTAAGTCCAAAATATTCAGCGATTACTCTGATTACATTATCCATGGACAAGTTTGCCGGTCTTGGAGTGTTATAGGCATTTTTTAGATGTTTTTGAGCTATTTCCAAATTGATAGGTTTTTTCATAAGTTCAGAGAAGGCAATAAGGTTGTTTACGGTAGAAACTAGATCGCGGATATTTGAAGATATGCTTTTTCCAATCAAGTCGATTACTTCCTCCGACAAATTTACTCCACGGGTTTGTGCTACAGATCTTAAAATAACACATCGTTCTTCATAACGCGGCGGTTGAAGGTCTGCTTTTACACAAAGTTCAAAACGTGAAATAAGACGATCGGAGAATTTTTTTAAATCTGATATTGGGCGGTCGCATGTAAAGACAAGTTGTTTTTTAGCGTCAAGTAGCGCGTTGAAAGTGTGAAAAAGTTCTTCTTGTGTGCCTTCTTTGTCGGAAAAAAATTGGATATCATCGATTAATAAAACATCGGTTTGGCGGTACTTGTTTTTAAAAACATTCATTTTATTTTCACGAATGCCTTCCTGGAATTCGTTCAAGAAATTTTCAGAAGATATACATATTACGCGGTAGTCGGTATTTTCATGGATATAATTTCCGATTGCCTGCATCAGATGTGTTTTTCCAAGTCCTACACCGCCAAAAATTAAAAAAGGATTATACGCTTTTCCTGGGTTTTTGCTTATTGCATGGGCGGCGTTTGCAGCAAAGTTATTATTTTCCCCGATAATATACTTGTCAAAGGTATAATCATCTCTCATTTGGGGATGCTGCCCCCTTTTTTCCTTTACTTTTTGAATTTTTTCCGGTGTTATAGGAACAGCTTTTTCATTTTTTTGTTGATTTTGATGAGATTCAATCTTTTTTCCGGTTTTTCCGGTAATTTCCATTTCAAAATCGATTTCCTGCCCTGAAACTTCTTTTAAAAAGGAAATAATTTGCTTTTTATAATGAGAATTCACCTTATCACGGTGAAACACAGAGGGAACTCCTGCTATTATACTGGTTTTTCCAGCATCTGTTGTTGAACAACGCAGGTATTTTATATCCAAAAACCAGCCGCCGAATTCCTCCTCCCCAAGGTTATTCCGCAGTTGGACAAGGGTTTCTTTCCAAAAACCCTCATAATCCAAATCAGCCATTTATTTGCCCTAAAAAAACACTTATCAACATATTATCCACAGGATTAATATTGATAATTCCAACTTACAACTTCAAATTCGTATGAATTTTTATAACATTTACTTAATACCTGATATGGTAGAATCGCGCTAAATCCTTATCCTGTAAAGAATTAACAACAATTAAATACTTATACTCAGGTTAGCTTTTTATCTCCTTATTTTTGTCATAAACGGCTTGATTTTTTAAAGATTTATCCACAGGTTTTGCACTATGGAATAGCATATTTTAAAAAGCCGTATTGGACAGAGGGTAAATATAACCTAAATCTATTATTTTGGCAAGTGAAAAATGAAGTATTTTTTAGAAATGACAGAACGCGTTTTCCATAATTTTGCCCATTTATTTCCTGTATTTTTGATAAAGGCCTCTTTTTTGTGCATATTATTTAATGAATATTTAAAAATTATTAATAATTTATTATTTCCATTTTTCCAGCGATAACCGCATAAAACCGTAAATATCTACTCCGTAAACATCGTTTAAAATCCCACTTTTTAAAACATCCTCAATTTTTCCGTTTGCAGCTAATGTTCCGTTATTCAAAACAACCGCCGTATCGCCAAAAAGACGAGCCAGATTAAGATCGTGAAACACGCTGATTAAAGTTTTATTGTTCTCCTTGACCCACACTTTTAAAAATTTTAGCAGTTCAATTTGATGTTTCAAATCCAGATGATTGCTCGGCTCGTCAAGTAAAATTAAATCAGGACTTTGCGCTAAAGTTCTCGCCAGAAATACCCTCTGCAATTCTCCGCCGCTCAATTCGTCAATCATGCAGTCTTTACTGTCCCAAATATCGAGCTTTTTTAATATGTCTTCGATAACTGCCCTGTCTGCGGCGGAAAGATTTTTCAAAAAGCCCTGAGAATACGCGTAACGCCCCATTGATACAGTTTCATAAACCGTGTAGGGAAAAAACACCTGTGCGCTCTGAGTCAACAGGGCGATTTTTTTTGCCAATTCTTTACGTGAAATTGCTTTTATATCCTCGCCATTCATTAAAACATATCCGCGATAATCTATAATACGCGCTATTGATTTAAGTAAAGTGCTTTTTCCGCTGCCATTAGGACCAAGTATACAAAGACTTTCTCCCTTTTCCGCTTTAAAGTTAATGTTGCAGATAACGTCTGCGCAATCTCTGATTGCGCCGCAATCCTTGATTGCGCCGCCATATCCGGCGGATAAATTTTTAACTTCCAGCATATTATACCTGCGCCTTGCGCCGCTTGAAATATACCCACGCGAAAAACGGCGCGCCGATTAACGCGGTAATCGCGCCTACCGGAAGTTCTGAGGGTGAGACGACTGTTCTTGCCAGCAGATCAGTTAAAACAAGTAAAGAGCCGCCGAGAATAAAAGACATGGGAATTAAATGTCTGTGGTTTGAACCGCAGATTCGGCGCGCTGTGTGAGGAGCTATCAGGTCAACAAAGCCGATAACGCCGCTGAGAGCGACGGCGGCGCCTGTAAGTACGGCGCAGAGAGCGAGCAGTTTTTTCCGCACCGCGCCTGTTTCCACTCCCGAAGATTTTGCCTGTTCGTCGCCAAAGCTTAAGATATCCATTTCTTTTGTGAAAAGGAAAATCCCTGTTATTCCGACGATAAGAAACGGAAGCAACAGCCACACTGACGACCAGCCCCGCATGGCGAAACTGCCCATTTGCCATAGAGCAATACGCCTCAGATCATCGGAAAATATAGCGCTAAGCATGGTAAGTATGGCGCTCAAAAAAAGCGAGAAAACCATTCCGCACAGAATTATTGTATTATTCGACATTGACCTGTCTATGCGCGAAGAAAAAGCGGCGACGCAAAAAACAGCCGCCAGTCCAAAGATAAAACCCGTCAACGGAAGAGTAAAAGCGCCTAAAAGAGGAAGCGTAATTCCGCTGATGATGATTATTCCTGCGCCAAGAGACGCGCCTGACGAGACGCCTAAAATGTAGGGAGATGCGAGTGGATTGCGTAAAATGGACTGGCAAACTGCGCCGCTTGCCGCAAGACTGCCGCCGACAAGAAACGCCAACAGTACGCGTGGCAGTCGCAGCAGCCATACAATAGAAACATTTTTAGGGTCTATATCATGAGCAAGCGGCAGACGGAAAATTTTATGCAAAATGATCAAAACAGTGTCGCGTAGATTGATGGCGGAACTGCCCAAAGAGGCGGCGGCGATAATTATAAAAAGTGAGATAATTGCGCCTGTAATAATACGCGTTCTGTTACTCATATTCGACCATTAAAATATATATATTTTTCATTATAACTAATTATCCTGATGTGTTTTAGCGGTCGGATAAACAGCTTGCGACATTTGCCGTAAAGACAGAATTATACGGCTTGATGGGCGCACAGATGAATCGGTATCAATTTGATAGATACGGTTATTGATAACGGCGTTGATGTGGTTAAAGCCGGGACGGCTTTTTATTTCTGCGATTGGATCGTCAATATAATTTACATTTGTAAGAATCACATCGGGGTTACGGCTGATAACCGCCTCCGCGCCCGGCGTTACAAGCCAATTCTCGTCTTCAAAAATATTTTTAGCCCCAATAACAGAAATCATATCGTTAATGTAACTTCCCTTTCCAAAAGTCATCATATCCGGCGCGGAGGAAATTTCAAAATAGACAGTTTTTTTGTTCTCTGTGTTAGCTGCCATAAGCGCCGCATTTTGCGTAATTTCATCAATTTGCGTCCTCATTGAATTTATCAGTCGTTCTCCCTCTTTTTCTACACGCAAAATATCAGCTATAAATGCAATGTCATTGTAAATTTCGTCAATACTCGCGCTCATGGAAATGTACACCACGGATATTCCCATTTCGCGTAACAGTCTTAACGGGTCTTCACCCGTGCCTGTCGCATTATGCCCGCTTGCTATGATTATATCAGGCTCAAGATTGATAATCGCCTCGGCGTCAGGATAGAAAAAATCCAACTGAGGTAATCCTTCGGGAATTTCCGCGACATTTGCCGAATGTCGGTCTATGGCGACAAGTTTATGCGCTTGTCCCAAGTCGGCTATTATTTCCGTATTTGACGGCGCGGTGGACACAATACGGTTAATCTGATTCTTAATTGTTACTGTTCTGCCTGAACGGTCGGTTATTTCCCTGCCTTTGTTTGCGCTACAGCTTGAAATTAAAAATAAAATTAAAATGATTAACCATAATATGCTGTTTTTTTCTTTACTCATTTTATCTCCAAATTTGCGCGTAACCCCATTGTCAGAGTAATTCCCGGCATGGGGTAATCGCTGAACGATTCATACGATTCATTTAAAATATTCCGCATTACGCCGAATACAGTAATGTTTTTCCCGATTTTTTGATTAACTGCGGCATTAAGCAGAAAATACGGTTTCAATTGTGTAAGGTTGGCTCTATCGTTATAGCGCAAACTTTCATAATGCCCGCTGATTATTACAGAACCGCTTTTCCAGGGAATCTCAAGAGAACCGTTGATTGTATGCACGGGACTGTATGGGATTCTTTTATTATCTGCAAAGTCATAGCCAAAACTTAACAGGTAACTTAAAAGATACTGATACGAAATTGAGGAAATAATTTTTTTTACTTGTCCAAGATTAACCGGAATTTCAAAACGCAGTTTACCGTCCAGACCAAAGAAAATCGCCTCTCCCACATTTTCAGGCCGCCAGATGCCTCCGGTTCCGGAATACCAGTGAATTGAATCTTTTAACCATTGTGTAAAGAACGTACTTTCAAAACTGAATAATTTTTTAAAGCGCCATGATAAACCAATATCTCCGCCCCAGCCGTCTTCGGGTTTTAAGTCGGGGTTTCCTGTAACATTGCCGCCGTCGCCCCAGTAGAGTTCTTCAAAGTCGGGAAATTTAAAACTGCGGAAATAGTTGTTTTTTAGGGCAAGCGAATCCGTCACATTCCAGAGTAAGCCCAATTTTGGGACTGCGGTAAATAGCGTATCTCCTTCGCTTGTAAACACAGTTTTTACGGAAGGAATGATCATGAATTGTTGCACCGGTTTGTATTCAGCTGTCAGGTAGATTCCGCCGTCGTGCCGGTTCCGATTGCCAATATCAGTAGAATCAAGATAGATAAAACGGTAATCAAAACCGCTTTTCAGCGCCAAGAGTTTGTTTGCATACCAATTCCAGCGGTTAATTACCGTTATGTTTTGTTGATCGTGGCGGGAAAAAACGTCCGCAGGCGAGGTATAATCCCTTCTTGTAAAATACGATCCCAAAGACGCTTCCATTGCAAGAGTATCACTAAAGGCGCGGGGCATATCAAACAATAAGTTGTTACGCGAAATTATATCCCGCTGTGTGCCGACATTGCTTGAAAAGCCGGAGACGGGAATATTTTTGTCGTCGTAATAAAAGTTTGATGAAGCGATTAATTTTGAAAGATTGGGAAGTTCCCCTATTACAGACAACGCGCCCCCGGCATCCCACATTTCGTTGTTGTCTTTGCGGCGGGTGTAATTGTAGCTATCGGTAAATAAAAAGTGATTCTGCGCCCGGTTTGCAAACGCGTTAGCTGTAATTGAAAAAGCGCCTCCCCCATAAGCGGCTGAAATGTCAATGTTTTGAGTATCCGCCAAATCTTCCCAATTTGGCTCCTGCGTTTGTCCGTCCCGTCCGCGGTACTCGCCGGGCAAAGCGGCGGTGTTGGAAACAGAAGCTCCAAGCCGCAGTCCGGGTTTTTGTTTCTTAACGGTGATAATGTTAATCACTCCGCCCATCGCGCCTGAAACATTGTACTTGGTATCAGAGCCGCCGTAAATTACCTCAATGCGTTCAATTGAATTAAGATCGATTTGTTCAATGTCAAATTTTCCGTCTATGGAAGAATTTACCGGCACTCCGTCTACCAGAATCGCCAGCCGTTTTGAATCAAGTCCGCGCAGGTTAAGCAAGGTCATACTGCCGTAAGTTCCGTATCGTGTAATGTTTAGCCCAAGCGTCTCCTGCAACAACGTTGCAATGTCCGGCGAGTTGCGGCGTTCAATTTCATCTTTTTCGATGACTGACATCTGCTGGGTAGTTTGAACAGTTCCCGTAACGGTTATGCCTTCTTCATCGGAGAAGGATAGTTCGTCCTCCGATTCGGTATCTTGCCCTTTTAAATAATTGGGAAAACAGAGAGAAAAAATTAACAATACCAAGACCGGAAAAAATTTTCCGGCCTTGTGTAAAACGGGAAACATTTATTTGTTATACCCCGTACCCCAATAAGTGACATGGGTATCAACGCTGTCAACGGTAAATGTGTTTATTGCCTCATCAAGCGTGTCTTTTACAATGAGGTTCCATGATTCGTCGATTGGGTTTGCTAAAAGCACATGAGATGAAGTGTAATCCTTATAATATATTCCGGTAAATTTATTTGCCTGTCCTGTAGTAGTACTTGTGGTAATTTGTACTATTAACACGCCTGCGTTTTGTGAAAAATCAATGGCTTCCTTAATATTGCCTTTTATATTTTCACCCGGATAGTCTTCACTATAATAAGCCGTGTAGTATTCAATTGAAGACGCAGTAATTTTATAACCACTGCCAAAACTGTCTGCCCATTCGCCTACCGGAACAAAACCGGTATCTACAGTTTCCGGATCCGGCTCCGTATTGCAGCCGATAAACAAAAGCGTCGTTGATAGATAAAACATAACGGCTAGTGCGAAAACACTTCGCGCCCAATGACGGCGAAGTGAATTGGAAACCTTACGGTTTTTGGAAACTTTAAGGCTTTTTAAAGCCAAGTTTCCCTGGTGAAGTGAGTTGAACAAAAACATAGAGACTCCTTCCCCGAAAAAGATACAACCAAAACAAGACCGGAATTATCCAATGAGAATATTATTTTTATTGGTAAAATCGGCTTTTCTCAGGCTCTTCCTCGAAGCTAAGAAAAATGTTTAACCCCATACGGAGTTAACGTATACCAAAGTTTCCTGGCTTGAGGGCAATTCTTCAGTCAACCTTCCCGATTACTCAGTGGTTGTCTGCGACTGAATCTTCCCTGTCACAGTTACGGGTTAGCGGGGGATTTTCACCCCACTTCCTTTGAAATATACGGTTATAGTTATACAGAATTGCGGATAATTTGTCAAGACAAAGATTTTATTATTTTTTTTATAAAGTTCCCTGTTTAACCCATTCATCAACTTTAGCTGAAAGTTTTGTTTGCCAGCCTCGTCCCAACGCTTTTAGTTTTGTTAATGTAGACGGATTCAAACGTATATGTATATCCTGTTTTACTGTTCCCTTCTTTGGGCGTCCGCGATTCGGGCGTTCGGCTTTTGCACACCACTCTCCGAGAGAGTAAGGATTATCGTCTTTGCTTGCTTTGGCTTTAGTAATCATGGTTTTTACTTGCGCCGTAGTATATAGCGCTTTCGCTTCCGCAACTGTCATACTAGTTATTTTTCCCATAATATTTCTCCATATCCTTTTTATGAATCTTGTGAATCGAAATGACTCTTATCCTTTTCCCTCGCCATGTATAACAAAGTTTTAAAACCTCTCCGTAAACCTTTCCATAGGCAATGTATCTAATTTCTTTATAATCCTTTCTTTTATCAATACACTGTACCATATCAGGATCGGAGAGAACCAACGCGGCTAATGAAAAATCCAACCCCCGTTCTTTGAGTGTCTGTTGACGTTTAGCCTCATCCCATTCAAGTTCAGTTTCGTCATTCATGTATTTATTGTATCCACAATATATTTAATTGTCAAGATGTATTATGAAAAAATAAAATAAACAAGCTATTCTGTTTGTTTCGAGTTATCCCATAATACAATTTCTCCCCTTTTCAACGTTTTGGCTAAATCAATAATTCGCTGATTCGATGAACCTCTAAACGGCAATTCTATACCGCGAAGTTCATGGATATATTTTCCGTCAATCAATATATCTGTTGCGGATAACAACGCTTTTACGCCGTTATTATTGTCCTCAATTAGTTCTTCGTAGGTGAAACCAGTATAAGTTACTATATCCCAATTAATAAGATGTGCTGCCGTTGCAACTTCCGCTAACTCGGCTGCTTGTAAAAACGGTTCGCCGCCTGAAAAAGTAATGCCTTGTTTTGTTTTCTTTTGTTGCTTTAATAAACGAATAATTTGCCGAACGGAATATTCTTTACCTGCGTCCATATCCCATGTTTCAGGATTATGGCAATACGGACATTTATGCGTACAGCCTTGAGTAAAAATGACGAACCGTAGTCCGGGACCGTCTACAAGGCTTTCCGGCATAATGCCCGATAAACGCATTTTCTTAATTATGAACCTGACGGTTTTGTACTTCCGCAAGTTTGCTGTCATTAAACCTGTCAAGCGTAGACAAGTATCCGGTAATCCTGCGTACACGGCTGATGTTGGTACTGCCGCATTTAGGACAGGTGTTTTCCTTAATGACACCGTTTAGTCCGCAATCACAGCAAATGTCAACGGGGAAATTAACAGAGGCGTAACCCATATCCGCTTCCGCCATTTCCCTTACTAAAGATTCAAATGCCTCAATGTTATGCTCGGGAGCGGATTGTAATTCAACATAGGATATATGCCCTGCGTTGCAATACTTGTGATACGCTCCTTCAGTTTTTATTTTATCTAATGCGGTAATGGTGTATTCAACTGGCACATGGAAAGAATTGGTATACCATTTTTTGTCCGTTATGCCCTTAATTATGCCGTATTGAGTAACATCAATCTGGGTAAATTTTCCGCTTAACTGTTCGGCGGGCGTTGCAAGTAAAGAAAAATTAAGATTGTATTTTTTTATTGCTTCATCACATCTGCGCCTCATGTGGCTGACAATGGCAATGCCGAGAGCCTGAGCGTCCGCACTTTCTCCGTGATGTTTGCCTGTTAATGCGGTAAGACATTCCGCAAGTCCTATAAACCCAATACTGAGCGTTCCATGACGGATTGCTTTTTCAATCGTATCGTTAGCGGTCAATCCTTCGCTGTCAAGGTACAGTTTTTGCCCCATTAAAAACGGAAAATCTTTTACTTTGAGTTTTTTCTGTACGTTATATCTTGTCAATAATTGTTCAATACAAAGGTCAATAACCTCATCAAGAAATTTCCAAAACTGGGATAAATCCTTGTCTGCGCGTATGCCGAGGCGCGGTAGGTTAATGGTGGTAAAAGAGAGGTTTCCTCTTGAATTGGTTACGCTTGCTCCGTTGCAGTTTGCAATAACGCGCGTCCTACAGCCCATGTAGGCTACTTCTTCATCACGGTACGGCTTGTTGAAAC
>Ga0268262_10003280_pt1 | contig 17681 bp, 14 predicted proteins | sample TergutNc150P3_FD_190354 | JGI IMG/M metagenome (GOLD analysis project Ga0268262, IMG submission 190354) | Nasutitermes corniger P3 segment gut microbial community from laboratory colony in Florida, USA - Nc150 P3 (SPAdes) (version 2) | ecosystem: Host-associated > Arthropoda: Insects >...
TGCCCTTGTGGCTAGCGAACAGGGCGGACATGCTGTCGAGCGCGGCTGACGACATCGGCGTGAGGTCGAGGCTGTTCTGCTCGAAGTTGACGACCATCCGGTACGACGGCGATTCCTCGGCGGCGGCGGGCGGTTTGTGCCCGGCGGAGTCGGCGGCGGCGATAGCGGCGGCGACGTCGGCGGCGGAAGCGGAATCGGCGGCTGCGGCGGCGGCCTGCGCTTCCGCCTCAGGCGCGGGATGGTTTGCCGTCCTTGTTGCGGCTCTCAACAACAACCCTGGCGCTTCCGCCTCAGGCGCGGGGCGCGGGATGGTTTTGGGCGAAAGACGGCGCGCTCAGAGCGAGCAGGGCGAATATAACGGCGGCGGATCTTCTCATATTGTTACATGATCTCCTTTGCGAAACAATGGGACGATGGACGAAATAACGGGTAAAACGGGCGAATATGTATAATTTGAGGTATATATACACAAAAGCGAGACCGAAATTATTATCATTGTCAAAATGAAAAACGTCAACATTGCGATTTATCCCCATATCATTATAATAAAGTAATCCTTCGGCGTATCCGTTCAAGAAAAGCGTCGCGGTACTTTACCAATATAATATGTGGGAGGCGTGCGTGTCAAAAAAAAATTCAAACTATCCGGCAAATATCCCGGCGACTTCCATGTGGTGCGTATTCGGGTAGAGATCGAACATCGCCAATCTTGTCAACTTATATCCTCCGCCGAGCAACGCTCCCGCGTCTCTGGCGAAGGTCGACGGGTTGCAGGATACGTATAGGATGTAACGCGGAGCCGTGTCTATCAACCATTTACGCATAGCCTTTACAAGCCCCGGACGCGGCGGGTCCACTACAACGCAGTCGGGGCGGCGTCCCTTCAATATCTTCTGCAAATTGCCGTCCCGCTCCACGTCGGCCGATACCGCGCTTATATGATTTTTTTTGTTGACGGCGAAGTTCCGCTCCGCCGCGCGTATTTGTTCCGCGACATTCTCAACGAGAACGATCTCCTCAAAATCATCCGCCAGCATAAGCGAGAAAAAGCCGATCCCGCCGTACAAGTCCAAGCAAAACCCGCCGCCCAAAAAACTTTTCGCCCAACGCCCCAGCCGTTCCAATAAGAATCCGTTGGACTGAAAGAAACTCCCGCCGTCGGCAAGAAACTTTATTCCCGATACGCTGATCTCGGTATTCGCGTCGGTCAATCCGTTGATAACAGGATCGCTCGCCGGTCTGTCCCCGATCAATACTTTTACGCTGCTCACGCCGTCTACATATTTCTTACTCGCGAGAGACGTTCGGCTGTCGCCGTTATTAATGATATTATTATTGATACTATTGATACCGTTACCGTTCAATCCCGCCAACACGCCGTTCAGCCGCTCGTCCAAAAGCAAACACTTGTCCACCCTCACCACGTCGTTGGTCTTTTTGCGGAAGAACCCGGCGACGTTATTCCCATAGTCAACTTTAATCTGCGCCCGTATTCTGTACCCGAATTCATTCGCCGTGAATATCTCCGCATCGTGAGGATAATCAAACTTGCCGATACGCGTCAAGCAGTCTATGAGGATATCCTTTTTGCACCTAACCTGTTCGTCATAATAGAGATGAAGCCAATCGCACCCCCCGCACTCATAAGCGTAAGGGCACGGCGGCTCGCGGCGTTTAGGCGACGGGCTGACGATCTTCGCGACCCGCCCGATACGCGCCCCGCCCTTAACCCCGTCCTCCTCAACCTCAACGACATCGCCCGCCGCGACATCCGAAATCAGCATCACGCCGTTACCGTCTCTGGCAAGTCCGTGTCCGCCGAAGACGAGTTTTTCTATTTTTAGTGTGTTATTAGATTCTTTCGCTGACATACTTCCAGTTACTCCGCTCCCGCAAGCATCTCGTTTACTATTCTGTTAAGATCATCGCAAAAAACTTCCCAATCAGGCCTTGCGACCCACGCCACAGAATCAAATTCGCTTTGCGGCATGCTCTTCATAATCTCGCAGATATATGTAATCTCAAGCCCCGCTTCTTTTTGTTTGGCCTCTCTGATTATTTCCGTCCAATTTATTGATTCCCGCCTAGCAATCTCCCAAATGTCCGCTACGTCTTTAGGCGCGTAACGGTAAACGGCTGATAATTTATTGGACAGTATATTCCGCACGGAATCAGTTCTGCAAAACAAACCCGTTTTATGTATGCCGCCGAAATGAGGAACAAGATCGTTCACAAAATCCAATTTCAGCAAAACATCGGAATCTTTGCACCCAACCCGCAGCGTGGCAAAGTTTGAGGCTCTGGTAAAGTTTTCTTGTATATCCCAGACAAAACCGCCCTCTTTGAGCAGCGCCAATATTTTTTCGAGTTGCTCATCGTACGTTCGGCTCTTGTTCAAAAAGAAGTCCAAATCGTCGGAATAGCGGTGATTATAGTAGGCCCGGCTAAGCGCCGTGCCGCCGGTCAGAAAAAAATCTGTATCGCTCCGACTTATAATATTCAGTACCCCATTCTGGAGCGGATACAGGCTCTCCTCGTAGTATTCCGATGGCAAAATCATAGTGCCGCCTTCGTTCTTTCGGCCAGATGCGACCGGCCAGTTCGGGTGTATAGAGTTCCTTTATCGTTTCCAACCCCCAAAGCCCCGTGAAACTGTACCACGTGAGCCGCTCCATAGATCGGACAAAGAGCCTGTCTCTTGTAAGCGCCCCGGAACTCGGAAGCAACCCCTCAATGACTGCCAGCATATCCTCAGGCTTGTCAGAGTAATCCCAATTGAGCGAACCCATCAAACTCAATTTTTCTTCGTAGGTCAAACACGGCATAGTCCGCCCCATCTTTCCGCACGTTTATGTTTACTCTTGATACTTAACACTTAACAGTAACTAACATACTTAAAGATAATTCTTGGGGACCGGGAAAGTCAAATCAATGGAATTATATACTTGACTCTGCGGCGGGTACTCGATAGCGGCGACGTATCTTACGGGGCGTCGCTCCGTCAACGCCCCGTTCCCCCTCTCCCCGCGTCCCCGCCGGCCGGCGCGGAGTCAGCGGGGTCGGTCGCGCCCTTAACATTAATTTGACATCCCGCGTCCCCAAGTAGTATCTTTATATTATGGAGGTTAAAAAGAGCGTCATGAAGCACTATTTTTCTACGGTGAACAACGTAGTTCTGACCCACTCCGACATGGAGTACAGTGAATTGGGCCGGAAGGTCAGGGTGTATTTTGAAAGACCGAGCGCGGCGGCGGAAAGCACGGAGTTTGATTTCGCCGAAGGCTGTATCCCGAGTTTTGAGTTTTATAAATCCTACGGTTTCAGCCAGAGCGAGCTGTTGCAACTCCAGAGGTATATGCGTAACAATTCGTTCTTGATTTGGGAGTACGCTCAAAACGGGGGGGGCAAGAAATGCCTCGAGTCCTGATAGACTATTTGGGTATGGTGTTTTATTTTTGGTCAAACGAGTTCGGCGGAAAGAGCCTTGAGCCGATCCATGTCCATATCTCGCACGGAAAACAGGAAGAAAACGCCACCAAAATATGGATTAAGCCGGACGGGAGTCTGGAGGTCGCCAATAACAACAGCAGGTTAACCGCCAAGGAATTGGCAAAAGCGTTAGAATATATAGACGCCAACAAAAACGACATAATCGCGCAGTGGTATCAGTATTTCGGGCTATGAAAAAGAAAGATAACCTACCGACCATCCGCAGTTCGGCGGCTGAATACCTGACCTTCGCGGCGGCGACGGGCGACAAGCCAGCCAACATTGAAATGCGCTATCAGGACGAGAACATCTGGCTGACGCAGAAGATGATGGCGGCTTTGTACGACGTTAGCGTAGCCGCAATCAATCAACATATAAAGAAGATTTACACCGACGGGGAGCTTGAACCGGGGGCAACTATTAAGAAATACTTAATAGTTCAAACCGAGGGCGAGCGGCAGGTGGAACGCGAAATAGACCACTACAACCTGCAAATGATCATCGCCGTAGGCTTCAAAGTGAACAACGAGCGCGCCGTGCGCTTCCGCAAATGGGCTGGGCAGATCGTCAAGGACTACACCATTCAAGGGTGGACGATGGACGTTGACCGCCTGAAGAAAGGGCATACGTTCACCGACGAATACTTTGACCGCCAGCTCCAATATATCCGCGAGATACGCCTGTCCGAGCGCAAATTTTATCAAAAGGTGACGGATATCTACGCCACGGCGTTTGACTACGACAAAGACGCTAAAACGACACGCGACTTCTTCAAGCTCGTGCAGAACAAGCTCCACTACGCGGTACACCGCCACACCGCCGCCGAGTTAATCGTCAAACGGGCGGACGCCAAAAAAGAGCGCATGGGGCTGACAACTTGGGAGACCGCGCCGCATGGAAAAATCATTAAAGCCGACGTATCGATCGCGAAAAACTACCTAAACGAGCAGGAAATGAACTATCTTGAGCGGATTGTATCCCTCTACTTAGACTTCGCAGAACTGCAAGCCGAGCGCAAAATCCCTATGTCTATGGAAGATTGGGCAAAGCGGCTCGACGGATTTTTGGAGTTCAACGGCAACGAAATTCTGACGGGGCCGGGGAAAATATCAAACGAGCAGGCGAAACTCCACGCGGAAACAGAATACGAAAAATACCGCGTGGTGCAGGATAGGGTGTTCAAGTCGGACTTTGATATGCTGCTGGAGGCTATGGACGGGTAGTATAGTTTAGATCCCCTCTTGCATACCGCCGCCGCCATCAATTATATTATACCTTAAATTATACTTTGGAACCCTAAACGTCTAAATATCGTCCCGTCATCACTCCGGAGGAATCATCATAAATCCAGTAACTTCAATACCCGACAGACTCGACGACGTCTTCAGCGGCTTTCCGCGCTTTCCGAACCGACTGGACAGGCGCGAGTTTTGGCGGGCCGCTTATCCTATGATTTACATGTCGCGCCAAGTCGACATCCGCTTTAAGGAACTTTTTAGGAAGGGGCTCGTCAAGGGCACCGTCATATTGATAAGCGGGCACGAGGCGGCTTCTGTGGGGATGGCTATGCCGTTCCGTCCGGGTATCGACCCGGTCTCGCTCCTTCACCGCAATTTGGCCGCCCACTTCACGCTGGGGTGCCCGATACGGACGGCGTTGTGCCAATTTATGGCGAACGCCCACAGCCCGACGCACGGCAAGGAGGGGAACGTGCACTTCGGCGACGCGTCCGCGCGGCGTTTCCCGATGATCAGCCATCTGGGCGGGATGCTCGCCGTGGCCGTGGGCGGGACTTGGGCGGCGCGCCGGGCCGGGGAAGAGGCCTTCGGGCTTGCGGTGATCGGGGACGGCGGCAGCAGCACGGGGCAATTCCACGAGGCGCTCAATATGGCCTCGGTGTTCAAGACGCCGGTTTTATTTTTCGTCGAAAATAACGGGTACGCCTTTTCAACGCCGGTAAGCCGCCAATACAACTGCGAGAGGTTATCCGACAGGGCGGCGGGGTACGGGATCACCGGCAAGACCGTGAACGGGCTTGACGCCTTCGAAGTCTACGAGGCGGTGATGGACTCGATGGAGTTGATGGCCGAGGAGCCGCAGCCGGTGCTGATAGAAGCGACCACGGTGCGGCTCGAGGGTCACGCCGTCTACGACAACGCCGAGTATGTCCCCGACGATGTGAAAAAGGCGAATTGGGAGAGAGACCCGCTCAAATCCGCCCGCGCCGCCGTTATCGAGCACTGCGGGGTTGACGACGAGCGGCTGTCATCCATAGAGACATCGCTCTTGGCGCAGTTGGACGAAGCGATACGCGGCGAGCTTTCCGTGGCGATGCCGTCCTTAAATACGGTATCTATGGACGTCTTCGCGCCGGTAAAATACCCGGCCGTCAAACCTTACAGCGCCAAGAACGTCCGCTGCACCAACGCTATCAACGCGGCGCAGGAGCATATCCTCGCGGAGAATAAAAACGCCTTTTTGCTCGGCCAGGACGTGGGCAGGTACGGTTCGCCGTTCAAGACCTGCAAGGGGCTTATCGACAAGTTCGGGGAGGAGCGGGTGATCGACGTCCCTATCTGCGAGGCGGGGACGGTCGGGTTCTGCCTGGGAGCGTCGCAGACCGGGGCGCGTCCTATCATGGAGTTCCAGTTCGCCGACTTCTCCACGGAGGCGGTCTCTCAGCTCGGTTTGAACGCGGGGACGTGGTACTTCCGGTCGGACAAGCCCGCGCCGCTGCTATTCCGTCTGCCGAACGGGGCGGGGGTGACGCTGGGGGCGTTCCACTCCGGGGAGTTCGAGGGGCTGTGGTCGCGCTTCCCCGGGCTTAAATTATTTTATCCCGCCACGCCCCAAGAATTTTACGAGGCGCTCTTAGTCGGATTTTATGACGATAATCCGTGCATTGTCTTTGAGCATAAATTACTTTATTGGAGTAGGCCCGGCGACATCGATTTCGACGGCGACCTGTCTAAAGTCTGCCGCCCCCGCCGGTACAGGGAGGGATCGGACGTTACCGTTATCGCGACGGGTGCTATGGTCAACCAGGCGCTTCAAGCGGTCGACGAGGGCAAGCATTCCGCCGACGTGTGGAACCCGTTTGCGCTGAACCCGCTGAATTTCGGGCCGATAGCGGAGTCTGTCCGCAAAACGGGGAGGCTCTTGGTCGTTCAGGAGTCGGGCGCGACGGCGGGGCTCGGAAGCCATTTTATATCCCTTGCCGTGAGGGAGTGTTTCGGAGAGTTGCGGCTGGCGCCTGAGCTGGTAGCCGCGCCAGACACGCCGGTGCCTTTCGCCAAAGAGCTTGAGACGGCCTTCTTGCCGGATTCCGGCAGGATAGCCGCCGTTATCGAAAAAATGATAGGAGATATATAGTGAGCGCAAACGTTTTCAGCACCGAACTCTTCCTCCCCGCCCAAGCCGCGGCGGAGACCGAGGCCATAATCACGAAGTGGTTCGTGACCGAGGGCGGCGAGATAAAGAAGGGCCAGGTAATAGCCGAGGTGGAGAGCGCGAAGTCTACCTTTGACTTTGAGGCGCCCTGCGACGGACGGATAGAGAAGCTGCTCTACGCCGACGGCGCCACCGCGCCGTTCGACAAACCGGTGGCCGTCGTGGCGACGGCGGACGAGTCTATGCGCTCTTGGGAGCGTCCCGCTGCCGCCGCGCCGGCAACAGTCGCCGAAGATATCCCAAAGATGGCGATAATGGCCGAAAAACTTGAGCCTTCGGTACGGACGATAAGCCTGCTGGGAATAGGGGCGTATCTGCCGGACAGGGTGGTGAAGAACGAAGAGCTGCTGGCGGAGTTCCCCGACATCACCGCCGACTACATCTTCAAGGTGACCGGAATAAAGGAGCGCCGCTGGGCGGCGGCGGACGTCAAGCCGTCGGATATGGCCTACGAGGCGTCGAAAAAGGCGATAGAGAACAGCGGGCTGAAACCCTCCGACATAAACGCGATCATCGTATCGACCACAACGCCCGATGTCGTGATGCCATCCACAGCCTGCATACTGCAAGGGAAACTCGGTATACGCGGGGCGCCGGCTTTCGACTTGAACGCGGCGTGTTCGGGATGGCTCTACGGCTTATCCGTGGCGCGGGGGCTTATACTCTCAGGCATCGCGAAGAACGTCTTGGTGGCCAGCGTCGACATGCAGTCGCGGGTGCTCGACAAAAGCGACAAGGACACCTATTTCCTCTTCGGCGACGGCGCGGGGGCCACGGTGCTCAGCGGCGCGGAGAAGGGGCACGTCATCAAAGACGAGATACTGAGCGCCGACTCGCTGGGCCTCAACATGGCTAGGCGCGGTTATCCCGGCTACGAAGTGCCGATCAACTCGTCGAGCTTCGACCCGTGGCTGCGCCTCGACGGCAAGGCGCTCTTCCGTTTCGCGACGGAGAGCTTCTCGGCGATGGTGCGGGAGCTCATCATAAAGAGCAAATGGACGCCGGAGGAGGTGCGCTGGGTTGTTCCGCACCAAGCCAACGGACGGATAATCAGGGCGGCGGCGCAGAAGAGCGGGGTGCCCTTCGAGCGTTTCTACTTGAACATAGACCGTGTGGGCAACACGTCGAGCGCGAGCATTCCCGTAGCGTTGTCGGAGATACAGAACGGTCTGCAGAAGAATGACAAGGTCATATTCTGCACGGTGGGCGCGGGAATCACGGCGGCGGGGCTGTCGCTGGAGTGGTAGCATATTTTTTTTGTAACGAAAGCCTACCGGAACACGGTCTAATATAGTTTAGGCGTTAACTTATACTTACAAACATTATATGAGGAGGGTCAGATGTTACGTACAAAGTCTTGGTTGGGGACGTCGGTTGCGGTTTCGGCGTTGTTGGTCGGCATGCTGGTCGCCGGGTGCGGATCGGACAAAAAGTCGAATCCTGTGAAACCGCCGGAGTTCGCGACGCCGCCGGCGTCATTGAACGGGGTGTGGGTTACCGAAATCGATGAAGGAACTCTGTACACTACCATTGATAACGGTAATTTTGAGATGAAAGTGGATGGCGCCCTATTTTCCAAGGGTACTTGTTTAACTTCCGAAGATAACTTTAAGTTGCAGATAACCCACATTCACAGCGATGTGGTCAACGCTCAATTGCCTATGCCTATTCTTACTTCGAAATGGTATGAAAAAAGCGAGATCAAGGCGGCTTTAAACAACATAACCCCTATGTCCGACGCGGATTTTGAAGAAATTTACGGAGAAATGTTTAAAGAGCAGATCGGTAAATATAAATTGGAAAGCGTCTATCTGTACGTTAAACGGAACGGTGAAGGATATCAGCAATTTTGGAGGCCGTAGCGATATCTATAACCTCTGCTGAGTATCAATAGCGGTCGGCGGGTCGGATCTTCAGCGGCCCGCCGTTCTGATTCGGATATAAACGTTTGTTTTGTCAAAACAAAACCGGCAGGAAAAATGGGCGGGAAAAAAGATGCTCTTACCCCACAGCCCGATTCTCTACCGCCCCCAGCCGCGACAGGTTCAAGCGGCCATAGAGGCCGTTTGCTCGAAAAATACGCCGAACGCGGCCTCTCCGCCTTCAGCGACTACGAAGTTCTCGAGTTTTTGCTGACCTACGCGTTTTCACGTATAGACACTAAACCGCTCGCCAAGGAGTTACTGACGCGTTACGGCACGGTGAGCGCGGTTATTAACGCTCCGTTTGACGAACTCTGCGAGATTAAGGGGTTGGGGCGGCGTTCCGCGGCTCTGCTTACCCTCGTCAAGGACATGATAGTGTATAGTCTAAAGGAAGGCGTTATAGACAAGCCAGTTATCACCCAGCGCGGAGACGTTGAAAACTACCTGCGCTCCCGCCTCAGCGAACGAAGAGACGAGCATGTCATAGCATTGTACTTGGACAACGGCAACCGCGTCTTGGGTGACGAGATCGTGGCGGAGGGGACGGTGAACCGCTGCGTGGTCTTCCCGCGGAAGGTCATGGAGGGCGCCATGAAGCGCTCCGCCGCCTCGTTCATTCTGGTCCACAACCACCCCGGCGGCACGGCGGCCGCCTCGGAGGAGGACTGGAAGACGACGGAACGCCTCTACAACGCGGGGAAGCAGATCGACATACCGATGCTCGACCACATCATCATATCTAAGGATAAGGCGGTCAGTTTGAGGGAATTCAAGAGGTGGCCGGAGTGACGGCGCGGTCCCAAGCGGTCCGCCGTTCTGCATAACCGCCGCGATTTAGCCGATTTTACCCGCGTTTTGACTTCCATACCCCCCATATATTATCTTTAATACTATATAGAGTCTGACCGTAAACGAATAAACAATGACATAACGGTTGCCCCAAAAATGACAAACAGCCCACATCCGCTTACCCGCAAACGACGCGCCCGCGCCTCCGCTATGTCCCTGTCAATGCTTCTGCTGTCGATATTATCACCCCTTTCCGTCTCGCCGGCCTCGGCTAACGACATCTACTTCGGCGCCAGCGCCGGCAGCCGCCCGCTGTACTTCCTCGCCCTCCCGACCTCCGCCGCGACCCTAGGGCGCGGGACGGTTTCGGCGTCGGGGGCTATGGACGCGTCCGACGTTTTACTGTTTCCGGCAAATACCCCGCTGGCCGACGGCGGGCAGTTCTTCTTCGGGACGAGCGGCCAGGGAGGGTCGCACGCGCTCTTTACCGCCGCGGCGCTGCCTATCTTCCGCGACGGCGCGCTCGGATTATTCGCTCAGTCCACGCCTATGAACGTTTGGCCTATACCCCGCAGGTTTGACGATATAAATATACCGACAACCAATTCGCTTGCCTACAATCTGTGGGGTCTCTCGCTCGCCAGGTACTTTCCCGAGTACAACTACGGTTTCGGTTTCAGCGCCTCTTTTTACGACAGCGATTTTTGGGGCGAGAGGGAGATATTCGGGGCGCTCGGGGCTGATTTCCGCTTCGACCCGGCCGAGTTCCTGTCGGGGCGCGTCTATTTTTCAAGCGCCGGAATGCCCTTGGGCGGCGACAGCGTTTTTATCCGCCGGTTTTCCGAACAGTACGGGTTAATCATGAACTACAACCGGTATCTCGACGAACGCGAGTTTTGGAAGGCGAACTTCGGGGCCGGCATACGGAACACGACATGGAACGGGACGTGCGATATCGGCTTCGGCGCGGAGTTCGGCGCGGACGAGCGGTATTTTATGCGCTTGGGATGGGAAGTCTCCACCAGAGCGATCGCCGACGCGGTTTCATTCGCTTGGAGGGACATCAAATACTTTATGGGATCGGGCGAGGTCAATCTCGATAAATTCAATAAGCTCGCCGTCCTCTACGGATGGGGTGTGGGATTGGGCGTTAAGGCTGGCAATTTCCGGGCGGACGCCGCCTACCGGCCGGGGCCGGACGGCACGGCGAACGGTATCTGGTCGGTCAACGCCGCCTTAGAAATCGAGGAGATGAAGAAGAGGAGCGCGGAGGATAATCTGGAGCTTGCGCGGGATTACTACGGTTTGGAGCGTTTCGGCAAGTCGCGTCTCTACGCGTCGCGGGCTATGAGAGAGGATTCCACGCTGTGGAACGCTTGGCCGCTGTACGTAAAATCGGAGCTGGAGCTTCGCCGGCGCTCCGCCGGATCAATCGCGCTCATATACGGCGGCAACTCGCGGGGGACGGTCGTCCCCTACCCGCCCTCGGCCGAGGCGCTCGGCGGCCTAAGCCGCTACGCCGCGCTCGTCTCGCGCCTGCGCAACAGCTACCCGGTGAACTTTACCGTAGACGTGGGCAACCTGATAGACGCCGGCAAGGACGCTCAGAGGTTGGAGTTTGCGGCGCATTACTACGACGCGGCGAGATTCGACGTGCTCGCGCCGGGCGCCGGCGAACTCTCAATCGGGCCGGCGAAACTCGCGGCGGCTCTCAAACGTAAGATGCCTGTGATAATCACCAACCTGAACGACAACGACGCGGAGGCGACAGGCATAAGAAGCAACGCGGTATTGACGAACAGCGGTTACAGCGTATACCTACTGAACATCATCGAAACGGAGGTTCCGGAAAACAAAGAGGGCGTAAGCCTCGATTTATCCTTTGACCCGGAGGCGATAAAATCACAGCTCTCCAAGGGGCAGGCGGCGGCCGCCGATTTACGCGTGGCCGTAGTCCACGGCACGCTTGACGAGATAAGGCGACTTGCCGACGAGCTTGACGGAGCGATCGACGTCATTATCGCCGGAAGCCTTGAACAGAGGCTCGACACCCCGATTAAAGCCGGCAATACGCTCATTGTATCGGCGGGCGCGGAAAATAAGTTCGCGGGCTGCCTCTTTGTGAAATTCAACGATGTTAAGAAGGAGATAAAGAAAGGCCGGGCGGCCGCTAAGACCCCGCCGCCGCAGGCACGGCCGAAAAAGGTCAAATATACGCGGGCCAAGGCCCGTTTTACTGCGGAAAATACGCTCTTTCCCGTATGGCAAGATATCGCGCCCGACTCGGCGGTGGAGAACATAACCAGGCTCGTGCGCTCCGCCATAGCAGTCGAACGCACCGCCGGGCCGGAAATCCGTACCAAAGTCAGAGGCGTGGTGGCGCACCTGTCCGACCGAGGCGCGGGGCCGCAGGCCTTCCTCAAAGCCGCCCAGAGCAAGAGCGAGCTACCGCTCAGCGACAGCCTCCTCTACTGCCGCCGCCCGCTGCTGTCAAGCTCCGGCGACCGCGCGGCGTTCATCTTCGGCAAACCGAAAGACAAAAACGGAAAACTAAGGATGGTCGATCTTGAACTTGGCGCCCGCAAAACGGTGTCGAACGGAAAGAACGTCTTAGACGCTATCTTCTCCCCCTCAGACGATTTCCTATACTATATAGAAGCAGACAGCGGCGGCGACAACGGCGCTATCCGCAAAACTAAGATGTACATGAACGAGGCGCTCACCGTTCTTGAAGCCGACGCCTCCACGCGCAGCGACCTGCGCATATCCTCCGACGGGGAGACGCTCATCTTCGCGTCTAAGTACAGAGACAGCAATTGGGACATCTACGCGCTCGACACGTCCGGGAAAGCCGCGCCGGTGAGATTGACTGACGGCAAAGCCGACCACCGCTATCCGCGCATAAGCCCCGACGGCAGATACGTCGCGTACCTCTCGAACCGCACCGGCTTCGCTTGGAAAATGGATTTGTGGGTTTACAACAGGGTCGCGAAGGAGCACAAGCAGCTGACGTTCAACACCGACGTTCAAGGCTTCGCCTGGAGCGACGACTCCGAGTCGATCTACTTCTCGGCGGGCGCGAACCTGCTGGAAATCTGCCGCGTTGACATGAGGCACGGCCTGATAAGAAATATGATCCCGCACCCGCAAGGGGCCGTAAAGTCGTGGAGCGAGAGCAACCCGCGGTTTATACGCTACAACGACGAGCCGATGATCGTCTACACGCGGATATACCCGAGCGGGAAGCGGCAGATTTTCTGGTTCGACATCAACAACGCGGCGGACGCCAAGATGTACTCGGTCGGGGAGTTCGACGAGTGGAACGAGGACTAAGAGAGCAAGTCCGCCTCGCCCGTAGACTGAATCATTATCGTTGTCGGCATACCCTGAAGCAAACCCGTATACGCATCTTGGAACTTCGCGGGGTCTGTGTCGGCGTTGGCCCTGAAACCTAAGAATACCGCGGTCGACAGGCCGGAGTAGCGGCGCAGCAGGTTGGGGAATGTGTCGTCGGAGATTATCGGCTCTACCTCTATGTCCATCCTCGCGGCCTCGATCAGGCGTTCCAGTTCCTCCCTAGCCTTCGCCTGTTCCTCCGGTGTGTAGGCCACGCGGAGTATCCGTATCTTCGCGCCTGTCCACTCCGAGTTCAGGGACATCAGGTGGGCGAGGATGACCATCAGCGAGCCGTTGCGCATGCCGCGCCACCAGATGTCGATGCGGCGGTTGCGGCGGTTGCGGGGGTTGGGGTCGGGCAGTTCGCGCCCGTGGATCAGGCCCACGCTCATGTTGAGTTTCACGGCGATACGGATGTTTTCCATGAACGGCACGGCGTGCGCCGGGTCGCTCAGCCAGCCGAAGATGGCGAGATTGGGCTTTATGGGGCCTATCGAGTTCGCTTGGAGAAAGTGGGTTATCCCGGTGTTATAGTCGGGCGTGACCAGCACCTCCGGGAAGGCCCGTATGCGGTTTTTGCTCAGGAACTCCCCGTGCGAGGCCAGCAAGCCGGCGCGAGTATCGACCATCTCGCCCAACTCGCCCTTGACCATCGACGCGATAGTCAGTATGCCGCGCCCGCTGGAGAGCCAATCGGCGTACTTCACAAAATGGATATTGCTGACAGGGTCGCCGGCGAAAGCGACCACCGTGGGGCGCCAGTTTTTGGGGTGCGCGGGCAGGGACGACAGGGTGAGCAGGTTGTCTCTGGTGCGCGAGTATATGAAGCCGCGGCGGGCGTCGCCGAAGGAGACGGACATCACGTACTTGCGCACGTAGAAGTATATGCCGGCGAAGCAGGCGCCGGCCAAGAGCGCCGCCGTCACGTTGATCAGCAGAGTGGCGGCGAAGCAGGCCACCGCGCCCACGAGAGCGCCGAACCAATGGAAGAACTTGAAGCGCGGGCGGAACGAGGGGTTGCGTCCGAACGATTCCACAAAAGCGGCCAAGTTGATTATCCCGTAAGTCCACAGGAAGAACATGGAGACCACCGAGGCGACCATGTTGAGCGCGCCGCCGCCGCTGCCGTTGCGGCAAGCGATGTATATCACCGCGAAACTGATGGCTATGGTGACGAAGAGCGCCCTTCTGGGCTCGCCCTCCGGCGTCACCTTGGCGAATACGTTGACCGGCTTGAGTATCTTGTCTTGGGCGAGCGACTGCAGCACGCGCGGCGCGCCCAAAATTATGCCCAGCGCGCTCGACAGCGTCGCGGCCATTACGCCCGGCACCACGATAAAAGACGTGACGGGGTCCCAGAGGTGCAGTATGCTTTCGTACGGCCTGTCCGTGAGATCGGAACGCTTGATGGCGCCGCCGCACAGGATCATCTCGGCGGCGTAGACCACGAAAGCCACGCCGATGGCTATGAGCGTGCCTCTAGGTATAGCGCGGGCGGGGTTCTTCAGGTCGCCCGACATATTGACCCCTGAAAGAATGCCGGTCACCGCCGGGAAGTATATGGCGAAGAGCATCCAAAAGGTGTATTTGCTTCCCTCAAGCGGCTTCGCGTTATCGGCGAAGGTCTGGGGATCAAAGTGAATGACCGCGCCGGTAAGGAACGCCACTATAGAAAGCGCCAATATGGTCAGCACCAAGTACTGCGCCTTGACCACCACCGCCGCGCCGCGAAGCGAGAGCATGGCCGTGGCCGCGAAGATCGCGTAGGCGATCAGGTCGAAGTATATGTCGAGATACGGAAACGTTAGCACCGTGGCCTCGGCGAAGCCGATGAGGTAGAACGGTATCGAGAGCGACTGCGATAAAAAGATGGTGAGCGCGATAGCCCCGCCGAACTCGGGCCCGAGCGACCGCGAGATCAGGTAGTACACCCCCCCGCCCTTGACCTCGGTGTTGGTGGCTATGGCGGAGATGGAGAGCCCCGTGAGCGTGGTTATAGACTTGGCGGCGATCAGGATGCCGAGCGCCTGGTATATCCCGGCGTGGCCGGTGACGAAGGTGGCGCGCATGAATATGACGAGGCCGAAGATGGTCAGTATGGTGGGCAGGAAGACGCCCTCGAAGGTGGAGAACTTCTTCATATCGGGGGCGGCGGCCCCGTCCCCGCCCTGTTCGGGCCGGGGGGGCGACGCGGGGCTGATTGTCTGATCGGCTGTTTGCATAGGTATAAAATATATGATGCCGCGCCGAGTTTGGTTCTCATTTTGATTTTGATTTTAAAAAAATTAAAAGATTTTAAAGATTTTTATTGACTTTATTAAAAAAATCATGTATTTTGTGTTTTCGGGCGCATGGCTCAGTTGGTTAGAGCGCCGCGTTCACATCGCGGAGACCGCTGGTTCGAGTCCAGCTGCGCCCATGTGTAATGGTTGCGGAATCGTCCCCGCCGGCTTTGCGCAAGCCGGGGCGGGGCGTTTACATAAATGCGTCGGCGGGTCGGAAATGATCAACTTCAATATAAAATCGGCGGTTATCCGTGCGTCGGCGTTGGTTGCCGTCGCGGTTTTCGCGGTCGGCGGCATCGTTATAGCGAGCGCCCAATCAAACTGCATCACGTTCGAATCGCCTCTCGCCGGCTCGATCATCCCGGAGATGAGCTGCACTATATCATTAAATGTCGAGTGCCGCAACGTCTCTAAGGTCGACCTGCAGGCCCGCTACATCCCTGAGCAAAGCGACAGCCCGATGATCGTGTCGCTCGGCACGATCTCGCGCCCGCCGTACAAACTCATCTGGAACACCTACAACCTGCAAAACCAGCTCTTCACCGGCATCGGCATCTTAGCCGAGGCGGCGATATCCGGCGGCGCGCCGCAGGTGGCGCGGCAGGAGGGGATATTCCTCACACACAAGCCCGTAGCCCGTAAAAGAATCCCGGTGCCCTACCTGCCCGGCGGCACTCCGGGCGCGTCCGCGGGAGAGGCATACGCGCAGGAGTTCAAGAGGATAGGCGACCCGCAGAAGTCGGCGACCGGCGTAGTTATATGGAATGAAAAGGAGTTCTCTTTCAACGTGACGGTGAAAGATCCGAGTTTCTACAGCAACCAGCCCGGCAAGAACATCGCCGACGCGGGCTTGGAGATCATGATCGACCCCACCCGCAAAAGGGCCCCGTACCCCACGGAACACACGATCTTCCTTGTGGTGCCGCTCTCCGGCGCGCCGTACTCGGTAAACTACCGCGCCGAAATAGCCGACGGCGCGTTCAAACCCATACCCCAATCCTCCCGCATAGACTACGCGCACAACGTGGGGATCAGCGAATTTAAAGGCTACAGCATCCGCGTCTCCGTGCCGAAAGAGGCTCTGGGAAGGTCCATGCCCGACACGATAAGCTGCAATATGGCTCTCAGACTGCTGGACGCGGACAACAAAGTGCAAAAGGTCTCGCTGACGGGTGAAAACGTCTACGAGATGTACAGCCCGTTCACTTGGAACGATTACTACAGGCTGCCGAAACCCTTCTTCATGAACAGCACGCTTCAATGGGGGGTCTTCTCGGCCGTCGGCTTCATCATCGCGCTGGCCGTGTACGCGATAGTCTCGAAACTGCGCAAACCGCAACTGATCTCCAACTTCGAACGCTCGGAGGAGGCCAAGGCCATATTCGAGCGGGTAAACACCGTAATCGAGCAGGAACTCATCAAGAAAGACCTGAAGATAGACTATGTCGCCAACAAGTGCGGGATGGATCAGCAGTCGCTGAACGCCTTGATCAAGCGGAATACGGGCTTCAACTTCATCAACTACCTGCAATATTGTAGGTCGGAAGTGGCTAAGGAGCGGCTAAGGTCGTCGCGGTCGAGCGAGACTTCTATCGCGGATTTATGCGGGTTCGACAGCGCGATCGAGATGGAGAAGTGCTTCGGGAAGTTCTACCATACCACGCCCTACAAGTTCAGGACGCAGCAGCAGGTGGCGTAACCTCGCTTTTATTAATTTTAATCACGGTTTGACTCCCCGCGCGCCCATGAATTATATTGGTATTAATGATGACCATCACCGCACCGCCTGTATACGGCGGCTGCCGAAATAACCCCGGCAGTTTCGACCAATACTACAATGGCGCGGGATGGTGGACGGCTACGGAGGGCGGTAACGGCAACGTCTATGGCCGATGGATGGGTGTTAACTACGGTTACATAGGCGAGGGTCTCCGCAACAAGGGCTTCGGTTTTTATGTACGTTGCGTTGAGGACAACTGACCTTTCCTTCTCGCGTTCACCCTCGCGTTTACCCTTGCGTTCACCATCGCGTGTTGCCACATCGATCATCTCGTCTCTCCATATTTCAAGAGCGTGTTTCATGGTTTTGCTTCCTCTGTTAATCACAGTTGCAGGATTTCGTCAATAGTGAGTCCGGTGAACTCCGCAATTTCATTCACATCCTTCCCTTTTGCTTTCATGGCACTCGCTATTTTGATATCCTCCTTGTGTGTTGCCTCGTCAATCATCTCGTCTCTCCAAACTTCAAGCGCGTGTTTCATGGTTTTGCCTCCTTTTAATAGGTTTCTAAATGTTTCCTCATTTTCAGGCGACAGGTCGCCTTTGTATAGGATATGTTTTATCCATC
>Ga0268262_10003281_pt1 | contig 17679 bp, 10 predicted proteins | sample TergutNc150P3_FD_190354 | JGI IMG/M metagenome (GOLD analysis project Ga0268262, IMG submission 190354) | Nasutitermes corniger P3 segment gut microbial community from laboratory colony in Florida, USA - Nc150 P3 (SPAdes) (version 2) | ecosystem: Host-associated > Arthropoda: Insects >...
TGCGCGGCGTGATCGGCGGCGGGTACAACCGGATGAATCCGTTCACCGTGCGCCGGGCGACCCAGGGGCTGGCCAACTACGTCTGTAAGGCGGTTCCGACCGGGGCTTCCGCCGTTATCGCCCACGACTCGCGCAACTTCTCCGACGTTTTCGCGTTGCAGGCGGCGTTGGTCTTCTGCGCGAGCGGGATCAAGACCTACCTGTTCACCGGGCTGCGCCCCACGCCGGAGCTGTCGTTCGCCGTCAGGCATTTCAAAGCCACCACGGGGATCGTGGTCACGGCCAGCCACAACCCGCCGGAGTACAACGGGTACAAGGTCTATTGGGACGACGGGGCGCAGGTGGTGGAGCCGCACGACAAGGCCATCATAAAAGAGGTGCTCTCGGTCGGCGGCGCGATAAAGGCTATGGACAAGGAGGAGGCGCTCAAAGCCGGGCTGTTGGCGATGATCGACAAAGAGGTGGACGTCCCGTTCGTGGAGATGGTCAAGAGGTGCGCCATCCGCCCCGCGTTGCTTAAGGAGGGCGGCAAGAGCGTCAAGGCGGTGTACACCCCTCTGCACGGCACCGGAGCCGTTCCCGTGGACACGGCGCTTAGGGAGATGGGCGTTGAGGTCACATTCGTGGAGGAGCAGCGCAAGCCCGACGGCAATTTCCCGACGGTCAGCTACCCCAACCCCGAAGAGGCCTCCGCGATGAGGCTCGCTCTCGAACTCGGCGAGAAGATCGGCGCGGATTTGGTTCTCGGAACCGACCCCGACGCCGACCGCCTCGGCATAGCCGCCCCCGACGGCGGCGTCCTCAAACTCGTCACCGGAAACCGGCTCGGCTCGCTTTTAGCCGACTACGTCTTCAGCGCCCGCAAAGAGATGGGAACCATGCCGCCGAGGCCTATCCTCATCAAGACCATAGTCACAACCGAGCTTCAGCGTCTGATAGCCGAGAGCTACGGCGCGGAGTGCCTCGACGTCTTGACGGGGTTCAAGTTTATATGCCAAAAGATGCGCGAGTTCGAGCAAAAAGAGGGCTCCCCGTCGTACGTGGTCGGCGGCGAGGAGAGCTACGGTTACCTTGTCAACACCGAGGTGAGGGACAAAGACGCCGTCTCCGCCTCCGCGATGACGGTGGAGATGGCCCTGTACCACAAAAGTCAAGGCCGCACCCTGTGGGACCGGCTGCGCGAAATATGGAAACTCCACGGCTACTTCGAGGAGGCCCTAATCTCCAAAGCCTTCAAAGGCGAAACCGGCTTGAACGCCATGAAAGCCCTGATGGAGCGCATGCGCAAATCGCCGCCCAAACTCTTCGCCGGTCAAAAAGTGGTATCGGTGAAAGACTACCTTACCGGAGAGACGACCGTCCCCGCCACCGGCAAAAAAGAGAAGAACATAGACCTCCCGTCCTCCAACGTCCTCCAATTCGTCTTGGAAGACGACAGCATAGTGACGGCGAGACCCTCCGGCACCGAGCCCAAAATAAAATTCTACATCTCCTGCCGTTCGCCCAAAGGCATGGATTTGGCGGAAGCCGAAAACTTGACGGGCGGTAAAATCAAATCAATAACGAAGGAGCTCAACGACATCGTCGACGCGGGGTGAGGATAGCGGTATGTTTTGACTTTTTTACAGCCTCCGGCATTCCTTAATCTTTTCTTTGAGGAATGCCACGTCCCCCTTCACCCCCTCCTGCATCTTATAAACCTTCTCCTGCCGCGCCCTATGCAGCTCCTTCAGATAGCCGATCATATCTTGGTACGCCCCCCTGATCGCGATTCTCAGTTTTTCCCAGGCGCCGTTGCAGAGCAGCTTCCCGTGTTTCGCCGCTTTTTCTATGTTTATCATGACGCACTGTTCGCAAAGCGGTTCGTAGAAGCTCCGCACGTTTTCGAGGCGCGCCGATTTTTTTTTGAAGATGTCGGCGGTTCGGGCTATCGGCGTCCCCCACGCCGCCGAGTCGAAGATTTTCGCGTTGTTCGGGGGCGCGATCACCGCTTGTTCCACGAACGTTTCCGGTTCCTGTCCCGTTATGCCGCCGCCTTTGAGGAGTTCGGCGTGGCGTTTTTGCAGGTTGGCGATCGCGATCGCGTGGTGCAGGGCGACGTTGCGGATGGATTTGTTCGCCGATTCGACTATGGCGTTCAGGAGTCCGGCTCCGGCGTCGGCGGCGTGTTTGGGCAGGGACGCGGCGGCTATGCCGGCGGCTTCGGCGGGCGGGTATTTGCCGCCGAGCGTCGCTTCGAGCGTTTTTTTTATGGCGGCGGCGCCGCGCTCTTTGTTCTCCTTTATCAGCGCGTCGAGCTTCGCGGCCAGCGCGTCCCTCTCGTCCGCGCACCGTTTGGTCTGCGACTCCAATTCTATGCTCAGCGACTGTATGGCTCCGGTGATCGCGCCCACCTCCTGCTGCGCGTCGGCTATCGGCGCGTTGAGGTCGTTCAGCTTTTTGTCTAAGCGCGATCTTATGTCGGCGGCGATCTCGTTGTACTTGTCGCTCAGCGCCTCGGAGAGGGTGAAGTACTTTTCGCGCACCATGAAGTCGAGCACCTCTTTTTTGACGGCGGCGAGGCCGCTTTCCTCCCAGGCTTTGTCTCCCTTTTCGTCCGCTTCGGCGCGTTCGGCTTTTACGGCGCAGGTGCGGTAGAGCTTGACGTCGTCCGGGAAGCCGAGTTCGCCGAGGAGGATGCCGCGTATGAACCCCTCCACCTCGCGCAGTTCGGGCGCGGAGAGGAGGTCGACCTTGTTCAGGATGAAGTAGAGTTTGGGGATGCGCTCTTTGACCTGTCTCAGGAACTCCATCTCCGTCTGCGTCATGGGCGGGTCGGCGGAGAGGAGGAAGAGGGCGGCGTCGCACTCGACAAGGAGGTCGAGGGTGGTCTGCGTGTTGTGCAGGTGCGTGGAGCCGAAGCCCGGCGTGTCTATGAGCACGGTTCCGTTGGCGAGCAGGTCGCTGGCGCAGGTTAGCGCCGCGTCGCGCACGCCGAGGATGTTTTTGGGGTTGCTCGCCTCGGCCACGTACTTGCGCAGGACGGTCTCCATCTCGCCGGAGGCGGCGGTCGCGGAGACCTCTTCGCGGCCGTCGAGGAACCTTATCCGGCAGGCCGTTTCCGCGCCGTATTCGATGAGCGTGGGGACGGAGGTCAGCGGCAGCACGGATGTGGGCAGGGCCTTTATGCGCAGCAGGGCGTTTATGAAAGTGCTCTTGCCCCTGTTGAACTGGCCGAGCACGGCGAAGTGCAGGCGTCCCTTTGATAAGCGCGTTTGCAGCTCTGAGAGCAGATGTCCGCACGGGGCGAAGTCGGCGGGCAGCGTGCCGCAGAAAGCCAGCGCCGCCTTGACCGTTTCGTCGAAAGAGAGCGGCTCGGCGGCGTCCGCGGGTTCGGCGGGGCGGTCTTCCGATTTGTCGGTGCTCGTGGTTGCTGTCGCCATGATACTGAAATATACAATATGACAGGGCGAAAAAAAATATTTGATTTTCGGCGTGCCATAAAACTATATTTGTTCACGGGCGGGTGTTTCTTTTGCGACGGTCATTATTGTCATATTTATCGTCATATTGAAAAAGGAGGGAAAGCGTGTCAACCAAGCCTTTAAGCGAGTTGATTGCGGAAAGAGCCTACGAGGTTTACCAGAAGCGCGTACGCAGCGGTATACCGGGCGACCAGCATTCCGATTGGGCCCAAGCGGAGAAAGAGGTGACGGAGGAGCTCAAGAAGAAGGACGCCGGGAAGCCCAAGGCGCCGGAGTCTAAGCCGACGCCGCCGGCGAAGCCGGAGGCCAAGGAGCCGCCTAAGCCGGCGCCCAAGGTCGAGCCCAAAGCGGAAGTGAAAGCCCCGCCGCCCGCGCCGCCGAAAGTAGAACCCAAGCCGGCCGCGCCGGTAGCGGCGTCGCCGGTTAAGACGGTCGTGGCGAAAAAGGCGGTAAAAAAGTAGTATTGGCGTTGACGTTGCGACGCGTAGCGGCGCATGTTTTAAAACGTCCCCCCGTAAAATATATAGACGGGTCTTTTCCCGGCTATATATTTTACGAAGTTGGGGGGACGGCAGGGGGGGGCTATAACGCGGGGCGTTACGGGGCGGAGCCCCGTCCTCATAAAAAGAATTTGATTTTAATTATTTGACGTTTTCGGAGCCGTCCTGAACGCCTTGTCCAAAGCGGCGAGCCTCACCCGTCTCTCCGACAGCGCCTGACGGTAGCCCTCTATCCCCGCGCCGCCGTCCGCCTCGAATTCCACGTACGCGCTCCCTATCGTATGGATGTAGTGCGAATCGGACGCCGTCACCGCGGCGTAGCCCTCCGCGAGCTTTCTCGCCTCTTCCCGCATCGCCCCGGCCCTCGACAGCTCCACGGCCGTGAAATCGCCGGAGAGGAAGCCGAGCTGGGATATTACGCTGAAGCACGGTTTGTCTATGTGCGCGGCGACGAACAGACCGCCCAGATCCGCCGCCCGCTCCCGCAGGTCGTCCACGGTGAAAGAGCAGGCCATTCCGAGATAGCGTTCCTCGAAGCCTTCCACCTCGTCTTCCTCGTTGACCAGAACCTGGTCGCCGGTCTTTTCGGGTTTGTTCTCTATGTGCGGCAGGGCCTCGTAGACCATTCGTCCGAGTTCTAAGGCGGCGTCCACGGTTCCGAAGAGGCATAAGATGTGCGCTTCTTCGGCGGTTGTGACCTCTAAGCCCGGGAAGAAGAGGATGCCCTCTTCGGCGCAGAGCCGCCCCATGGCCGCGCAGTTGCCGGCGGAGTTGTGGTCGGAGAGCGTCAGGCAGTTCAGCCCCACCTCCTTCGCCCGCGTGACTATGGCGAGCGGCGACATGTCGAGCGACGCGCACGGCGAGAGGCAGGAGTGGATGTGGAGGTCGGCCCTGTAAATCATTTTTTCAGACCGTCGTCCGCCGTCCCGAAGAGCAGACGGTAGACTAAGAAGGAGGCGTTGAACTGGTTGTGCTCGGTCTGCAAGACGGCCACCCCCTCCCGCCGCGCCGCCTCGGCCATGTCGTCCGGAACCGCGTGCCCGTGGCAGACGACAACCGCCGCCGCCCCCGCCAGCGACGAAACCGCGATGGTGTTGACGTGCGCCTGTATGGTGATCAAAGCGCACCCGTCCTCGGCGTTGGCCATTACGTCGCTGAGCAGATCCGAAGTATACCCGCAGGTGATTTCGGCGTTGTCCTTGCCGGGACAGACTACCTTCATGTTTAAGGCGGAGGCGAGGGCGGAGGCGTTCATGGGTTTGTCCTTTCTGAAAAGTCAAAGTCAAAGTCAAATAATAAAAGTCAAATTCAACTAAGGGGAGGGCTGCGCCCTCCCTCGCTACAAAGAAAACGGCTTCGCCGTTTTCTTTTCCGCTACCCACCCTGCGGGGACACCCCGCAACGCCCCGCTATATTCCCCCCCACTCTCAATGTCTCCCCCTCAAATAGGGGGAGACACTTTTGGTAAATATGCGCCGCTTCGCGTCGCAACGTCAACACACCGTCTTTTTAATCCTACAATCCTTATAATCCTACTAACTTGTTTATCTCGGCGAAGCCAATCTTAGTTCAGACAGTGTTTTGACTTTTATCCTATAATCTGTTTTTTTTATCCTATCATCCTAATTCAGACAGTCTTTTCCTAATCCTAATTCAGACAGTCTTACTTCCTTATAAACACCGCCGACCTCTCCATCTCCCCCGGGATCTCCGTCATCACGTCCTCCAAATCTCTTGCGGCCAGGTCCAACTGTTTGGCTTTGGGCTCCAATTCGCGGACGGCTTCTGAAACGGCGGCTTCGTTTTCAGGGTCTAATTTGCTCATTATGTCGGCTATGTGGCATATCAGCACGGCTTCGGGGCAGGCGGCGGCCTCTTCGGGTTCGTGGTGGTACACTAACGGCTGCTCTATTTCGTCGGGGAGCGACCATCCGCTGGTCAGCCAGGAGGCCACGTCGCAGTGGGTGTAGCCTAAAATCTCTTTTTCGGCTTCGAAGACGGGGGTGTTGTTCGCCCGGGCGTGGTAGAGGGCTTTGTGGAAGTCGGCGTTCAGGTACTGTTCCATGACCACTTTGCCTATGTCGTGCAGGAGGCCGGCGCAGAATGCCTCTTCGGGGTCTAAGGCGTAGTTTCTTTTGCGTTTGTGGGCGAGGAGGCGCCCTATCACGGCGCAGCGCAGGGAGTGCTCCCAGAAGGCGTCGCGGTCGAAGAGGCCGTTCGGTTCGCCGTCGTCGTCGTAGAACATGTCGAAGACGGTCAGGCTCAGGACCATCGTCTGTATGATTTTGAAGCCGAGTATGATCACGGCGTTGTTGATGGTGTTGACGCTGCGGGGGATGCCGTAGAAGGCGCTGTTGGCTAAGCGCAGCGTTTTGGCGCTCAGGGAGACGTCTTGGGAGACGAGCGCGGCGACCGAGTCGGCGGAGGCGGACGGGGAGTTGACGATCCGCATTAGCCGCGAGGCTATGTGCGGGAGCGTGGGCAGGTTCGCGATCGTCTTGATCTTGTCTTGAAGCTCTTCTATATTGTAGTTCATTTTAATATTGTACCATGCGGGCGCGGCGAAAGTCAAAATTTTTTTTACGTTCTTTCGCGACATTAATTATATTAAGGTATCGGGAAGCGCTAGTAGCTCAGTTGGATCAGAGCGTCGGCCTCCGAAGCCGAAGGCCACAGGTTCGAACCCTGTCTAGCGCAAATTGCGCGTTGCGAATATACGGCGGCATTCTTCAGGGAGGTTGCTATTAACTTCAGTACTAAGACAATCGGGCTTTTCGAAGTCGTCAAGCCGGTGCTGGAAGAAGACGAGATGTTCAATTCCGGCATGCTGAGGGACCATGTCGCTCAGATGTTTTCGTCCGGCCGGCGCTATGTCGCGATAGACATCTCGCCGCTCGACTACATATACTCCGACGGCATAAACGCGCTCGTGACGCTCAACAAGCGGGCGCAGGAGTCCGGCGGGACGCTGGCGCTTGTCTCGCCGCAGTCCAAGGTCGTGGGGATCCTCCAGACGGCCGGGATACAGAGCGCTATGAGCGTCTTGTCCGGCGAGTCCGAGCTTATGGGGCTCTCCAACGAGCTGTCGGCGGCTGCCGCCCCGGCTCAGTCGGAGTTCGAGAGCCTGCGTTCGGAGATAGGCTCCGTTTTCGGGGACGACGCCCCGATGGGCGGCCGCGCCTCCGCGCCCCCTCCGCCCCCGCCTCCCCCTCCGCCGCCTCCGCCGCCGGTCTACGCGCCGCCTCCCCCTCCGCCTCCGCCGCCTCCGCCGGTCTACGCGCCGCCGCCGCCGGCGTTCACGCCGCCGCCCGACCCGATGGCCACGCTGGAGCTTCAGCCAATGTCGCCGCCCCCGCCGCCGGCCCCGGCTTTCCAGCCGCACGCCGCGTCCTCGGACAGCGCCTCTTTCGGAGAATTGGGAGGGGGCGGCGGCTTCGGCACGCTCGAAACGCCCCAAAAGTCCTCCTCCTTCGACGATTTCGACGACGATTTCGGCGGCAAGAAGAAGAAGAAAGCCAAAGAACCGTTCGACGACGACGATTTCGGTTCCAAGAAGAAGCCCAAAGCGTCGTTCGACGACGACGATTTCGGGTCAAAGAAAAAATCCAAAGAATCGTTCGACGATTCCGGCTCCGACGACGACGGCGTCTTCAAGACCAAGAAGAAGGGCGCCCCGGTCGCGGCTATCGCCGCCGTGGTCGCGCTCATGGCGCTCGCCGGCGGCGGATACTACTATTTCGGCGTGATGGGCGGCGGCGGGTCTTCGGACGCCTCCGACGCGCCGGCGGCCGCTCCGAGCGGCCCGACGGTCGCTTCCGATCCGGACGCGCCGAGCATACCCGTCACGACCATAGAGGTGGACGCGCCTAAACCCGTGACCTACACGCCGGGCGCCAAGTCCAAACCGGAGAAGCCGGAAAAACCCGATAAGCACGAAAAGCCCGATCCCAAGCAGAAACAGACGCAGACGCCGTCGTACGCTTCGGCTCCGTCGTCGACGCCTTCGTATTCGACCCCGTCGCCGTCTTATTCGACGCCGTCGCCGTCGTACTCGGATCCGGCGCCCTCTTATACGCCGCCTCCCCCTCCGCCCGAACCGGCGGCCCCGCCTCCCCCTCCCAAGGTGGAGCAGGTGGTCGTCACCACCAACCCGCCCGGCGCGTCGGTCGAGGTCGACGGCAAGATGGCCGGACGCACGCCGTACACCTTCAAACCGGCCTCGTGGGGCGACATAACCATCGCCGTCACTTTGGCCGGGTATGATAAAGCCACTAAAACGGTCGAGTTCGAGGGAGGCACGCTGAACGTGCCGTTCACGCTGTCGAGGGCCTCCTCCGCCGCGCCTCCTCCGCCCTCCGCCCCTCCGCCGTCGTACCAGCCGTCCGCCCCGCCCCCCTCCGCGCCGCCGCCTGCGGCCGCGTCGGGAGCCGGAGCCAGCATATTCATAGCCACCCTCCCGCCCAAAGCCGAAGTATACGTAGGCGGAAGATTAGTCGGAACGTCCAACGAAGGCGAACTGCAAGTCCCAACGGGCACGCACCAAGTCCGCTTCGTTAAAGACGGAGTCGAAAAAACCGAGACGATAACCTTCAATCCGGGCAAAAACCCGACAAGGTTCGTCAACTTGAAATAGCGGGATACGCATATACGCGCCGCCGCCGAGACGGGTCGCGGCGCGTATATGCAATATTATATCAATCACCCCGATCCCACAGACATAAACTATGCCGCAGTCAATCGAATTCGCCGACAAGATAAGAAGAAAGATCATCGAAAGCGGCTTGGATTCCCGCTACATGGTCGGCGCTTACGAGTTCGTCATGGGCGGCCTCGACTTCTGCGCCGCCCAAACAGGCGAAAACCGCCACGTGACCGGCCGGGAGCTCTCCAAAGCCCTGCTCATGCTGGCCCACAGGCAGTTCGGCCCGATGGCCAAAAGCGTCCTGAACCACTGGGGCATAACGACGACCGACGACTTCGGATGCGTGGTCTACAACATGATAAGGGTGAAAATCTTGGACAAACGCCCGACAGACTCGTTAGACGACTTCAACGACATAATCGACTTGGACGCCTTGTTCAGCGTGATAGAGTATTTCAATATAGACAAGGAGTTCGTCAGGAAGTTCAAAGGGGCGTGACGTTGAAAAAAGCGATGGCGGAAATGAGCGGCGGCGTGGACTCCTCAACCGCCGCCGCGATACTTCTCGAACAGGGTTTCGACGTCTGCGGCGTCACCTTCTGCACCGTCCCCGGCACCGCCGGCGGCAAGTCCGTCCGCGATGCCAAGCTCGTAGCCGACCGTCTGCGCATACCGCACAGCGTGATCGACCTCTCCGCCCTCTTCGAGCGCCGCGTGGTGGATTACTTCATACGCGAATACAAATCCGGCCGCACCCCGAACCCCTGCGCCGCCTGCAACCGGCATATCAAGTTCGGCCCGCCGCTCTTGGAGGCCGCCGAGAGGCTCGGCTGCGGATACATAGCCGCCGGCCACTACGCCGTGTCAGAGGCCGGAGAGCTGCGGCGCGGCGCCGACCCGCAAAAAGATCAGTCCTACTTCCTATATCCTATATTAGCCGCCCCCATGGAGCGAATCCTCTTCCCGCTGGGCGCGATGACCAAAACAGAGACCCGCGCCTTAGCGAGAAAGCTGAACCTCCCCACCGCAGACAAGGGCGAGAGCCAAGACATCTGCTTCGTCCCCGGAACGGACTACGCCGCCTTCCTGAGATCCAGAGGCTCGGAAGCCGTAGCCGCCCCCGGCGATATAGTAGACATAGACGGCAACGTCATAGGCGCCCACAACGGCGTCCACAACTACACCGTAGGCCAGCGCAAAGGCCTCGGCGCCTTAGGAAAGCCGATGTACGTAAAACAGATCATCCCCGGCGAAAACAAGGTTATAGTTGCGGAAGACTGTCAAATAATCAGTACCGAAGCCGTGATAGAAGACGCCGTGACCGCCAAGACAAGGAATTTGACGATAGGCGTACGCTGCGCCGCCCAAATCCGCTACAGAAGCCCGGCCGTCAAGGCCGAAGTCGTAGAAGTCACCGATAAAGACGGTTCTGACGGATTGACGATAAGGATAAAGTTCGACGAACCCGTAAGGGCGGTCTCCCCGGGTCAAGCGGCCGTATTATATGACGGCGATACAGTAATAGCTGGCGGAGTTATAAGGTGTTGATTTCGCGACGCGAAGCGGCGCATGTTTTCAAACGTCCCCCCGTAAAATATATAGATGCAGACGGGCGCTTTTCCCGGCTGTATCTATATATTTTACATAAGTGGGGGGACAGCAGGGGGGGGCTATAACGCGGGGCGTTACGGGGCGGAGCCCCGTCCCCATAAAAAGATTTTAAAGCTTTTGAATTTGACTTTAAAGATTTTGATTTTAAAGCCCTGAACACCCTAAACATCAAAGTGCCGCCTCGCAGAATCGAACTGCGGACACAGGGATTTTCAGTCCCTTGCTCTACCAACTGAGCTAAAGCGGCATTTTATATTATGCTGAAAGCAAAAAACGTCGATCAAGCGACCAGATTGATTGTCTCCTCGTCCATCCTGTCCCTCATCTTAGAGACCTTCGCGTTCGCCCCGTAAGTGTTCTTTTCGCTGATCATGTCGGTCATCTGCTTGTTCATGTCCTCCGGCCTCTGCCTCTCCCTCCCGGCGTCGTAGACCCGCGTTCCCGCGCCGCGCTCGTAGACGTCGCCGCGAGCCGCCGTTTGACCGGAGCCCTGCACGACGTCCGTCTGTTCGGCGCGCTGGGCTCTGAATCCGTTCGTGTTCACGTTCGCCACGTTGTGGGCGGTGACGTCGAGCCTCTGCGACGCCGCTTTCATGGCGGACGCCGGGGCGGTAGAAGAGATGTTCATGGCGGTCTCCTTTGCGAACAGGGTTTGGAAAAAATACGGCCAAAGGGTCTCGAACCCCTAACCTTCTGATCCGTAGTCAGATGCTCTAATCCAATTGAGCTATGGCCGCATTTTCCCTATAAACGTACACCCGATTAAATAAGATAATAAAATTCCGGCCGAAAGTCAATATATTTTTCAATAAAAAGTTTATGCGCCGTTTCGCGCCGCCCGATACTATATTTAATAGTATTACGGGCGAATGTTTAAAATTCGGGATGTTTTGGGAGAGAAAGCGGGAATGGGATCCAAGAAGCAGAGCCAGGCGATACGGGAGCTTGAGCAGAAGTTGGCGGGCAACCCCAAGTCTCGGGCTTTTTCGCGTTTAGCGGAGCTGTACCGCGCGGGCGGCGATCTGCAAGGGGCGGTGGAGCTTTGCCGCGCCGGGCTTGCCGAGCATCCGGGCTACGTCACCGGGCGTTTGGTGCTGGCGCGCTGTTATAAGGAGCAGGGGAACCTCTCCGCCGCCGCCGACGAATCGATCAAGGTGTGTTCCGCCGACATACGGAATCCCGTCGCGCTGCGGATGCTGGCCGACATCTACCTCGCCCAGGGCCGCGCCGCCAAAGCCGGCGGCCTATACGCCATCCTCTCCGACATGGAGCCCGACAACGCCGAGCTTAGGGGCTGCGCGGCCAAGAACAAAGAGCGCGAGAGGGGCACTGCCGCCGAGATATTGGGGATAAAGCCCGCGCCGTCCGCCGCGCCGCAGACGGGCCGCCAGCCGCCGTCCGCAGGGGCCGCGTCCGCCGCCGACAGCCTCGAAAGCCAGATAGAAAGCCAGCTCGACTCCCTCTTCAGCGACAGCAAAATGCAGGCGTCCTCCGCTTCGGCCGGAGTTCGGCAGACCGCGCCGCCCGATAACCTCGACGCGGCTTTCGTCTCGGCGCCGCCGCCGGCCTCCGCGCCGCCGGGCGGCGAAGACGTCTCCAGCCAGCTCGACTCGCTCTTCGGCGAAATGGCCGGGTCTATGCCGTCCATGCCCTCGGCGCCTCCTCCTATGCCCGAACCTCCGCCGCCTCCGCCCATGCCGGCGGCCCAGGCGCCGGAGCCTATGCCCATGATCCCTATGCCGCCGCCTATGCCCATGCCCGCGCCGCAGGCCGCCGCTATGGACGCGGCCCCCGGACCGGCGGACGGGCTCAGCGGCGAAGACGTCTCCGGCCGCCTCGACGCGCTCTTCGGCGGCGCCGGGCCGGAAACTTTCGCGGAACCGCAGCCCGCCGCAGGATTCCCGCCGGCCTCCGCGCCGACTATGGCGGAGAGCGGCCGGATTTCGGACGACGAGCTCAGCGGCGACGACGTGGCCGGGAAGCTCGACGCCCTCTTCGGCGGCGCCGAAGCGGAAATGCTCGCGGAATCCGCCCTCGCCGAAGGACCCGCCATGCCCATGCCCGGTCAGCCCGCCCCGGCCGGACAGCCCGCGCCCGCCGCCGCCTTCGCGCCGCCGCCGGACGACGATCAGCTCAGCGGGGACGACCTCGTAGGCAAACTCAACGAACTCTTCGGCGAGTCGGAACCGGGAGGGGAACCGCTGCCGGCCGATCTACCCGCGTCTTTTGCCGCCGGCGATCAGGACGGCCGGCCCAGCGGCGACGACGTGGCCGGCCACTTAGACGCGCTCTTCGGCGGGGAGCCGTCGGACGAGCCCGTATACGCGGGAGCGCCCGCGCCGACGGACGGATCGATACTGACCGCCGAACCCGCGCCGCCCGCCCAACCTGCGGCGGACGTATCCGCCCCGGTGGACGAATCGGCCGCCGCCTACTCCACCGGCAACGCCGTGGTCGACCAGCTCGACGCGCTCTTCGGCGGACAGGCCGTCATAACGCCGGGCGACGTGCCGGCCGCCCCCATAGACTTCAACCCGATGGACGCCGCGTCCGAAAGCGGCGGCGGCGACCAGCTCGACGAACTCTTCGGCGGCCAGGCCGTACTCTCCGCCGACGCCATACCGGACTCCGCCTCCATCGACATCAGCTCCATGACGGCGGACATTCCCGGCGGCGGCGACCAGCTCGACGAACTCTTCGGCGGCCAATCCATACTCTCCGCCGACGCCATGCCCGGCGCGCCCGTAGAAATCAGCCCGATGGCCGCCAGCGGCAACGCCGTGGTCGACCAGCTCGACGAACTCTTCGGCGGCCAGACGATCCTGCCCCCGGCGGCCGTGCCGGAAGACGCCGGAATCGCCGCCGCCCCCGAAGAACGGAATTTTGCGGAACCGCCGGAGACCGACGCCGAGTCGATGGACGTGTCGGGCGGCGACATAGAGAACCGGCTCGAAACCATGTTCGGGGACGGTTCGGCGGAAAGTTCGCAATCCGACGAGATAGACGAAGCCGCGATAGCCGCCGCGATGGAGGATGGGCTGACATCCGGGGCTGTCTCCGGGGATGACGTGACGGATCGCCTCGACGCGATGTACGGGGGGACGGAGCCTTCGCAAGTTGAGAATGTTGACGAAGCCGCTATCGACGCCGCGATGGAAATGGAAGCGGAGCCGGAGCCGGCGCTTTCGACCGACGTCACATCCGAGATAGACGAAGCCGCCATAGCCGCCGCGATGGGGGATGGGCAGATGTCCGGGGCTGTCTCCGGGGATGATGTGACGGATCGTCTCGACGCTATGTACGGGGGGACGGAGTCTTCGCAAGTTGAGAATGTTGACGAAGCCGCTATCGCCGCCGCTATGGAAATGGAAGCGGGGACGGAGCCGGCGCTTTCGACCGACGTCACCGCCGAGATAGACGAAGCCGCGATAGCCGCCGCGATGGAGTCCGGGCAGATGTCGGGGGCTGTTTCCGGGGACGATGTGACGGATCGCCTTGACGCGATGTACGGGGGGACGGAGCCTTCGCAAACCGACAATGTTGACGAAGCCGCCCTCGCCGCCGCTATGGAAATGGAAGCGGGGCCGGAGCCGGCGCTTTCGACCGACGTCACCGCCGAGATAGACGAAGCCGCTATCGCCGCCGCGATGGAATCCGGGCAGATGTCGGGGGCTGTTTCCGGGGACGATGTTAAGGATCGTCTAGATACGATGTACGGGGGGACGGAGCCTTCGCAAGTTGAGAATGTTGACGAAGCCGCTATCGCCGCCGCGATGGAGTCCGGGCAGATGTCGGGGGCTGTTTCCGGGGACGATGTTAAGGATCGTCTCGACGCGATGTACGGGGGGACGGAGCCTTCGCAAACCGACGAACAGGCGCTGATCGTCGACGGCGACGCCGCCGCGCCGCAGGAGGACGCCGCGCCGCCGGAGACCGCCGGAAAACTCCCGGTGTCGATAGTCCTCGACGAAAACGGGGCGGACGTAGCCAGAACCCCGACGCCGGAGGACATTGAAGACCGCATAGACGCGATCTTCGGTGCGTCCGACCCGTCCGCCCCCAAAGAACCGTTAGTCATAGACGAGGAAGAGGCGCGGGCCGAAGCGGTTGAGACGGCCGAACCCGCCCAAGCCGCCGCCGGCGGCGTCCGATCCTTCCCGCTGACGGGCGGCGAAGCGGCCGGAATCATAGACGGCGCCGAAGTGACCGGCGACGACGTGACGACGAGACTGGCCGAAATGTTCGGATCGGCGGCGTCGGACACCACAGCCGAGATGACCGTTGAAGACGTTATGGCCGTCGACCTCGACGACATCGGCCCCGCCCTGCCGCCGGAGACGGGGGAAACGCCCGCCGAAGACGCGGTCGGCGCGGATGACGTCATCAATATAGATAACGTTGCGGACGCAAGCGGCGAAGATGCGGCCCCGCCGCCGGAATCCGCCGCCGGCGTGGAAGTCATAGACATGGACAGCCTCGTCAGCAGCATCAGCAAACCGGTCGACCCCGATACAGCCGCCGCAATCGCCGCCGCCGACGCCGCCGTCGACATGGACGGCATAGTCTGCGCGGACAGCGACGTCAGCGTGCAGGATGTGGTGAACGCCAGCAACACCCTCGACGCGAACACCGACGTAGATGTTATCGACATGGACAGCTTCATGGGCGTCAGCAAAGATGACGCCGATACGGTTGGAGATATGCTCGGTGTCGGCGATGTGGTTGGGATTGACGGAGTTGTTGATATTGACACGGCGGGAATTGTCGGCGACGACGGATCGGTTAATATCGACGGTATTGTCGGCGATGACGGCGTTGTCGATATTGATACGGCCGGACTTATCGATCCCGCCGATATTCCCGTAGCCGACGGCATTGTCAGCGTAGGCCATGCCGTGGACGCGGACGGCGGCGTTGAAGTCGTTGACATGGACAGCCTCGTCAGCAGCATAAGCAAGACGGTAGATCCCGAAGCCGCCGCCGAAGCCGTTCCCGCCGTCGATATGGACGGCCTCGTAAGCCCGGACAGCGACGTCAGCGTGCAAGACATCGTAAACGCCAGCAACACCCTCGACGCGAACGCCGACGTAGACGTTATCGACATGGACAGCTTCATGGGCCTCCGCAAAGACACGGATGCGGATACGCCCGAAGACATACTCGGCATAGGCGATGTCGTCGGTATTGACGGAGTTGTAGATATTGACACGGCGGGAATTGTCGGCGACGACGGATCGGTCAATATCGACGGTATTTTAGGAGATGACGAAGTTATCGATCTTGACAAAGCGGGAATTGTCGATACGGATGGAGTAATTAATCTTGACGGCATTGTAGGCGACGATGGAATTGTTGATCTTGACAAAGCGGGAATTGTCGATACGGATGGAGTAATTAACATTGACGGCATTGTCGGCGATGATGGAATTGTTGATCTTGATACGGCGGGAATTGTCGGTAATGACGGCATTATCGATATAAGCAACTTCGAAACTCTCCCCTCGCCGGAAGCAACGGAAACGGTCGCTGAGCGAAGTCGAAGCGACCTGACGCATGATCTCGATACAACCGGCCTTGTCGATACGGATGAAGTTGTTGATATCGATACAATTGGAATTGCAGGCGACGACGGAGTAATTAACATCGACGGCATTGTCGGCGACGACGGCGTTATCGATCTTGACAAAGCGGGAATTGTCAGTACAGACGACATTGTCGATACAGATGGAGTAATTAATCTTGACGGCATTGTCGGCGACGACGGCGTTACCGACATCGACCCGTCCGTCTTTGCCGCCGCCGACGACGACAGCGACTACATCGACATCGTCAGCGCCATCGAAGCCATAAACGCGAGCGCCGACGACATGCTCGGCACCGGCGACGTGATAAACATGCGGGACATGGACGACGAGATCCGCGCCGCGATGCGCGCCGCCGCCGCCGCTTCCGCCGCCGCCTCCGCCGCCCACAAGTTCATGGACATGGACGACGAGATCCGCGCCGAGATGCGCGCCTCCGCCGACAAGAGCGCGCCTAAAACGCCGCCCGCCCCGGAACCGGCCCCCGCCCCGATCCCGGCCGCCGCCGTCCCCGCCCCCGAACCGGAGGCCGAGCCGCCCGTCAGCGGCGACGACGTGGAGGAGAGGATCCGGCAGCTCTTCCTGACCGAAGGCCCCGACCCCGAACCCCCTCTCGGAGCGGGTCTCGATTCCGACGCCGATTTCGACGTAGGCCCCGCCGCCGGCGGTTCGGCTTCTTCCGCCGCCGCCTCCGCCGTCTCCGCGCCGCCGTCCGGCGGCATCGAGATCGTCGGGCCCGACGAGCGCGACACGCCCTTCGATCTTCCCGACCACGTGCTCACCTCCACGCTCGCGGACATATACTATCAGCAGGGGCAGCCGCAGCTCGCGCTGCACATATACGAGCGGCTGTCGCTGCGCGACCCGGGCGACGCCCGGCTCTCGGCCAAGATCGAGGAGATCAGGGGGGTGCTTCAACATCTCGGGGAGGGTGGCACAGTCGCGCCCGTCGCGGCGGTCAGACCGGAAAAGGCCCCTTCGGCCTCTTCCGGGCGAAAAAAAAAGGCGGACGACGCCGGAACCCCCCGCGCCGACGTCAGACCTCTGGCCGGGGTCAGGATTAAAAAGAGCGCGCCCGCCAAAAAAGGCAAACGCGCCAAGCCGAAGCCCTGAGACGGAAGCGGCCAAGACTATGGCCTCGCGCGTTAAGGCGGTGCGCAAAATAATAGCGGAGCGTGAGTGCACCCACGCCCTCGTCACCGACGCGGCCGACGTCTTCTACGTCAGCGGGTTCCGCTCTTCGGGAGCGACGCTGCTCATCGCGCCGAGGCAGCTCGACCTCTTCGCCGACTTCCGCTACAAGGCGGCGGCGCAGGAGTTCTGCCTCGGCGGCAAGTGGCGGTTCACGATGATAGAGGGCGGGGGCTTCGGATACCTTAAAAAGAGAATCCGCCCCCTCTCCGTCGTGGGCATACAGTCCGACGCGGTGACGGTGGATCAGTACGAAGACCTGAAGAAGGCTTTGCCGGGCGTGAAGCTCATGCCCCTGTCCGGCGACGTGGCGGACGTGGCGATGCGTAAGCTGCCGAGCGAGATAGAGAGCATGAAGGCGGCGGCGCGGATCGGCGACAGGGCGCTCAAGGCGCTCATGCCGCACATAAAAAAGCCGGTGACGGAGGCCTCCCTCGCCCGTACGCTCGACGGCCTCTGCGCGGAGTTCGGCTCGGAGAAGCCGTCGTTCGACACCATCGTCCTCTTCGGCGAGCGCAGCGCGCTGCCGCACGGACGTCCGGGGGAGCGCAGACTGCGCGACGGCGATTTGGTGCTGATAGACTTCGGCTGCACGGTGGACGGCTTCTGCTCCGACATGACGCGCACCTTCGTCTACGGCCCGGCCTCCGAAGGGCAGCGGGCGATATACAACGCCGTGCTCCGCGCCC
>Ga0268262_10003282_pt1 | contig 17677 bp, 11 predicted proteins | sample TergutNc150P3_FD_190354 | JGI IMG/M metagenome (GOLD analysis project Ga0268262, IMG submission 190354) | Nasutitermes corniger P3 segment gut microbial community from laboratory colony in Florida, USA - Nc150 P3 (SPAdes) (version 2) | ecosystem: Host-associated > Arthropoda: Insects >...
ATCAAGCAGCTTCGGTTTGTCCTCAAACGCGGCAAAGTGGCTGTTATCGGCTTTGCCTGGGTCGCCAATCTTTCCAAGAAAGCCGCTGAAAATCCCGGCATATCCAAACAGCTCCGGGTGTTTAAGCGTTGTAACGCTTGTCTGCATTGAACCCATTGATAAACCCGCCATTGCCCTGCGCCATTTGTCGGAAGCTACGCGATAGTGCTTTTCAATATATGGAATGCAGTCGTCCAACAGCAATTTCTCGATAGTCATCGGATCCCAGTCGCGGCTCCCGTCGCTTTGTTCCGTCTGTACCATCCCGTTGTTCATGACAATAACGCAAGGCTCTGCTTTTCCTTCCGCGAGAAGGTTATCCATAATCCAGTTGACTTTACCAAGATGAACCCAGCTCGTTTCGTTTTCTCCGTAACCATGCTGAAGGTAAAGCACGGGCAATTTGTCCCATTTGCCTAAAGTATAGTCAGGGGGCGTGTATACAAGGCAGCTTTTATGGCAGCCGCAGGTCTTTGAATAATAATAATCCCTTGTTACTGTGCCGTGCGGAACGTATTTTAGAAGAAAGTAATCGGCGCTCTCATAGGGAAAATCAATAATATTTATGGGATGGGCATGGCTCCAGCCAATAGGCGCCATGGGGTTCAGTACATAGGTTCCGTCTACCTCAAAAAAAATGGCTGAGTATTTTGCCCTTTCGCTGTCTATTGTGGCTGTCCAAATCCCGTCCTGCTGTTTTTTCATTTCGACTATAGGGCCTTCGGAATAGCCTAATCGGACAGCTACAGTTTTTGCGTTAGGGGCGTTAAATCGGAGGACAGCGTTGTTGCCCCTGATAAATTCAATTCCAGGGGGTATAATTGCGCCGCCGATAAAACCGCCGCCCATAGGCAACTGCGGATCAAAAGCGATAGCCGTTTCATACAGAGCGGCGTTTACGCGTAATTCATTGATTAACATATTTATTCCTTCACCCCGCCAACATTAAGCCCAACAACAAAGTAACGCTGCATAAAGGGATAGACAACAAGGATAGGCAGGGCGGCTACTACCGTAACCGCAGCGCGGATACTCATAGGCGTTATCATGTTGCCGGCGGTGCTGCTTAAAGCCATAGACGCTGCGTCGCTGGCGCTTTTTGACTGGCTCTGACTGGCCTGGATGTACTCCATCAGTTTGTATTGCAAGGTATGAAGTTTAGGCTCGCCTGAATTGTATATTAATGTGTCAAACCATGAGTTCCATGAATCAACCGCTACAAAAAGAGAAATTGTAGCGAGTACGGGAAGGCAGAGCGGCAGAACAATCTTTATAAAAATCATAAAGTCTCCGTAGCCGTCTATTCTAGCGGATTCAATAAAACTTTCCGGCAGGGAGCGCATATATGTCCTAATCACGATAAAATTGAAAGCGTTTATTATACCAGGTACGACATACACTAAAAAACTTTTGGTAAGATGCAGACTTCTCATAAGAAAATAGTTGGGGATAATACCCGCGTTAACATACATTGAAAGGATAATGATAAAGGTAAGGGGTTTTCTGAGAAAATAATCATGGCGGGACAGGGTATACGCCAGCATGGAACAAAAAAATACATTAACAACAGTGTTGATAGCTGTCCGGCTTACAGAGATAAAAAAGGCGTTATAAATGGTGCCTGTGGCAAACACGATTTTATAGTTTTGCCACGTGAATTTTCGCGGCCAAATGGTAAGGCCGCCCCTGATTGTATCCATCGCTTCGTTCAGAGAAACTACAATAGTATTCCAGAAAGGATACAGGGTAATTACCGCAAGGGTAATCAAAAACAAAGTATTCATTACGGTGAAAGTGATATTTTCAACTTTAGATCCGAAACCTACTCTCATTATATCAGCCTCTCCTCTCCGGCTCTTTTGGCTATCCAGTTGGCGGTAAAAATCAGGAATATATTCACAATATTTTTAAACATGCCCGCGGCTGTAGCCATAGAAAAGTTCCCGTTGCGGAAACCGAAAATAACAACGTAAACGTCTATAGTGTCAGAAACTTCCTGGATAAAGCCGTTGCGCAGAAGATACTGCATATCAAAACCGGCTTCCATCATCCTGCCGATAGCCAAAATCAAAAGGATAATTACAGTCGGCTTTATCCCAGGCAGGGTTATATGCCACATTTTCTGGTAACGGTTACAGCCGTCTACGTTAGCCGCTTCATAAAGAGTGGGATCTATTCCTGAAATGGCGGCAAGATAAATTATCGTATTCCACCCGACTTCTTTCCATACGTATGTTAACCCAACAATGCCCCAGAAGTATTTTTGATATGAAAGCCAGAGTATTGGCTCTTTTATAATGCCCAAAACCATTAAAACTTCGTTGATGGCCCCGCTATCCGTTGTAAGCATATTGGACACAAGGCCGGTAACAATAATCCATGAAAGAAAATGCGGAAGATAGGAAACAGTTTGAATAACACGCTTAAAAAAAATTTTTCTTACTTCGTTGAGCAAAAGGGCAAAAATAATCGCTGTGATGAACCCAAGAGTTGTATTGATTAAGCTCATTGCGAGGCTGTTGCGAATGGTTCTTACAAATACATGATCATTAAAAAGAAATTTAAACTGTTGTATGCCTACCCATTCCTGCTTAAAGAAAGTTCTGACGGGCTTGAAGTTCTGGAAAGCCATTGTCCAGCCCCAAAGGGGCACATAAGAAAAAAGAACAACGTAAAGAACAAGGGGCACCGACATAAAAATAAGCTGCCTTTGCGATGTCAGTATTTGGGAAAAAGTCTTTTTTTTGCTTAACATATACCCCTCATAATAACCTGACCGCTTGATTGAGCGGTCAGGTAAAAAAATGCCAAATTAACAGGAAATTACTACATCAGAAGAACACGAAGCCCCCAATTACAAGTCCTGGTTATTTTGGACTCCAGGCTTTTATGCGGGCATCAACCTGACCCTGATAATAAGCTTCGTATACGGCGGTACCGTCGCTTCTCATCTGGGTTACATACTGTGCCCACATGGTTTCAAATTGGGCGGGAGCGGCAGTAATAACCTGAGGCAGCATGCGTTTCATGGTTTCTTCCATTCTGCGGAGGGCCAGCAAAGCAGGCGATCCTTCCGGAGGATTGTCCATATTCCATGTGGGGAACCAGATCGCGTTGGGCGGCGGATTCGGGTCCATAAGCTCTTTATAGTTGTTCACGCCGTAAGCCCTAAAGAGTTCCTTGTCTTCCGCCCTTAGCATGGCTTCCCTTTCCGGAGGATAGTCGGAGAGGTTACTGGGGTAACCGTCCGAGAATGAGCCTTCCCAGTTGGGGAACGCGTCCCTCATAGTGATATTCATGTTTGCGTACTGCCAGTCGCGATTCTCCACATTTTTCCGCTGTTGTTCGGTGCGATAAGGTACTCCTTTACTGTCGTACTGCCAATCCTGGCCCTCAATGCCCCAGTTGGCGGTTTTCTGCCATTTCTCGCTCATATATTCATTGAGGAAGCGCATAATCCGTACAGGATCTTTCGCCTTTACGGAAATGCTAAAGCCGCGGTTGATGTTGGGTATGGGCAAATTACGGTAACGAGGCTTTATGGTACTGTCGAACACTATGGGCAAAGGCGCGTAAGTACGGTTGGAGCGGCCTGAATCACGCAGGGAGAAATCCGCATTCTGGAACTGCCAGTACTGGTCGTGCATGCCAAGCACGCGGCCTGAAGCGAGTTTAGCAAGGTAAGTATCATAGTCATCGGTAAATGCCGTACGGTCTATATAGCCCTGGGCGTTTAAGTCATTGAGCTTTTTAAACCAGCGTTTGGAAATATCCTGGGTAAAGAAATTCTCATACTTGTGGGTTACCGGGTCAACTGTTCCGTTTCCTTCATTGGGAAAGCCTGCCAGGAAGTTCGGGGGATTCCACAAACAGAAAGCGTGCCAGTCGAAGGTAAGGATAGTAAAGGGAATAACAGGGGCGCCGTTAATGGTCGGATACTTTTTCGCGTAGTTAATCAGAAGATCAAAGTATTGATCCATTGTAACGACTTTGGGATAACCGGCGTCTTTCAGAACCTCTTTCTGAACCCACAGGGCGGATTGATCGTAAGTAGGAGTCAGATCCTTGCCACGCAAAAGGCCATAGTTGGGGATGCAGTAGATGTGGCCGTCCGCCGACTTTATTTTTTCCCAGTTCCCTCCTTCTTTTATGTGTTTTTCCACATTAGGCGCGTATTGAGTGATAAGGTCTTCCAGTGGAATAACTGCCCCATTGTCAATGAAATAAGCCTCGTTAATTTCTATGATGTCGGGAAAATCGCCTGAAGCGACCATTACGCCGCGTTTCTGATAAGCGTCGCCAACCAGAATGTCAAATTTAAATGAAACATTCAGTTCACTTTTCAATTTTGAGAAAAATTTGTTGTTCGCCGGCGGCTGCTGGTGGGGCGAAATAACATAAACTGACAATTCAATCGGATAGTTGGGATCGTTTGATGTGGAACCCTGTCTGTTGCCGCCCGCAAAAGCCAGAGTCGTGATACAGATGAGTACCGCGAAAACAAGTAGTTTCTTCATTCTCTTCATAGAGAACTCCTTATTATCCATGAAAAACCCCGGTAAGGGGGTTAATCACTGGATGATGATTAACCCCATTAGGGGCAGTTTACCAACGGTAAACCTCATATTTCCCTCCTGTTGGGAAGTATGTAAAAACCGAATTTCATGTCGGGGAGCACGATTTTCGGATTTTTTGCAAAAAATTGAATTTTCAGGCGATGGATGAACAAAAACCATGGTTTTTCGCATTTTGGTCCCTTTGAAACCCTTATAGTTTCCTTGTAGACTATTATGTATATAAATATAATTTATCGTTTCTGAATAGTCAAGCGAAATATTTTAAAATGAAAGTAGTCTGTGGCAGGTGTTGTTACGCTAACTAAACAACAGACCTCGTTGTAAAAACGAGGTCTGTTGTTCTAATTCGACAGGTGCTTACTTGTTTAACTTCGACAAATCCAGGATCAGGTACGCTTTCATGACATTCAACTCATCCCAGCAGTAGTTATAATAACTGACGTCAATCATACATTTTATCTGTGAGTTGCTCCAGGCTTCGTAGCCAAGCATCTTATTCAGCGGGAATACCAGTTTCCCGTCCCTGTATAAAGTGTCAATTACCAACGCCGGAGTATTGGCGGATGTTGCTTCATGCGCCGCCCAGGTAGTGCCATCCCCTTCGGGTATAAGGTGCATCTGAATGTTGGTGGCGGCAGGTTTTGAGGCTACTTCAAGCACAAGCGTTGTCGCCGCCATAAATGTTTCAAGGCTTATTCCCGTAGCGACGTTTCCCTGATCGTCCACATAGCCCTCGCTTGCCCAGCCTTTTTGACGGGCAGGCGCTCCCTGAATGGAGTTCGGCGGCAGAGGAAGAATGTAAATGCTCGGGTCTGTTTGAATAACCGGAGGCGTTCCGTCGCCGACGCGCTCAAGCGTCAAAATGTCAACGTCCGCGCCGTCCGGGTAGAGACGGTTACCGGCATCGTTCGGGTAGGCGACATTTGAACCGGATGGAACATTGACACCCACGCCGTCGTTGATAAAGAACAGCTCGACGTAATAATTACCCGCAGGCAGGTAGAACTCCTTGTCGGCGGCAACCATCGGAGCATCATTCCAACCGCTTGCCGGAAGGACGGCATCCGCCGGTACAACAAAGGTACACAGTATATTGTAATCCGCGTCTCTTAACAGGATCGTCTGAGCCTTCCCGCTGTTGTTCACTGCGCCCAGCGCGGCTTTGTATGTACCATCTTTCTCTACATTCAGATCGTAACGTATCCATTCGCCGATGTGCGTTTTTGTGATATACGACTCGCTGGGCCCGCGCCCTCCGAGACCGTTAGCCGGACCATTGGCGGGATCGCTACGCTTGCCGCCGAGGCTGTTTTTGGCGAATTCCTGCTTGACCAGATACGCGTAGTACATATCACCTTTCTTCCAGCCAACGAGTTCGACCTGGTTGACACCTGCTTCCGAGATATTATGAACATCGGTCCACGGTATTGGGATATGGCTTACCGATCCCTTGAACATATTTAGCTCGGCGTACAGAGCAGCCAACGATGCGTCGACAGCGGCCTGCGTGGACAACCTGTCTATATAGGATAGCGATTCTTTGTCCAGAACGTCCTTCAAGGCGGATTTTGATCCAACAGGATACTGGCCTTCCCACATACCCTCAACGGCTGAAGCCAGCGTACTCTTTACATCGTCTATAAGGGACTTCAGCGCCGTTTTGTTGGTATTTACCGTAATGGAATAATAAGCGTTATACAGAGCGACATAAGCGGCATTGATATTGGCAGGCGAGCCGGAGAGCGCGTCTTTCGCCGCTACAATCGCGTTCTGGAAGACATACCAGCCTCCTGTGATGTTGGCAGTCTGCTTCACAGCCTCACAGTCCGGAATCAGCTTCTCCAAATCGGCGCGTGTAGCTGCCTTGCGCAGGGTGATGCTGTCGGTTACCGCGTCGGTATCGGAACGGTAACATACAAAGGCAAGCGTGTCGCCGTCGATGGTTATCACCGAATACTCAGGTACGCCGATCAAGCCGTGAGTATAAGCGACCCATTCCTGAGTTTCAGGCGCGTACATTTTTTCGGTAGCCGATCCGGACAGCGCCATATACAGTATGCCTTGCGGCATCACGTAAACGCCGGGGTTCTGCTTGACGATATTGGCTCCCAACGGATCCAAATTGGCAGGCCTTTGAGCGCTCTGTATCTTGTTTCCCTTCATAAACATTGAACGCCCATAAACGTGGTCATGCCCGTTAATGGCAAGATCGATTCCAAACTCGTCAAGGAACGGAGACCAATCAGGCTGCATTTTCTGCGCGTCCTGAAACGCGGTTCCCGCATGATCGCCGGTTCCGAAAATATCATGGTGAAACAGCGCTATTTTCCATACCGCGTCCGGATAGGAAGCGACTGCTTTCTTCATTAAATCCCTGTGTACTTCGATGCCCTTGACATTGGTGTTGAGGACTATATACAGCGTGTTGCCGTAGCTGAAGTAATAGTCGCCGCCGGCGCGCACATACAGATCGTCGCTTTTGTCCACTGTCAGCTCATAGTAATTGGGCCAGTTATAGTGCAGTGGCATTAAAGCGACCTGCTCGGCCGGTTCGCCGATGAAGTCAAAGGTGTCGTGGTTGCCGATTGCGGCTGCAACGGGAAGACTTCTGAGGGTCTTGGGCGCCATTACAAAATCCCACTGTTCCATGTTGTTGCTTTTATCCGCCTGGTCGCCCGCGCTTAACAAAAAGACCGGGTTCCCGGCTTTGGCAGTCGCCCTTTCAAGCGTTTTCTTCCATGCCTCGCCTTCTCTGGCGTTTAGCAACTGCGGGTCGCCGACCGCGATAACGGTGTACGCGCCGCTTGGAATCCCTGTTTTAAAGGTGTAGATCGGGCTCCACTCGGTGCCGTCGCCCACCCGGTAAGCGTATTCGGTATTCGCCGCAAGTCCGGTTACAGTGGCCTTGTTGCTGTCATAAACAGATGTGCCGGCGCTGATTATACCGGTAAATTGAACCGCGTTCTGCGGCATTACATCGTTGATAACTTCCGCCTTTTTCGCCAGTTGGACTACGGCGTTATTGGCTGTTCCCTTCTCGGTCAGCCACGCGAAATTCATCTTTGTCGTGTCGGCTCCGGGGGTAAGACTTATATGAGTCGCGAAGGTTACGTAATTTACCGCTAGTTTTACGGTGTTAAATATATCGAACTCTCTTGCCAGGTTTATTCCGTTTACGCCATTTCGCGCGGTACCGCCTCTGTTTTCACCTGTCTGCGTGTACCTGTCGGCTCCCCCGTCGGGTCCGGCGTCAACTGTAAAAAGGATATATATTTCCGTCGCGACCTTGCCTGTAGCGTCATCGCAGAGCAGGGCTTTTGGAATTTTTACACTTGCGGTGTTAGTTCCGCTCCCCAGGGCATCCGACAGCGCAATCTTTCCGGCAGCCAGGTTTGCCGATGTCGCAAAAGAAATATCCGTTATTTCCCCCGCGTTTCCTGATAAATCTGTCCATGCCAGAATTCGTCTGGTGGAATTGTACGCCACGCGGTAGTTGAAATTTAAAGAACCGCCCTTACTGCCACGAAGTATTACCGCGTCAACACCGATACCACTCAATTTGAGCACGTGGTTGTCAGTGCCAATAATGCTCACATTCGCTTCGGCGGGATAGGATTTCCAGACAAATATAGTCGGGTCAAGCTCTACAGCCAATTTTACGGTGTCAAATATGTCGAATTCTTTTGCCAGGTTTATTCCGTTTACGCCGTTTCGCGCGGTACCGCCCCTGTTTTCGCCAGCCTGGGTATACCTGTTGGCTCCCCCGTCGGGTCCGGCGTCAACTGTAAAAAGGATATATATTTCAGTCGCGACATTTCCTGTAGCGTCATCGCATAGAAGCGCTTTTGGAATCTTGATATTCGCGGCGCTTGTTCCGCTCCCCAGGGCGTCCGACAGTGTGATCTTGCCGCTGGTCAGCCTTGCCGATGTAGCAAAAGAAATATCGGCTATTTCCCCCGCGTCTCCGGACAGGTCAGTCCAGGCCAGAATTCGTCTGGTGGAATTGTGCGGCACGCGGAAGTTAAAGCTCAAAACGGCAGTATCGACGCGGCGCAGTACACTCGCTTCCAGGCCGATGTTGCTTAGCTTAAGCACATGGTTGTCAGTGCCTGTGATGCTCATATCCGCGTTCGAGCCGTCAATTTTCCATATATATGTGGGAACATCGGCAATTGCCGGAGGCGGAGTTTCCACGGTAATGTTGGTAATTACCGGGGGTGGGGTTTCCACGGGAACGACGACAATCGTTGGGGGCGGGGTTTCCACAGTAACGTTGATAATCGTCGGGGGCGAGGTCTCCGCAGCCGGTGCGCTGGTTACACTGTCGCTTGCCCAGCCTCCGTTTGCGAAAACCATTGTCGGTACTGCCAAAATGGCCAGTGCGAATAAAAACGCAAGAGTTCGCTTCATTTTTTCCTCCATCGTTATTTTTTATACCGGCTTTTTTATATAAGCCGTATATAGTATACCCTACTATTATAACTTTACTGGATTTTGAAAATTTCCCTCACTTCCGGTTCCAGGGTCGCAATCATTTGAGACATAAATTCTTCCACTATAGTCATATTTTCGTCTGATAATTTTTCTAAAATGGCAAAAGGCATTTTCCAGCCCTTCTCAAACAGAATAACACTGTGGATTTTATAGTACTCCCGGCCTTTGTCTGAAGGTTTTAGAATAATGTCCTTGCGGTTGTCTGATTGCCGATATCGATCCACTAATCCAAAATCTACCAATAACCTTACATTTTTAGAAAAAGTGCTTTTAGGTACCCCTATTTGATTGGCCATGAAAAACATATTTCTGTTTTCATCTTCATACTCAATTATACATTCCAATGTCTGCCATTGCTGCGCATTCAATGAAATACCGGAATCGCTGGGAATTTTTTTGTCATAATGTGAAAAAAGGTTCATGTATTTCATCAGCAATCTGATGAATTTTCTGTTTCGTCCCATCCATTCCAGTTTCATATATACGCCAACCTCTGATAGCTTTTAGCCTGATGGAACTATATCATTTTCTCTTACCGCTTTTCCAGTGATAAATGTTTTCTTGACAGTATAAAATGCAATATAGTATATTTATAAACTATATAGTCTATAAAAGGACAATTTGGAGGTTTTTATGAACAGAATTATGAAGGCGCTGATCATCTTGTTGTTGGCAACAGCAGTGATGTTTGTCGGATGCAAAAAACAAACTGAGCAGGCTCAGGCTCTGACATCGTCCGGCAAGCTTGTGGTTGAAATGTTCGATCGCGGCACTGACGGCGGTAGAACACTCTCTTACGACAATGCCTGGACAGACTGGATTAAAGCCAAGGTAAAAAAAGACCTGAATATTGACGTTATTTTCCAGGCAGTAGGACGCTGGTCTGAAAACACGGACATCGTGAACCTGATGGCATCCAAGAGCGCTCCGGATCTTTGTTATTCATATAACAGTGGTATGATTGATAATTTCCGCGATTGGGGCGGCATTTTGAACCTTACTCCCTACATTGACAGTTATCTTCCTGACCTTAAAAAACTGCTGGGTGAAGATCCTGTGTTCAAAGGAAAAGATTTTATCAGGCGTGACGATATCAACACAGGCGGGAGCGGAGCAGTTTATAAAATTGCGAGCGCCCGCGTCGCGCTTGCCATGAGGAACATTTTTATCCGCAAAGACTGGCTTGATAAGCTGGGTCTCAAGGCTCCGACAACCATTAACGAATTCCATGACACGCTGGTAGCGTTCCGCGACAGGGACCCGGGCGGAGTGGGAGCAGGCAGGGTTATACCGTACTTCCAGGGCTCTGACGCTCGCTGGGGCCTTGCCGATCTAATTGGCAACGGCATTACAAAAGGTATGAGCGACAGGGATATATGGATAAACAGCATTGCTGGTCAGGCTGGGGAACGCAGTGTAAATATGCCCGGATTTAAAGAAGGCGTGCGCGTGATGAACCAGTGGTACAACGAAAAGCTTATCTATCAGGATTTCCCGCTTCAGACAATTGCCGAAGACGGCAATAATATATTAAAAAGCGGCGTTGCCGGCGCATTTGGCGGAAACTGGGACCTCCCCTTCAGAACTGACTATAACATAAACGCGGAACTGGCGAAAAACGTGCCGGACGCGTCATTTATCGCGGTAGATATCAATTTAAGCGGCAAGGCCAAGCTGGACAAGACCGGTTTGTATATGTTCGTTCCCACTTACTCCAGGAGCCAAAAAGAGGCCCTGCAGTACCTTAACTGGCTCTCCAAGTTTGAAAACTTCAACTACCTTCAGATCGGAGAATTGGGCAGAAACCATAATATGGTAAACGGCTTTCCTCAAATTATTGCCTCCACTGACCCAAAGTGGATTCAGAACTCCACACAAAACATTGATATAACAATGCCGTTGAACGGCGTATATCTGGGAAGCGATGAGCAGAACGCCAGTGTGCTCGCATTGAGTTACCAGGGCACTTCCGCTGACACCATTGTCCAGGCTTACAACACTTCCGTTAAAGACGCGCGCGCCCAAGTTGTCCATCCGGCTGTCTTGAAAGTAACCCAATACACCCAGACCTTAGAGGATAAGGCCGATGCGCTTATCGCCCAGGCGATTAGGGCGGCTCCCTCGCAATTTGACAGTGTTTGGGAAGCGGGATACGGGGACTGGATGGCTTCAGGCGGTACGGAAGTGCTTAACGAAAGAACAAGCCAGTGGCCGAAGTAAAATAAACGAAGCAAATTAACCTGACCACCTGGGTGGTCAGGCTTTTTCTGACAGTTCTATAGCCAAACAGTTTAGGTATGGAGTCGGCAGTTGTTCGGGGAGTTTCACCGCAAGAACTCCGTAGTTCCGGCTAAAAGGAACAGATCCTAAGCCCAGTAATTTTACCGATAGTATTTTTTCTTCCGCCTTAAAGCTACGAATCACAGAGCATCTGTTTTCTGGCGCTTTCATTATAAAAGCATAGACTGTTTTTTCTTTTGCGGTGAAGCGGAAATCCGTTTCTGTCCACTTTACTGCATCTTCTTTGAACTCTTCAATCAAAACAGTTGAATACCCTTCGCCTGAAACACGCCATGGCCTTGTACCATAAACCCCCTCTCCGGCAATGGCAATCCAGGACGCTAATTCCTCAAGCAAATAATTTGTTTCATCATCAATTGAGCCATCCGGAAGCTGAAGTATGTTGAGAAGCATGGTTCCGTTCTTGGAAATGATATCCGCGAGCATTTCGATGATATGGTTGGGGCGTTTGAATGTCTGCTTTGCATCATAGAACCAGTTGCCAATGCAGGTATCAGTTTGCCATGGCTTTTCCTGAACATCAGGAAGCTGGCTCTTTTCTATATCAAGTACCCCTATCGAATGAATCGCTTCCCGCCTGTCTTTTTGCAGGTAGACGGCTTTGTTTTCGCCGTTTTTTTCAATTGACTTATTGTAAAGGCAGGAGACAGCGTCAAGTCCGTAAATGTAATCGGGATGACTAACCGGAGCGGAATATTCATGGCTGCCATCCCTGCAATAACCGAACGGAAGCCCTCCGTCGGTATACAGTAAATCCGGGGAGTACAAATCAATTAATTCCTTTATAACCGAAAGCCAATACTTATGATGGTCAGAATTTGCCGTATACCAGCAGGTAAGGCGGGTGCGGTCTTCGTTTTTTGCCATGTCTTCGTAATTCTTCATATAAAAATCCCGATATGCGGGATCATTGCCGTCATAGGGAACGCCGGCATAAGGGCCATAAGTATCCGCCCCCTTGTTCACGGCCCACCAGGAAAAAGTAGCGCCCAGGTGTTCAGAAAAACCAAATGGCAGACCGTGCCTGTCCGCCGCTTTTTTCCAGAGTCCGCAGATATCCTTCATTGGGCCTGTTTGTGTAGAGTTGAAGCGATTGTATTTTGACTGAAAATTGAAAAAATGGTCATGATGCATGGCCTGGGCTACAAAGTACCTTGCGCCCGCTTTGACAAAAAGCTCCATAAGCCCTTCAGGATCAAATTTTTCCGCCTTCCAAAGTTTTACCAGATCTTTGTAGCCGAACTTTGAAGGATGCCCATAATGCCGCAGGTGATATAAATATTGAGGTTGTCCCTGAATATACATATTCCTGGCATACCAGTCTCCGGCCATGGGAACGCTCTGTGGGCCCCAATGACTCCAAAAACCAAGTTTTGCGTCCCGAAACCAGGAGGGACATTCATAGGTCCTTAAAGAGTCAAAGCTTGGCTGGAATTTTGCGGTTTTCGTAAGCACCCCCTTAATATCGAAATTAAACTTGAAAAAAGTATACTCTATATTATATAGACTATTTTACTTACATTACAGGAAAAGGGGAAAAAAAGAGATATACTTCCATAATAACAGAAACTAAGAGAGGTTGGCGCGTAAATGAAACTGGAATGGATGGGCAGGTACAGAGAGTTTGTCGGTCTGCTTAGCAAATATGTAAATATTTTTGGAAATCTGGGAAATAAAGCTGTTACCGATAAATTAGGTTTTAGGTTGACCTCCCAACAATGGCAGACATTGGAGTGTGTTATTGAGTATGAGGATGAAAATAAAAACATGATGTTTATGGCAAATAAAATAGGGCTCAAAAAGAGTACTTTTTCAAAGTTTATTAAAGTGCTTGAAAATTATGGCCTTGTGGAACGTTATCAGCAAAAAGGTAACCGCAAAGACATAATATTAAAACCTTCTGACAAAGGTCACGTTTACTATAAAACCCGTAGCCAAATCCTCATGGAATCAATATGGAAAGAACCTTTTGCTGTTTTGGACAAGCTATCGGACGAAAATTTGGCAGTAATTGTTGATTTTATGAAAAAGGTTATTGACGATTTGGATCTTAAAAATAACAAAGTTGTAGAGCTTTTCAAGCTGCTGTAATTCAAATTCCCAATTTTCATTTTCCTTTCTACTTGACAGTTGTGAGCTAATAATGTATTTTAATATACCATATTGTTTTTCTGGAAACAAAAAACGCTATTTGGAGACCAAAATGCCAGGGATTTACCGGACTATGCCTTTTTTGATGGAAAAAACGCGGGAAAGCATAGTTTTTGTACATTTTTTATCTTTTGCAAAAAAGCCAGAATTTTATCCTCCTAAAGATAAGTTCGGTTTTTTCATACTTCCCCATAGGGGGAAATATGTGGTTTACCGTTGGTAAACTGCCCCCAAGGGGGTTAATCATCCTCCAGTGATTAGCCCCCTTATCGGGGTTTTTCATGGATAAAAAGGAGTTCTCTATGAAGAGCGTGAGAAAATGGATTGTTTTTGCGATACTCATCTGTATCGCGACTATGGCTTTTGTCGGCTGTAAAAAGCAAACGGCCGCTAAAGGCGACAACTATCCAATTGAAATTTCAGTTTTTATTGGTAGCGGTTCGCAACCCTCCGCTAACAACAAAATTTACAAGTACATTCAGGAAAAATATAATGTTACCTTTAATTGGGATATCCTTGTTGGAGACCTTTACCAAAAACGGGGAACAATGATTGCCGGTGGCGTATACCCTGACCTGATTGAAATAAATGAAACCGCGTTTATTGACGCGGGCGCTGTGATTCCATTGGATGAGCTGATTAACAGGTACGCCCCCAGGCTAAAAGCGCATTACGCCGAAAATTGGAACAAAATGAGGCACACAGATGGCAAAGTTTACTGTCTTGTAAATTATGGCATTATCCATGGTGTTGAACAGGGCGCTTTTTATAATGGGTCGGCTTTTTGGGTTCAAAAGGCCGTATTGAAAGACTCAGGCTACCCGAAGGTTACCACAGTCGATGGCTTTTTTGACATGATAGAAAACTATTACAGGAAAAACCCGAACATTAACGGCCAGCCGACGATCCCGTTTACGGTTATTACTGAAGACTGGCGCGCTTTTGAGCTGTGGAACCCGCCCAATTTCCTTGCCGGTTATCCCAACGAGGGGAACGGAATTGTCAATCCTGATACCTATGAATATAAAAACTTCTTTACACAGGATATTTCCAAGCGCTGGTTCAAGAAGCTTAATGAAATGAACGCAAAGGGACTAATCGACAGGTCCGCCTTTACCGACAACTACGATCAATATCTTGCCAAAATTTCCACTGGGCGGGCATTGAGCCTGTTTGGCCAGCAATGGCAGTTTGATACTACGGATAACGCCAAGGCCGACCGCGGCGAATATATCCGTACCATGGCGCCGCTTCCGGTCGTATTCGACAATAGCATCACCCCACGATACCGTACTGAAACTATTCCCAATCTTGGCCGCGGATTTGGCATTTCCGTTTCGGCAAAAGACCCTGTAAGGATTATACGTTTCCTGAATGATTATATGGCGGAAGAAAACCTGCGTACGATGCAGTGGGGTATTGAAGGCCAGGACTGGCAGTACAATGCCCAGAAGGTTCCGTACCGCACGCAGCAGCAGCGCGAGAATTGGCAGAGCCAGACCTGGCAGGACGCAAACCGCGCGGGTTTGTGGCAGGGTATGGCGCCCAAGCTTGAAGGCTCTTTCTCGGACGGTTACCCCAGCGATCTCGGTGACTTCTATCCTGAAAGGGAAGGCATGCTCAGGCCGGAAGACAGGGACCTGTTTGCCGCTTATAACGTAACAGGCTATGCCCAAATGATGGCAGCGGAGCCTAAGAAAAATTCCATATGGTACCCAACATGGAATATGCCGAATCCCCCTGACGGCTCTGCCGCGCAGATCGCGCTTCAGCGCTGCGAGCAGACAATGAAACGGCTTTTGCCCCAGCTTATTCTGGCGCCGCCCGCTAATTTTGACAGGCTGTGGGATGAATATGTAAGGGAAATGGAAGTTACCAACAACATCAGTGCGTATGAACAGTATATGACAACAATGGTTAAGCAACGCGTGAAAGACTGGAGTTAATTTTTAATTAATAACGGGGGCGGATAGCCGCCTCCGTTATTAACATGGTAAGGCATGGAGGAAATTATGCCTGCTATTGCAGCATCCAGGGAAAAAAGCTTTTTTCAAAAACTGGGACGCCAGCGCCAAGTCTTTTTAATGACGTTTCCCTTAATTCTGTACGTTATTCTCTTTACGTATGTTCCCCTTTGGGGCTGGACTATGGCGTTTCAGAATTTCAAAGCCGCAAGAAAATTTTTCAATCAGGAATGGGTTGGCTTATACTGGTTTAAATTCCTGTTCGACGACAGGCAATTCTTAATAACCATACGAAATACCATCGCCATGAGCGTTATAAATACCACACTTGGGTTTGTCACCGCAATAGCTTTGGCCCTGATGCTTAACGAAGTTAAAAATTTATTATTTAAACGCTTCATTCAGACTATTTCGTACCTTCCGCACTTTCTGTCAGGGGTTATAGTCTGCGGCCTTGTTTCAGCAATGCTTACCATGGACGGCGGGGCGGTAAACAACATATTCATGGCTCTGGGCTTTATCAAAGAACCGGTACAGTGGCTTGGCAAGCCAAATTATTTCTGGGGAATAATCGGCATTACATACGTATGGAAAGAAGTTGGCTGGAATACGATTATTTACCTTGCGGCAATAGCCGGCATAGACCCTAACCTTTACGAAGCCGCCAGTATTGATGGCTGTAACCGGTTCCATAAAATGTGGAGCATAACGCTTCCCTGTATTAAGCCGACTATTATTATTCTGTTGATAATGAGTATCGGGCGTATCCTCGACGCCGGTTTTGAGATGCAGTACCTTTTGCGAAACGGTCTGATAATGGATGTATCCGATACGATAGATATATACGTGCTTATTTTCGGCTTGAGCCGCAACAATTTTTCGCTCGCTACCGCCGCCGGAATGTTCAAAAGTGTTATTAATATTACCCTGATTTTTGTAGCCAACGAAATAGCCAAAAGGGCGGGCGAGGAGCGCTTAATATGAAAAAAGTGGCGTTATTTGACACAATAAATATGGCTTTTTTGATTCTGATTGCCTTCATTACACTGTACCCTTTCTGGAATACAATAGCCGTATCGTTTAACGATGCTTTGGATTCTACTCGTGGAGGTATTACTTTTTTCCCCAGAAAATTTACCACATATAATTACAAGGTACTTTTTATTACCGACGCGATTCCGCGCGCTTTCCTTGTATCTGTCGCGAGGACTGTGATAAATATGGTAACATGCGTATTTTTTAACGCGATGCTTGCCTACGGCCTTTCAAGGCATGATTTTTTTCTGCGAAAGCCTTTTACATTTATTTTGATACTTTCAATGTACATAAACGCAGGGCTTATACCTACATTTCTTTTAATGCGGAACCTGGGCATGCTGAATTCCTTCTGGGTATACGTAGTCCCGGGCATTATCAACGCCTTTAATTTTATCGTTATGAGAACATATATGCGCAGTATTCCGGAAAGCATAATTGAATCCGCCCGCATCGACGGCTATGGGGACTTCTATATATTTATACGGATAATCCTGCCCCTTTGCCTTCCGGTGCTGGCGACAATAGCCCTTTTCGTGGCAGTCGGTTCATGGAATGCATGGTTTGATACCTTGATCTACAATTCCGGCAATAAAAATTTACATACCCTTCAGTACAAACTAATGGAGTACCTGCAGGCAAGCCAGGTACAGGGTCGTTCCGCCAGCGAAGCGCAGGGGATGGCTATGGCGGCTAAAACATCTAACGTTGTAACGCCCCTGAGCATTCGCGCCGCAATTACAGTAGTCGCCTCCGCGCCTATCCTTCTTGTCTATCCTTTTATGCAGCGTTATTTTATAGTAGGGTTAAATGTCGGCAGCGTGAATGAATAAGCCGCAAGTCTTGCTATACCTTATATGGTCAGGTGAATGATGATGAAAATTAAGCGCCTATTCCTGTTATTGTTAATTTGTTTTACTTTTTTCGGGTGTATAGAATTAAGAGACAGGAAAGAGGGCGAAAATAAGCATATTTCCATTCTTCCTCCAATGAAGGATGACTTCGCGGGTAAATTCATGATTGGCAATATTTATAATCCCTCAGACGTATCTTTATCAGAGGTAACAAACACAGAGCTAACCCGTCATTATAACGCGCTTACCGCGGAAAACAACA
>Ga0268262_10003283_pt1 | contig 17673 bp, 17 predicted proteins | sample TergutNc150P3_FD_190354 | JGI IMG/M metagenome (GOLD analysis project Ga0268262, IMG submission 190354) | Nasutitermes corniger P3 segment gut microbial community from laboratory colony in Florida, USA - Nc150 P3 (SPAdes) (version 2) | ecosystem: Host-associated > Arthropoda: Insects >...
GATAAATCAAGTGGCAAAATTTGGTTAATGGGAAATAAATAACAAGAGAGGATAAAATGGTTAGAAGTTTATGGACAGGAGCGTCCGGCATGATCGGACAGCAGGCTAATATCGACACAATTTCAAATAATCTCGCGAACGTAAATACCCACGGTTATAAAAAGCAGCGCGCGGATTTTGAAGACCTTATTTATCAAACGGTAAAAACAGCCGGAACTCCCGCCACCGAAGACACTGTAGTCCCCGTCGGCATTCAAATGGGTCACGGCGTCAAATTGGCTGATACTCAAAGGGTTTTCTCTCAAGGCTCATTGCAAAATACCGGCGTCGCAACAGACATCGCGATTGTCGGCGAAGGTTTTTTCAAAATACAGACTTATGACGGCACTATGGCGTATACCCGCAACGGAAACTTTAAAGTTGACTCGGACGGACGCATGGTTACAGGCAACGGTTACTGGCTTATTCCCGATATAATCATGCCGGAGAATTTTCTGCCGGAAGAAATCAATATTACCAAAGATGGCAGGGTAAGCGTAAAAGTTCCGCGCGATGGCGAGCTTGCGGAAGTTGACGTGGGCAGAATTGAGCTTTACCGTTTTCCAAACCCGGTAGGTCTTACCGCGATAGGCGAAAACCTGTTCAGAACCACTCAGGCTTCAGGCGATCCGATTCCCGGCAGACCCGGTTATGAAGGCATGGGTCAGCTTGAACACAAATTCTTGGAAATGTCCAATGTCGCGGTTGTTCAGGAAATGGTCAATCTGATTATCGCCCAGCGCGCCTATGAATTTAATTCAAAAACAATTCAAACAAGCGACAATATGCTTGGAACAGCGACCACATTAAAGAGGTAGGGCAGTATAGATGGAAATAGCCGGATTTGATTTACAGAGTACAAACTCGATTTATGCGGATAATTTCCGCTTGCCGTCAAATCCGGTTGTTCACAGTCCCGATAAATTCGCCGAGGCGCTGAAAAGGGCTTCGGCGAACAATACCGTTGTTGAAAAACGACCGGGCGGGGAGCCCATAGATAAAGAGGATAAACTCTACCAATTGTGCCTTGAACTTGAAACTTTTCTGGTAAAGAATCTGTTAACCAGCATGAGAAATACGGTGCAAAAATCGGGGTTTGTAGACGATAGCTTTGCGGGTAAAATATACGAAGATATGCTCTACGATGAATACGCGAAAGATTACACAAAAAGCGCCAATTTCGGACTTGCCGAACAAGCCTACAGGCAACTGAAAAATAAAAGCGTTTAGAACAAACAAATTAAAATCGATTTTTCTTGAAATTTACAGTTTATGTTATTATATTTATAATAAAACCTGAATTTGATATATTCGGGATAGGTGTTTTATACCGTAATATAAAGGAGTTTTTTATGATGGATCCAGTCAAAGGAAAAATAGAGTTTAAAGATGGATCAGTGTACGAAGGCGAACTGCTTAACGGCATACCCCACGGCAAAGGAAAACTGACCTATAGAGACGGTTCAGTGTATGAGGGAGATCTGTTCAACGGCAAGCTTCACGGCAAAGGAAAACTGACATACATTTACGGTAGCGTGTACGAAGGCGATTGGGCTGACGGCGAGCAAAACGGCATTGGGAAAATGACCTATCCCGACGGCAAAGTTGACGAAGGAAGATTTGGGAACAGCGAATTTGTAGGGTATTAACAAATTTCTTAGCGCGGGCGCTGAGTTTGTCGAAGCGTCCGCAGGGAACGTCCTCTTTATTTTTTCAATCTACTGGTTATATCTTCAAATTTTTACTATAATTTTATTATGTCCAAAAAATCCCTGTTATTGGCGGTTTTGTTAATATTTTTTCCGATTTTTGCCATTTACGCGCAGGAAGAGACTTTAGCTGAAGATGCGGCGAAGGCGGAAACAGAAGAAGATGATACAAAGCCGTTAATCGAAAGACCTGATTTCTGGTTCGGTATTGGCGGGGAGACTGCTTTTTACAGCGCTTCGGGGCTTGCTTACGGCGGCAATTTTGCGTTGGGGTACGGTTCGGGATCTTCAATAGGGCTTAGGGTGTCTTATTTTTCTGACGGAGAAAACTTTAAAATTTTTGAAGCGGATTTACTGCTTAGGTTTTATACATTTGGAAAAAACGCATACGAGGGACCTTTTATCCAGTTTATCGGAGGCGCTTCTTTAGTAAACTATTTGGATGGTTTATCGGGCTTTTTTAAATTTCCGTCAAAGACAGGCGTATTTAACGCCGGATTTGGTATCGGCTGGCGTTATGTCTATTTTAATAGATTGTTTTTTGAGCCGGCTATCAGATTTGGATACCCCTATTTCATGGGTATTAGCCTTTCCGCAGGAATCAGAGTTTAAATTCTCCGTTAAATTCCGGTAAAATCCGCTATTTTACGCATAAAAATCGCACGATAATATAAATATGAGCCCAAATTATAAAAGGCGCGCTCTGGATAAAATAAAATTCCCCATTAGCGCCAAGTTAATTATCATTATTTCGCTGATTGTAATAGTTTCTCTTGGTTCCATTACCGCGCTGGTTTCATGGCTGGTACAGACAGATTTAAGAATAACCGCGGAAGAGAATAATTTTGAAACAAACCGCCGCTCCGCGATAGAAGCGGAAACTCTGCTGGAAAATACGCGATCTAATTCAAGGATACTAATTCAATCTATCAGCGCGTTGGGCTCGCAAACAGCCGCTGTAAAAGAAATGACTGATTTTTTCTGGAAAGAAAATCCGCAGATTGCTGCGATTTTCTTTATCGTTTCCGGCAAACAGGAACGGCTGTTAATTAACAGGCAGTTTTTTACTTCGCGTCAGATCGATGAGACTCTTGTTACTTCTTTTTTTGATCTGCAAAGACCCGCGCTGGGGCGGGCTGTACGCGGAGAGACTGTTCTTCATAACGCGGCTCCTTATTTTTCAAGAGCGATTTTAAGTTTATTTTTTCCGTGGCAGAGCGGAGGGGTGGGAGCGGTTCTTTTTTCGTGCGAAGATTTAAATAACAGCTATGGTTACGGCGTAAATAAATCTTATATGATTAACACCGACGGCGACATTCTTTCTCACGCCGATTTTACCGTCGTTAAAGAAAACACAAACGTTAAAAATTTAAGTTTTATCCGCGCCATTCTTGACAGCCGCGAACAGAGCAGACAACAACTTTTAGAATCCGACTTTGGGGCTACGCTGTATTCAACCGCTAATTTGAATCTTGGAGTTTTAGCGTCCGTCTGGGAAAAAATAAAAACCACGGCGAAATTTGTTTTTGACGAATCGGTAAAAATATTAAAAAAATATGATCTCTTAATTATCAAAGAAAAAGAAAAGAAAACGCGTCAGTTTGTGGCATATACCAAATTAAGCAACGCAAACGCGGTTGTAATAACAAGCATTGAGTACAATAAAATATTCGAGGGTATTGCCGCTACCACAAGACGGAATATCTATCTTACAGTAGCTGTTTTAAGCTTATCAATTATTTTTATTTGGTTTTTCTCTAAAACAATTTCCAACCCCATTAAATCATTGGCATCCGCCGCAAGGCAGATCGAATACGGAAGATTTGACGTTGTCTTACATTCCAAAACTAACGACGAGCTTGGCATTTTAACAAAAAGTTTCGGAAAAATGTGTTCGGCGTTAAATATTTTCGGGAAATTTACAAATAAGGATATCGCCGTAAAAGCTATGCGCGGCGAAATTAAACCGGGCGGCTTGCCCAAGCACGGCACGATCTTCTTTTCCGATATTCGCGAATTTACGGCGAAGTCGGAAAATTTTACAAAATTCTTCGGAGCGGAAGCCTCCGATAAAATCGTTTTCTGGCTTAATCAATATTTTACGCAAATGGTTGACTGCGTGGAAAAAACAAACGGCTGTGTGGATAAATTTATCGGCGACGCCGTAATGGCTCACTGGGGAACCGCCTCCTCGGCGGGCAGTCCGCGCAAGGACGCTTTTAACTGCGTTAAAGCGGCGCTTATGATGCGTAAGGCTCTTTATTTTATGAATTGCCAGCGCAGGGTTGGAGACCCGGCAAATCCGTCAATCCGTATCGGGTGCGGAATAAACTCAGGCGTTGTAACGGCGGGACAGTTAGGCAGCGATCTAAGAATGGAATATACGGTCATAGGCGATCCTGTAAATCTTGCGTCGCGTATTGAAGCTCTTACAAAACCGCTCGGCGCGGATATTCTTATTTCCGAAGATACATGGAGACTTGTCGGTGATAAATTTATCACAGAAGAAATGCCGTCCGTATCCGTTAAAGGAAAAGCGAAGCCGGTGCGGATTTTCGCCGTTGTTAATTTTGCCGGAGAAGACAGAGGACCTCAGTCGTTGAATGAAGTCCGCTCCCTTTTGGGAATTGATCCGCCCGATCTTGCTAAAGTAGACGTTAACGCTGATGAAAAGAAATATAAAATTGGCGAGGCTGCAAAATAATAAATGGACAACAAAGCGCGTTATAAAAAAAGAAGCGATTTCCGTTTTTTTGATTTATTTATAATTGTTTTTTTCCTCTTTATCGCCGTTGTAAGTCTTTATTTATTCAGGCAGGATTTGTTAAACACATTCAGACTGCAGAATGTTGAACCTGCCGGAACCGTTGTAATTAAAAAAAATACAGTCCAAAGACGGCTTGGCGATCGCGTTATATGGGACAGGTTAAATAACGAATCGCCCGTATATGTGGGAGATTTAATCCGCGTCGCCGATATTTCAGCCGCGACTCTTTATATTAAAGGCAATAGTATAGAATTAGACGAAAATACCCTTATCCGTATCGTTCTTTCTCCCGACGGCGAAGGCTTACAGATTATAATGACTTCGGGAACCGTAGCCGTTTTTGCCGAAAAGGGGGCGGAAAAAGTTTCGATTAATTTAAACGGAAGGGAAATAAAATCGGAACCGGGAACTGTTGTACGCGCCGCTATGCCGGAAAAAGGAGAGCCGACTGTAAAAGTTTACGAAAGCGTAAAGAAATTTGTCGAGGAAGTGCCTGTGCGTAAAATAGCGGAACCACGTCTTGTAAGTCCCGCCGCAAACAGCGTTTTTCATTACGGTGACGAGCTTCCGTCTTTAAATTTCCAATGGACAGGCGTTGAGGAAGCGTCCTCTTATGTTTTGCAGATCAGCTCCTCTCCGGATTTTTCCAGTCTGCGCATGAATATAAATACGTCCGCTGTTTCCGTCTCTGTAAATACTTTGGGGCAGGGATTATGGTATTGGCGCGTAATGCTCGGGCTCCCTCCGCCATATAACGCCAGTCCTGTTTTTTCCAATGTGTCTTTTTTCCGCTCAGAACAACACGGATCGGAAAGAACAGGACCTGTTCAAAACAACAGTATTGCGCAGTGGCTTGCCGAAGAAGCGCCGCCGGTAAAACTGCCGCCCGAGGTGCCGAAAGAAATTTTAATGGAGAACGCTCTTCCGACTGCGTCGCTGTCCGCTGTTCAAGCGCAGGCGGCTGAACCGGTTAAACCTCCTCCCGAAAAAACTCCGCCGCCTCCCGCGTTGTTTGCCGCTCCGCAGATTATTCAGCCCGCGCACGGAACAACTTATGGTTTTGAACAACTCCTGTCTCAAAGAACGGTTAATTTCAGATGGTCGCCGGTGCGGGGAGCGAACGCGTATATTTTTACTCTTTATGAACAGACCGCAAACGGAAGACGGCAAATTCTTCGTTCAACGATAAACAGAGGCACGCGCTATACAATGGATAATCTGCGCGCGTTGGAAAAAGGGACTTTTGTCTGGCAGGTAGAAGCGGTAAGAATGGGACGCAGAAATGTTATAGAGCAGCATGGCAGAACAACGGATAATATTTTTACGGTAAATTTCCCCGTTCCGGGACCAGTTGAAATTGAAGATACCGGGATTTTATATGGCAATTAACAATAAAAGGTATTTATTACTTGCGATAATTTTTATTGTTTTTACCTCTTTTCTTTCGGCTCAGGACGCGGGTTATTTTATTGAAGAAAAAGGCGATGAAGTTAAGTATGTTCAGCGGTTTGTATGGAGAGGGGGCGAGAACGCCCTGCACTATGAAGTTATTTTTGAAAGAGAAGTAAACGGAAGATATAGCCGGTATTTAAGGGAAATTACAAAAGCGCAATTTATAGAAGTTTCTCTGCCGCCGGGAAATTATCGTTTTCGCGTAATACCATACGATATTCTGGGAAGACCAACCGAAGGATCGCAGTGGGTTAATATAGTAATTCTTCCTGTTCCCAAACAGGAACAATATGAAGAACTGAAACCGGAAAGTAAAACAGCATTAAGACCGGAACCTGAGCCTGAGCCTGAGAGCGAAGAAGAAGAAGAGGAAGTGAAACCGGAAAAGGAAAAAACCGTATTCTTTAGATTAGGCTTGGATATTGGAATCGGCGGTCGGTTATCTCTTTACGGAGCTGAACATTTCGGCGAAATCAGCGATGGTTACTTGGGACTGCTCACAAGTATTGTATTTAAGGTCCCGTCAGATATTTATATAGGACCTGAATTTACAGTTGATGCAAACAGGTGGGGCAATATAGAAAACTGGAAATTGTTTTTTTATACATTTGGTTTAAATATTCTTGCAGAAAAATGGTCGCCGAATAAAATATTCGGCGTTGGTTTTAAATTCGGTTTATTATATCCTGCCATTGATGTTCAGAAAAATTGGCGTGAAGCGTCTAAAGAACAAAATGATGTTTTTCATGGCAATGAAATGAATGTTTTCGCGTCGGAAGAAAATATTTATGCTGACAGACTTATTCCAAGCATTGGCGCTTCTTTTTATTTCCTTATAAAAAAACATCTTTTACTGGAATTAGGTTTTGATTACTTACATGTATTCTCCACTATCAACGATTATCTCCCAAGCGGTTTCTTCTGTCCAAGGATTGGAATCAGTTATCAATTCTAAATAGTCAGCCCTGAAATAATATAAATTGAAATATTATACAGGGTATGCGCTATGGCAACGCCGTGAAGTGAATTGTACCGTAAAAACATAAAACCAAGAATCGCGCCGGAAATTACCGCGTTTAAAAACCCCCAGGGACCCTCGTAAATGTGGCAGATAGAGAATAAAACAGCAGAAAGCGCCAAAGCGGATACGGCGTTCAGATTAAATTCCTCTCTTTTTGATAACAGATAAAAACGGAAGTAACTTTCCTCAAGGTAAGCGGATAAGAGGCATGTAACAAACAGCAATACCCATTCTGCGGCGGAAGAGGGCAAATTCAGCGTTATGCTTTCGGAAGGACCGCTGATATATGAGCCTATTATTGTTACAATAAACCCTGTAATTAACAGGCATGGGAATGTGATAATACAGGATAAAAGGTCTTTTTTCCCCGGCTTTATAGCCCATAATTCTATTTTCGGCGTTTTGGTTATTAAGAGCCAAATAAGGATTAAAGCGGGCGTTAAATAGGCAAAAATATTTACAAGTTCCGTTGTTACTGAAAAATTCGCCGCTTCAGACCCGCCGCCCGCAAATAAGGCAAGCGATCCGTGCAAAAAGAGGAGAATATACAGTACAAGGGCTTCTATATATATACCCATAAGCCTATTTCTGTATTATAATAAATATATAGAGAAAAAACACGGTTATAAGGGGAATAAATTGTTACCGTTTCTTATTCTATTATTATGTCTTGTTGTCGGCATTATGGTTGCGACAAGTTCCGCAAAAGAAAAGTCCGGTAACTGGCTTCAATTTTTCGCAAAGGGAAGGGAAGCCGGTTTTACCATAAAAGACATGGACCAGTTAAAACAGCTTGCCGCCAGCTGCCAAATTAAAGACCCGTTAAATATTTTTAAATCTAAAAAAGAGTTTGAAACAATTATCCGCTCTATGGTCAAAACTTTGCATTTATCGGGAGATTACAATGTTCCGGCGACACAGTTATTCCTTTCAAGGCTTTTTGAATATTACCACAAAATAGAGATGCAGTCTTCCGAAAATGAGGTAAAAATAAAAACCTCGCGTCAAATCAGCGAAGGACAGCCGTTAAGAATTTTAGTGGCGGGAACCGGCGTTTATAAATCCGAAGTTGTAAAAAATTCAGGCAACTATCTTGCTATTGCGCGTCCTGCAAACGCCAGTACGCCGAATTCCATGGAATGGTACGGACTTAAAATATCCGTTTATTTTTGGCGCGAAGACGACGCCGGATACGTTTTTGATTCCGAAGTAATAGACGAAGTTTTTTCCAAAGGTATTTCCTCATTAAAAATAGAGCATAACGACTCGCTTTTCAGAACGCAAAAAAGAAAATCCATGCGCGTTAAATTTCAAAAACCCGCGTTTTTGTATCTTCTCAATGAAGCTGAAAATCCGCACAAGCTTGAGAAATCGGCGGGATTAAGAGTAATGCTGGAAGATATTTCCGATTCAGGATGCGCCTTTAAAGTATTGGGGCAGGTTACCGTAGGACTGCGTTTAAAAGTGCAATTTGGGCTGGATAAAATTCCCATCTGCGTACCGGGTACCGTGCGCTCCGTAGACTACTTTCGCGATACTAATATGACTATTGTTCACATGGAAGCGGATAATCTCCCTATCGGAACCAGAAATTATCTTTTATGCGAAGTCTTTAATTTACTTCCGGAAGATGATGAAGATGAGCTTCCGTTCCGCGTGCTGGAAGATGAAGCCAATGTTATCACGGAGCAAGCGGCCAGAAAAGCCGCTGAGCAGACGGCGGCTCAACAGCCGGCAGAACAGCCAAGGGAGCCTGTAAATGCGTAAAAAATTATTATTAATTTTTTTGTTGATATTATCCGCTTCGATTGTTTACGGCGATCCGCAAGATGTAAAAATCGATATTTCCAATATTAATGACGCGGCTTCCCTTTGGCGGCTTTTCCTGGATAATCCCGATTCAAAAACAGGAGCCGATATTCTTATCAAGCTTGGGTCTGTGGGAAAGGGAAACAGAATGATAATAGATAATATCAATAATTATCTGATGGGAAAAAATCTGTTATTCCGCTCGGGAGAGAATGTCGATTATACGATTATATCCGTATGTATTTCCGCGCTTATGGAATTGGGAGACAGTTCGTCTTATCCCGCTCTTTTTTCCGTTCTTTACGCCGGGTATCCTGAAGTAATTACTTACGAAGCGCAAGGAGCGTTAGAGTTAATTCCCGGAAACCTTCAGCAATTTCTTGTAAATATAATAACGCATAATCCGCCCGAAGAAAAATTTGCCGCTTTTACAATGGGAGTAAACAGCGACAGGTTAACTGTATCTCAGCGCGGACAGCTTGCGGAACTTGCGCTTGAACAGGGATTAAGCGCGGTAGATGATAATATAGATCTTACCGCAATGCGCTATTCATCGATTTTACTGCTTACGCGGCTTAGGTGGACGCGCGCCAACGCTCTCGCGATACGGCACTATTACCGCGTTCAGACAGATTATCTTACGAATCCCATGCAGAAAGAAAGATTTATTGAGGCGATTTCATGTCTCGGCGCGGTTGGAAATTCAGACGCCGCGCTTGTACTTTGTTTACAGCTTGGACTTATTAACGCCAGAACAGAAAGCACGGGAGCTTATGATCCGGAAATAACAATGGCGATTGTACAAGCATTAGGACGAATCGGCTATAATGCCGCGTTTGATCATTTATTATATGTAAGTTCTTTATCTTACCCCGAAGAGATTCAAGCCGCGGCAAGGGAGGCGGTTGCTCGCCTTAAATGGTAACTCAGTTTCTAAAACGCCTTCGTATTACTCCCGTCCTGTGCGCCGCTCTTGGAACGGCTGTCGGTTTTTATATTTTATTTCACTGCGCGAAACCGGTAACCGCCGCCGTTGTATTGCTCTCCCTTGCCCTGTTCAACCTTTTAATGGTTCTGTCTTCTCTTAACGCGCAATCGCGCGCGTTAAAATTGTACTCCGTCTGCACAGCCGCCTTAACCGTAGGGCTTGCTCTCGGCTTTTGCGCGGCGGACTCAGGGCAAAATAAAGTCGCGTTCGGTCTTCCGGAGAATAAAATAACCGCCGTTGAAGGCATGTTAACGGAAGACCCGCGAATTATCTCCGGCGGAAAAGCTCTTGTCACTGTAACGCTTCGCAAATGCGCCGCGGGAAATACATTGCGCGCAAGCGGCAAGGGAGAGATTGCGATTTTTATCTCTGCGGAAAATGCGGAGAGACTTAAACAATTCGGGCGGGGGACGGTAGTTTTTGTTGAAGGTTCATTGCGTTCCAACGAGAAGGGTAATTGGTCTTTAAGCGCGAAGTCGCTGCATGTTGTAAAACAGCCGCCGCCGATAGAGCGGATGCGTACAAACATAAGATTAAATTTGATAAAACGTTTTGGCGGCAAACAGTGGGGCGGGCTTGCGCTTGCTCTGCTTCTGGGAATAAAAGACAACCTTGATACAGAGTTGGCTGTAATGTACAGAAACTCAGGACTGTCTTACATACTGGCTTTGTCGGGAATGCATCTTGCGATACTCGCCGCGCTTATTACATTCCTGTTAAAAAAACCGCTCGGTTTAAAAGCGTCCGCTATCTGCGGCGCGGCTATCATTTTACTTTATTGTTTTCTGGTAGGTTCAATGCCGAGCCTTAACCGCGCCGCAATGATGTACCTTCTTGGAGTGTTAACAGTACTTGGGGCTTTGCCTAAAAAGCCGCTGTCGATTTTATCGCTTTCATTTATTATCCAAATTATCGCAACCCCGTCGGCGGGAAACAGTATCTCTTTTATTCTTTCGTATCTGGCGTTAATAGGCATTTTAATAATCGGCAAGGATTTATACTCTCTGTTTGCCGGCAAAGCCCCCGACTTTTTGTTACAGCCTCTTGCCATGTCCTGCGGCGCGTTTTTGGCGACAGCCGGAGTTTGCGGTTCCGCCTTTGGTGTTCTCGCTCCCGTCGGAATAATAACAGGGCTTGTGATGGTTCCTCTTACAACCGTCTTTATGATCGGTTCAATAATCTGGCTCGTTTTGGATTTTCTTTCGCTCTCCGTTTTGCTGAACCCGCCGTTATCCGTCTTGTACAAATTAATGGAAGTAATCGCTTCAGTCTCCGGGAAAGTTCCCGGCATTTCAACGGGCGCGTTATCAATGCTCATTCTCTCTCTTGCCCTCTCGCTGTTAATCGTCGCCTTTGAATACAGACGGCGTTTGTCCCTGTTAAAACCGGAACCGTTTTTATGACTCTCAATTATAACTCCGCGTCAGCTTTGCGCGCCTTTCTTGATCAGGAAGGACTTGGAATGCAGAAAAAATTCGGGCAGAATTTTTTAATTAACCCCGAGACAAGGAAGGCGCTTGTTCAGGCTCTCGACGCTCAAAGCGGAGACGAGGTCTGGGAGATTGGTCCCGGTCTCGGCGCGATGACGGCTCTTCTTCTTGAAAAAGGGTTAAAAGTAAAAGCGTTTGAGATCGATCTTGGCTTTATCCGCGTACTAAAAAATATTTTTTCCGAGGATAAAAATTTTACTCTTGTTGAAGGCGACGTGATGAAAACATGGCAAGCCCAATCCGGCGCGCCGTTTCTTTTTGGGAATCTTCCGTACAATGTCGCGGCGGCGCTGTTGGCGGACTTAATAGAAAATGACCGTATTTTTTCGCGCATGGTTGTTACCGTGCAAAAAGAAGTCGCCCAGCGCATGGCGGCGTCCGCGGGGAAGCCCGACTATTCGTCGTTTTCTGTATTGTGCGCCTCGGCTTACAAAGTTAAGCCTTTAATGACAATCCGCCCCTCGTCTTTTTACCCCCAGCCGAATGTGGACAGCATGGCGGTCATTCTTGAAAAAAAAGACGCCCAAAAGTATCCCGCTGTTTTTTATCCGTTGGTGCGGGCATTGTTCGCGTCCAGACGCAAGACAATAAAGAACAACCTTTTAACTTTTCTTGCCGCCCGTTTTGGAGAGTCCCTGCAAAATAAACAGGCGGTGCATGATCTATGCGCCTCTGTTTTGCAAAACAACTCGCTAAACGGCGCGGAACGCGCGGAAAGTCTTGGTTTGGAGTCGTTTTTATCTCTTGCATTATCCATTGATAATATGCGATTATAGAAATAGAAATGTCAGTTGCCGAGAATATAGCAAAACTGGAAGAGCGGATACAAAAGGCTTGCGATTCCGCGCGCAGAAAAAGGGACGAAGTTACGCTGATGGGCGTATCAAAATTTGTGCCTATTGAACAGATAGACGAGGCGTATCGCTGCGGCATTCGCTGTTTCGGAGAGAGCAGGGTAAAGGACGCGGAGGAAAAACTTAACTCTTTTAAGAGCGAAAATTCCGACGCGCGGTTTCATTTAATCGGTTCTTTGCAGCGCAACAAGGCGAAACAGGCGGCTCTTTTTTTTGACTGCGTTCAATCGGCGGACAGGGACGAGATTATCGCTGAGCTTGCAAAACATTCGTCCCAGCGGCGGGAGCCGCTTGAAGTATTGCTTGAGTTGCATACGGGAGAGGAAACAAAGAGCGGCTACCAAGGCATAGAGGCGCTATTTAACGCGGCGGAGCTGGTTTTAAAAAGTCCCAAGTTAAAACTTACGGGGCTTATGACAATGGCTCCTTTTACAACGGACGCCGCGCTGATTCGTTCTTCTTTTAAGCAACTTGTAAAGGCTCGGGATGAACTTGAAAAGCGTTTACCCGGAAACGCGGTATGTCTTTCTATGGGAATGTCGAGCGATTTTGAAATTGCCATAGAAGAGGGCTCAACATTGATACGGATAGGAAGCGCGATTTTTAAAGGTAATTAAATGAAGAAAATATTTTTTTTGATAATTTTATTTTCTCTCTTGCTTAATACCGCGCATAAAGCGTCCGCTCAAAGTTTAAGCACTACTAAACCGACGGAATCAACTTATAAATCTTCTGATTTACCGCAGTGGGTAAAAGATATCCGTCGTTTTGACATTATTACTTTTGGAATATTCCCGTTTTCCATGTTTTTTGTTACAACTGTGACTGATACGCTCCGCTGGAGGGACGCAAATGGTCTTGATTTTTCGGAAGAAGGTCGGCGGTATGCTCCATGGCCGTTGAAATCGGCAGGCGCGGTAGAAATGACAAACGACGAATTTACAAGAACCCTTTACATTGCCGCCGGAGTATCGGTTGGGTTAGCCCTTATTGATTTGATTGTTGTAAACATAAAAAGAGCGGTTGAACGCAGAAGAATGGAAAGCATACCTTCCGGCTCCTATGAAATTGTTAAAACCCCCTATGGAACTCAGGAGGCTGATGATTCCACAGACGCGGAAAAAAACTAATGCCCGATTTTTCCCATACGATAGAACAGCTTTCCCAACCCGTCAGACTTGACCGCTATGTGTCGGAAACTTTACGCCTTCTCTCCCGTTCGCAAATCAAGGCAAGATCTTTAACCGCTAAAGTAAACGGAAAAGACGTAAAAAATTCCCGCCTTGTAAAGCAGGGAGACTTTCTTGAATTGCGCTGGCAGGATTCCTCGCCTGTGAATATTATCCCTCAGAACATTCCGCTTGAAATAATTTATGAAGATGATAACTGCGTTGTTGTAAACAAAGCGCAGGGAATGGTAGTCCATCCCGGGGCGGGCAACAGACAGGACACTCTTGCCAACGCTCTGTACTTTAGAAGACTTAACAGAGGCGGGAAAGTAAGCGACGCGGAAACAAACAGTACGCGTCCCGGTATTGTTCATCGTCTTGATAAAGACACATCGGGAATAATTATCGCCGCTTACAACGAAGAAGCCCACGCTTTTCTTGCGGGGCAGTTCAAGGCGCGCAAGACGCGAAAAATTTATACGGCGATTGTTCAAGGCGCGCCGAAAGAAACAAACGGACGCATAGAAACTTTTATCGCGAGAGACCCGAAGGATCGCAAAAAGTTTACAGTCTCCGCCGCCGGAAGAAACGCCGTTACTTATTACAAAGTAATTAATTCCTGGCGTACTCATTCGCTTTTACTTCTGCGTCCGCGCACTGGGCGCACACATCAACTTAGAGTCCATATGCGATACATAGGCTGTCCGATACTCGGAGACCCAATCTACGGCGGCGCGGACAAATTATTCCCTAACGCAAGCCTTATGCTCCACTCCAAAAGCCTCGCGATTATTTTGCCGGGAGAAACAGAGGAGCGTGTTTTTTCATCGCCTATCCCGCAGCGCTTTACGGCGGTAATTGAAAAATTAGACAGGATAAACGCTAATGGATAGCCCCTACATATTGGAAGAAACAGAAGATTTCGCCGTGGTGTTTAAACCGCCAAAGATGCACTGCACCGCTTCCGGCATAAAATCGCAAAAAGACGGCACGCTCTTTGAGTGGTACTCCGAAAAATCCCAATGTTTCGACATCATGCACCGTTTAGACTTTGAAACTCACGGACTTGTATTGTTCGCGAAAAATAAAAAGAGTTACGAGGTTTTTAAAACCTTGCAGGACAACGGCGAATTTGTAAAAGAATATTCCGCCATTTGTGTAAAAGCCGATGTCACCGCCCAATTACCGGGATTTCCCGAATATTCAGGCGGCATACCTCAACCTCCGTTTGTGATAGAAAGTTATTTCCGTCCCTTTGGCGTTGGCAGAAAGCTGGTTCGCCCTGTAATTGAAGACGGAAAAAAACACAAGGAAATCGCCAAAGACAAAGGCGGCTTTTACAGAACGGAAATTACCGATATTAACGGCAATATTTTCACCGCGAGAATAAAGCGAGGCTTCCGCCACCAGATACGCTGCCATCTCTGCTGGATAGGTTTCCCCATTCAAAACGACCCATTGTACTTGCCCCATGATGGGGAACCGCAAACAGGCAGCCTTGCCCTGCGCGCGTATTCGCTGGTTTTTGACGACCCCGCAAGCGGAAAGCGGCGCAAGTATCAAATTGCGGCGTTTGACAGATAAACAGCGATTGCAATTTTTTTAAAAATAGTGTATTATTTTCATTAATGAAGGAAAGTTTTACAAGTGAAGGAAGTTTATGATGTTACATACCCCCCCCCCCCCCCCCCCCGAACGATTAGGAAGTCTTTCACCCCGTGAACGGCAAATTTTTGACTTGTTGATTGAAGGCGTCGCGCCTAAAGAAATAGCTTATAGGCTGAAAATCAGTAATTCCACAGTAGATTTTCATCGTACCAAATTGTATAAAAAGCTGGGCATACAAAGCCTCCATGAGCTTTTTGCTAAATATGCGGTCGGCGCCAAAACAGTCCAGTCAACTGCAGCAGGGATGATACCGGTTAATACTCTGGGTTTCTATTCCTATACTGACGCGGAAAGACGGACTGAAAGAGGGAAATCTACATCAAAAATCTTTGTAATCCGAAAAAAAATTGACGGGGTAAACGTTGATGTTCTGAATTTAAAAACACATTTGATAAAAACAAAACATGATATCCACACCATTTATGCGGATATGCATACAACAATGTTAAATCAACGGCTAAGGAAAGCAAACGGAATACGGTTTAAGGCTAGGGGGGACGGAAAACCGTGGCAGGTGGAATTTCACACGACAGAATCGCACGCAGGGGAGATTTTTTTCAGTTATATTTATATATTCTCAACAATCCGTAATCAGGTTATTAATGTTGATATACCGTATTCAAGTATCTATCTGCCTGACTATTGGGAAGAATACAAGTTCGATTTTGACAAAGAAAAAATTGTAACCTTGTCTATAGGCGCAAATTACTTGCAAGGGTATGGTAAGTCTTTATTACAAATATTCGATTTTGAAATTTTTTAACATAAATATTTTTAAATTCATGATTTTTTAAAATATTTTATTTTAAATTTGTGTTTTTTTAGACTATTTATTTAAAAATCTCCAATATTTCTTAAATATCACCCTATGTAATTCCCTAGCTTTTCTGTTTTTTCGTAATTTGTACCCTGAATATTTAAGGAGTATTTTATGAAAAACGCTATTAAATTAAAAACTATCTTAAGGATAGTAGGAATTATTGCTTTTGCGGCGGTAATTGGATTTTCTTTTATTGCTTGTAATGACGGCGATGGCGATGATGACAAGGAGAAAGTCGTCGTTCCTGCCGAAGAATCTGTTATTCTTAAAATGGAACTTGAAGAAATCAAATGGTCTAACGGAGACGGAACTTTCAGCGGCTGGGATCAACCCGGAAATGAAGATTGGGCTAGGTGGGAATATTATTATCAAGACGCAGGTAAAACATTTGATCTTGCTGATGCGTATACTAAAAATAAGGTATATGTTTTTAACTATTCATTCACTTCAGATGCGGATATTGATAGAATATATGTCCGTTTTGTTAATAGGGAACCTGATTATGTAGAACTTACAGAATATACAGAGCTTAATATTTCGGGAGAAATTAAGAAAAACAAAAAATTTACCGGTAGAGTGCCGCTTCTTTTTAAAACTGACGCAAGTAGTTATAATAAAGACAATATTTATTTAAATATTCAGATTAAAAGAAGAGATCTTAGTACTAAGCCTACTTTGTCTTTTTATAAATTTTCATTGGAAATAGTACCGGAAGAAACTTATGTAAATGAAACATGGACTGTCTCAGGCAAACAATTTAAAGTTTCTGATGATACCAGAAGGAAGTATGCAAAAAATGAAGCTAGTTTTGCGGGTAAAAATAATGTATTCCACATTAAGCCGACCTATAACGCAAGCACTTACGATCATATTGTAATGGAATATGATTTAAGCGATTATGCGGGGCAAAAAATCGGAATAGAAATGAAATTGGATGCTTATGTAAATAAACCATCCAGAATAGCGTGGCAAATAAATTCAACAGAGCCGTTTTATCCTGTAATAGTCGGTAATACTGAGGAAGATTTTTTCTTACCCGCAAATACATGGAATACTATATCAGGAAGTAATATCATTACTGTTCCCACTAGCGGTGATGCCGGTAAATTGGTATATCTTTCGGGAATGCAAATTAACGGCGCGGAAGCGTATTTTGCCAACGCGACAATTAAGATTGATACAAATCCGGATAGCAATGAAAAAGGTTCGGTAGACGATTTTAAAGATGATGAGCCGAATATGGGCGAGAACAAAAGCCGCGGTGATGTTCGTAAGGGTGGAACCGTAACGATAAAGATTCCAAGTCCCCTTCCGCCCGCCGGACCTGCGACTTTTGCCGTTGATCCAGCTGATACGCTTATTGCAAAAATCAATTCACAAACCGGCACTGATTGTGTTGTACAAGGACTTGAAATTGGTACTGCAAGAATCAAGGTTACTGTAGGTTCTCAGAACGCTATAGTGATTATTTCTATTTTACCCGACCAGACCGGCACGTATAAACTTCCGTCAGGAGGTGGAAAAAAATTGGGAACTTACACAACATGGGATAATGGTGTAGCTAACCGACCCGGCGACTTGCCGTCCGATTACGCAAATTACACTGCCGAACCTACCACCCAGTTAGCATGGAATTGGCGCAATAAGGGCGGTTCACATGGCGCGAGCGGCGGAGACTGCGGTATCGACTTTTTGGCTTATTATGTGGATCCCACAAACAGTAACAAGCGCGGTTGGGTGCGCACCACCTATGATTTTGCCGGATGGCATTATGATCTGAACGATAAAACCAATAATATGACTAACGGTGTGCAAACTGAAGGAAATATCAGATTGGAACTGACACCCGAATTTGTATATGACAATGGAGTTCCATATCTTCAGATA
>Ga0268262_10003284_pt1 | contig 17667 bp, 10 predicted proteins | sample TergutNc150P3_FD_190354 | JGI IMG/M metagenome (GOLD analysis project Ga0268262, IMG submission 190354) | Nasutitermes corniger P3 segment gut microbial community from laboratory colony in Florida, USA - Nc150 P3 (SPAdes) (version 2) | ecosystem: Host-associated > Arthropoda: Insects >...
TATTGTCTATTATAATGTCGGAGTAGCCTTTTATGGAGGTGAGCGGCGTGTTCAGTTCGTGAGAAGCTATGCTGAGGAAGTTCGATTTGAGGTCGGAGACCTTCTTCTGTTCGGCTAAGGAGCGGGCAAGCTCGGTGTTCATCTTGGCCATCTGGATATTTTTGGCCTCCACGAGCTCGGCCACCCTCTGCTCGTGCGTTATGTCGCGGACCACGAGCACCGTGCAGTCCGGGTACGGGCCGGTAGCGTCGATGTCGAAGGCGCTGAAGCGGCAGACGATGTCGGGGCGGTTGTCGAACACCAGCTCCACCTTATGGTCGGAGAGCGTCCCGGACATGAAGCCGTTCATTATGGGCGACAGGTCGAACTCGCGCTTCACCTTGCTCATGACCTTGTCGGCCAGCTCTTTGAAGGTGTTGTCCAGCACGTCTTTTTTGTCGCACTCGAAAAGCGTCAGCACGTACTGGTTGACGAAAACGGCGGCGGAGTCACGCTGAAAGATCAATATACCTATCGGCGTGTATTCAAGCACGTGAGCAAGTAAGTGTCCGTCTGCCGGCATAACGTCCCCTATTATGTACGGATTTACGACGGCCGCCCCGCTGCCCGGGACAGCCGCCCGCATTTACTAAATATACATATATTCTACCATTGCGACGGCGATATTTTCCATTTTTTATGACATTTTTATAGAACGCGCGCTTTTTATTTCACTTAGGGCGGTCGGAAATTGTATTTTCAAACAATGCGATACATTGCCCTTGCGCTGATAACCGCCGCTCTGACCGCGGCCGCCGCCGATACCGCCTCCGTAAGGGCGGCGGGCGACTCCCTGCGGGCGGAGCGCGCCGCCGTCTACGGCAACGCCGCTACGCCGTTCGACCCCGCGTCAAGCTCCCAATCCGACCTGTTCCGAAGCGACGGCGCGAGCGCGCCGGAGATGCTGCGCTACCGCGCCCTGACGTCGGCCGCCGTGCCGTTCTCTCTGTCGAGCGGCCTGAACCGGCTGCTCCGCTACGGCGACCCCGCGCGGCCGCAGGCCGACTATCCAACCGCGTCGATAACGGCGCAAGCGCCGTTTCTCCCCTACTCCCCGCGCTTTTTCGGCGCCGGTCTGCTGTCGGGGGCGCAAACGGAATCGTTCGCGGCCGACCCGCAAAACGGCCTGTCGTACGCGCCGTACCCCGTAGCGGCGGTCTTCCCGGAGCTCTATATCTTTTGGGAAAACGGCGTTTTCAACCAAAACACCCTGAACCTCCGCCTGAGCCGCCCGCTCAGCCCGAACCTGACGCTCGGCGCCGGCTCGCAATACCGCTTCCTGAACGGTCAGCGCTTCAACCACGAGAGAAACGACATTATGAACGTCTATGAAACCTTCTACGCGGACACGTCGTACATCATGAACAGGGGCTACAACCCGCACGTGGACGAGCGCTCCATGGACGCCGCGCTGCTGCGGACGAACGCCGACTCCTCCAAACTCTACGCCGCCTTTTCGTACGCCGACCTGCAAAACGAGTACGCGCTCGACCTGCCGGCGGAATCGTTGGACAAGCTCCGCTGGGCGTCGCTCTACAGAACCATGCGCCGATTCGACGTTTCCTTAACTGATAAAGAGCTGCGCCCCCTGCGCGTAAACGCCAAGGCCGCCTTGGCGAACGAAGAACTGCGGTCGTTTTACAGGGGGGCGGACTCGATAGCCAACGGCGGCGGCGAGGCGTTAAGCTTCATAGTCGACGCCGACGCCTCCCTGCCGAGCGGCACCGGTCTGGCCGTGAAAAGCATGGTCAAGCGCATGGAGACGTTCAACGACAGCGAATACGTCTTCTCCGAGCACCGCGCCGAGGCGTTTTACAGACGGGAATTCAGGCTTCCGCGCGCGACCGCCGCCGTAGACGCGAGCGCCGGCGCCGCTCTGTTCCTCGGCTTCGACACGCTCTACGTCCCGGTCTACGGCGGCGACGGGCGGCTGACGGGGGCGAAGGCCGAAGCGACCGCCTCGCATACCGCGCCGACGGGCCGGGCGGCCGTATCGCTGTCGACCGACACGGTTTCGCCCGGCCCCCGGGCGCGCGTCAGCCTCTTCGCGGAACTCTCCCCCTACGCCGTGCGCCCCGACTACGCCGCGCCGCGCTACAGCGTCCCCTTCGGCGTCCCGCCGGACGGGGTTTGGGCGAAGTCAAGCATCGCCGCCGGCGCGGAAGCCGCGGCGCAAACGCGCTTCGCCGGAATACTCGTAGGCTACAGAAACCAAACCAACGACGACCCGCTTCTGCTCAGATCGCTCTGGCCGGAGGGCTGCCCGCCCTACAGACAGCCTAGAAACACCGTAATCGTCGCCCCGTGGACGGAGCGCGTCGGCGGGTTCGCCATGCTGTCGAGGGTCATTATAACAGATACCAAGCCGTTTGTCAAGGCATCCGCCAGCCTGTCGCACGTAACGCATCCCGCCGGAATGGAGCACACTTTCGAGACGGAGATAGGATTCGACTATTGGAGCGAAAACGAGGCGGCCGCGTCTTACCGAACCGCCGCCGGCTACTACGGGTGGAACGACCCTATTTTCGACCTTAACGTAAAGGTCACGGCGCACATAAAGACGTTCCGCTTGTTTTACAAGATAGACAATTTGCTTAACAGGAAGCTGTCGTACGTACCGGGATATTTTTCGCCGGGGCTTACGTTCAGATGGGGGCTTAATTGGTTTTTGCTGTGATCAATTCGACACGACCACCCGCTCGCAGATAATGCTGTACCCGTGTTGAACCACGATCAAGTACACGCCAGCCGCCGCGCCGCCGCGTTTGCCGCTCTTCACGTCCCACGTGAAATCCGCCGTGCCGTCGGGGCGCAGGCGCAGTTTTCGCTTCCAGACCTTCTTTCCCGTGAGGGTGCGGACGGTGGCCGTTATCGTGGCCGAGGCGCCGGCCCCGGAGAAAGCGTACCTTCCCCTGATAACGCCGTTTTTCCGCGTAATGTTCGGAACCGTTTTCAATCCGTCGTTCCACTTCCCGTCCATCTCGACCACGCGCGCGAACGGCAGCGCGTCGACCGTTATCGTATCCTGCCGGCTGTCTCTGTACGATATGCGCAGCTGCGCCGGCAGAGCGGATTTTTGCGCTTCGATGAGTATGTTGCCGGCCGTATCGGCGGTATACGTCCGCCCTTCAAACTCCGCTACCGCCCCCGCCAGCGTTTTTTTCGTGCTGTCCGTTATTCTCAAGAATATCTCATTCGTGTCTATGATCGCTAGCGCCGCGTTCGGTATGCCGTAGCCGAATCTGCTGTCGGCGACGTTCTGCCCCAGCGCGAAGCCGCACGAGGCGTAGAGGCGCTCCTTAGCCGCCTGCCGGGATATGCTTGGGCGCGCCTGAAGGATCAGCGCCATAATCGCGGAGACCATCGGGGTGGAAAACGAGGTGCCGTTTACAGAGGTGTAGGACGCGCGATCTCCGGTATACGGTTCAGGAACCGGCACCACGAGGCCCGGAGCGACGACCTCGGGCTTCATACGGCCGTCGAATGTGGGCCCGGTGCTGCTGAAATCCGCTATGGTGCGGTTTCGGGTCACCGCGCCGACCGACACCACCCCGTCGACGTCGGCGGGCGACGTGATGGTCCCGAAGAACCTGCTGCCTTCGTTGCCCATCGCGTTCACCACAATCATCCCGCGCCTTACGGCCTCTTTGGCCGCCGCCGCGATTATCGTCGAATCCCCGTTCATATCCTGGTATTTGTAATTAGCGGAGTCGTCGTCGTAGCCGCTCCTATATCCGAGAGAGCTTGAGATTATGTCGACCCCCAAACTGTCCGCCCACATCACGGCGTACATCCAATTGTCCTCCTCCACATGCGATTCTACGGCGTCGTCCTCCGTGCGGGCGAGGGCGAAAGAGGCGCCGAACGCCGTCCCCATATAGACGCCGGGCACGTAGGCGGCGGCAAGCGACAGCACCTGCGTACCGTGCCGATCGTTCCTATAGTAGACGCTCTTAGGGTTGTCCGCCACCGAGTCCGGATCGGCCACCAGCGTGTCGCCGTCGACGAAGTCGTACGCGGCGATCACCTGCGAACTGTCCCGCAGACGTTTGTAAACCGCATGGTCAAGCCTGAACCCTCCGTCGAAAAAGGCCATCAGCACGCCGCCGCCGGGGACGCCGAGCCCCTTGTACCTTAAATAGTCGTGCGCGAGCGGCACGCCGACCATCTCGGTGTGCCAATCGTAACCGCTCGAATCGGCGTTCCCGGATTTTGATTTAGTTTTCGGCAGCCCGCCGGCGCTGTCATCGATTTTTTTATTGATATAGACGCCGACCGGCGAAACGGCCTTGACGAACGGAAGCGAGGATATGTCGGCTATGCGGGAAGGGTTGACGGAGAAGCTTGCCGCGTTCCCCCAATGAAAGGCGGTGCGGAGGATGCCGCCGAGACGCTCCACCTCGCGTATGTAGCCGCCGTTGACAGGGCGGTCGCTCTCGGTATCGCGGAAGCCGGCGTTGCGGCGGCGCAGCTCGGCGCGGGCGGAGACGCGCTTGGCGGGAACCGCCGAACGCCCCTTATCCTTGAAAAACACCCAAACGTTGCGAAGCGTGTCGCCGGGGGCCGCAACCGTCGACGCCGACGCCGGCTTCGCGCTATCGGCGGACGCGGACGAGGCTATGACGGCGAGCAGCGTCAGGCATAGCGAAAAAAACGTTATTTTCTGTTCGTTTTTCATGGTCAACGTTCTTGAAAATCAAATCCTTTGCCGACAACAAAATCAGCGTATAAATATACATCTATACCGACCCCGAAATCAACTACCTAAAGACTATTTTGCCGAACGCCCTGTTCTTTCCATCCCCGTCCTTTATATTGACCACGTATGTTCCCTTGGCGGTCGTTGACGGCAGACGCATAGATACCGCGCGCGACCCGCTTTGCATTTTATGCGTGAAAACCCTCCTACCCTGTATGCTGTAGATCGACACCTCCGTCCTGTCGTTCGCCGCGAAGGGCAGTTCTATCCTCAGACCCATGCCATTGACGGCGGATATTTTCAGGCGGACGGTTTCGGCAGACGCGCCGCGTTTCACGGACACTATCGGGTCATCGTCCGCTATCTCGTTGTCTATCCTGTAGGACAGGGCGGACACGGCGGTCAGGTACCAGGCGTTGTGCGGGATCCATTGCTCTAACCAGCGCCAGTTTTCATAAAAATTCGGGCCGTCGGGGTAGGGCTTCCAATCTATATCGTTTTCATCGGAGTGTTTTGCCGTGATGCCGTTGCAGATGCCGCCTTTGACGTGCTCTATGCCGGCGTCGCCCTTATAGAACGGGTAGTTGTTTTTCCCGTATCCGTACATCATGCATATTTCGAAGGGGTTTTTGCCGAGTATCCAGTCTAACTGCGCGGCCGCCAAGCCGAACAGGGTGTCGCTCCATAGGGCGGAGCCTTTGTCGGCTACGGACGCGCCTACGGCGAAGGCCGCAGACATGGAGGCGAGGCGGGCGTTCTCGCCCTGCCACCAGTAACCGGTTTCGTTGTCGTGGGGGATAAAGTAGCGGGCTTGACCCGGGCTCGGCTGGGAAGGGGGCGCGGACTGTTCGCCGTAGACCTCAAACGAGTACAGCGAGAAGCCGCCGTATTCATATCCGCACGTGATACCGTACATCCTCACGTATTTTGCGTCGATAGGCGAAAATGTATGCGTTTTTTCCCCGGCGCCGCCGTTCGCGGGAACATCTATCGCTTGCGTCCAATTAACAGCGTTGACCGACGTCTCTATCCTATAATGTTTTCCGTACGACGTCTCCCAATCGAGAACTACTTTATTCACCTTATAGACTTCTCCCAAATCAACGTATATCCACTGCGAATCGTTCTGCGCGCCGCTTTGATAGCTTGACCATCGGGTTGTCGCGTTGCCGTCAAACGCTTTTTCGGCAGTGTAGCTACCCTCATCGCGGGACGCTTTAGCCGTCTTGCCGCGAGCCAAATCCTTCCCTGTCACCCCTCCGCCGCCCGCCCCCGCCGCTCTGTACATCTTTGCGTACTGGAACGGGTTCGCCCCGTTGCCGCGGGAGATATCGGCGTACCAACGCAGATTTTTTCCCACGGCGTAGCGGACGCCGCTCAAACCTTGCGTCTCGCCATGCTCCTTCATAACCTCATAGTAACGCGACAGCGCGACGACGGGCATCCCCTCGTCCGCCGCGTGGTAGAAGGGGCGGATGTTCGCGCCGGCCGTGTCCGTGCCCGAGTAGAACCACCCGTCCGGCGATTGGCGGCCGAGCAGCGAAGCCGCCCGGGCGCGGGCGTCGGCGAGGTAGTTTTCGTCAGGAGCCGCGTTGTAGAGCTCTGTGACCGCTAAGAGGGCGCAGTAGTCGTCTATGATATTTTCCTTCTTGTCGTCCTGATATGCGGTCGGATTGTCTTTCAGGTGTTTGTAGGCGCGCTTAGCCCCCGCCAAGTACCGTTCCGCCGTGCTGTCGCCGCGTATGCCGGCCTTAGCCGCCCGCGCCAGCGCCGCTATGGACATCCCGCCGCCCTCGCGCATCGCGCACTGGTAGTCGGCGGTGCGGTTCCCCTCGGAATCCCTCCAAGCGCATATCTCGCGCTCTCCCTTAGATTGCGAACCGTTGGCGGGCCTATTGTTCGCGTTCCACTTATATCCGGCGCCCCAGTTGTCGAAGACCGACATATAGAAGAAACCTTCGCTCGACAACGCCCTAAGCAGAAAGTCCGCGCCCCAAGCCGCCTCCTCAAGCGCCGCCGTCCCGAAAGCGTCCGGCTGCATGTCGTGCGCGTGGAGAAGCGCCCAGGCGACGAGCGGTATCTGCTGCGGGTTGAAGTAGTTCGCGTACGAGAGGTGGGAGATGTGCTTCCCCATGTCGCCCGACGCGTCGAACCAACCGCCGTATATGTTTTGGGTCTTGACGCTGCCGAAAATCGGCAAATTCCGATCCCCGGCGTCCTTGCTCCTATACGCCTTGAAAAACGCGAGCTGATCCGCCCCCGTCTTAGCTTGCAGTATCTTCGGCCCGATGAAGAATTTAGACGATTGGTCCGCGCCTACCTTTATGCTGTACTCCCCGGCCGCCGTGAACGAAGAGAAGTCGGCTACCTTGAAATTGCGCCCGCTCCAGCCGTCCACCGTCTCGTTCGCGCCGAGCTGAACCTTAAGGACGGTATTGCCGCCCGCATCCACAAGAGAGGCCTCCGCCGCCGTGACCGCGGAGGACGACTGCACGACGGCCCGCTTGGAGCCGCTCGACTCGTAACCGACATTGTTGACCAGAATCTGCGTTTGGGCGAGAACGGCGGACGCCGCCAAAGAGACGGCGACGGCGGCGGTTAGGGCTGTTTTTTGGAGACGGTTCGACATATACGGTTCTCCGGGTCGGGTTGGAGGTTACGGGCTTCGCTGTTAGGGACGCATGCGTACCATAATATAATATAATCATTGGGACGGGCGGAAGGCCTTAAAATCATAAAAACATTACGGGCGGGGCGGCTAAAACTATTTATGCGCTTAAAATCGAGGGCGGCTTCGCGCCGCCCTTTATTACCGGGGATGATTCACGCCTGCCTAACACTACCTCACCCCAACGACCGCCGACGCGCATTCACGCTTCCCGCACTTGACCGCCGCCGTCCCGCAGTATCTTTTTTATTTCGTCGAGCGAGTAACCTTGTTCGAGGAGTGCGATTACCTTATTCGTCCCGATTTCAATACCCTCCCTCTCCGCCTCCCTCTTCGCCTCCCTCGCCTTGACCCGCTGATCCATCTCGTAGAGACGGTAACTCTCCAAACGGTGACGCGTGTGCATGTCCTCCGACACCTCGGTCAGACGGGCGGCGGCCTTCTCCAATGCTGGGCTCTTCTCGGCTATCATGGCCAACTCCTCCTTCGTTCTCACGGTTAAAAACCTCATCCACCGCCACATCCTCCATTTTTCATAAGGATGATTACGGCTTTATATAAATCACCGAGCACGGATACTCCGCCAAAATATTGTCGCATGTCACCAATGTCGCGTCTTCATACAACGCTTGAGCAACAAGAATACGGTCAAACGGGTCTTTGTGTATAGGCGGCAATGTTCCTATTATGATGGATTGGCGGCTGTTAATAGGCACCTCGGTGTAACCGCTGTCTAAAAGACCGTTGTACAGCGCGTCTACGTCTATCTGAAAATTAGGACGCCCCAAGCCGTTCTTTATGACAATCTCCCAAATGCTCGCCGTACTGAACAAAACAGTATCTCCGTCAACCGCAATAAGTTCCGCAACTTTCTTAGGCAACTTACCGGCGGCGACCCAAAGCAATATATGCGTATCAAGGAGCAGGTTCATCGGTCTCCGCCGTAAAAGAGTTCCTCAATCTCCCTCTTACCCATAGAATCAAAATCTTCGGGGATGGAAATCTTTCCGGCCATGAAACCTACCTTTCGCGCCGCAGGCTTCTTCTCCGATGAAACGGGGACTACCTTGACCATCGGTTTACCCGCTTTGGCGATAATAAAGGGGCTGCCTTTCGTCGCGCCGTCTATTAAGGATGAAAGATGCGTCTTGGCCTCTTGAATGTTATACTGCCGCATAAATAGCCCTTCCAGTTTGATGATTAAACTAAATAAAACGTACGCTAATCAATATATGTAATAAGATAATATCTGGGGACGACGGATGTCAAATTAAAATTAAACGGGGCGGATCAGACTGCGAACCGCCCCGTTGAACACACTGACTCTCGCTCTCTCGCAATCAGTTGTCAACGCAACGAACAGAATACCCATGTGCCTTATCTTCGTCTTTATCGACCACGCCGTCGACGTACAGTATGGTCAAGCTATAGGCATGGTCGCGATCGGATTCCGTCGCCGTCCACCAATAGCCCATAATGCCAACGGCACCGTAATATTCCAAAGAGGGTGCTTTGTAGCCGCCGGGTAAAGCCGAAAAGCCGAACTCATCCGTCCCCTTAGGGTCGTTGCCGTCCGGAACATAGGTATACTCTGAATTATACCAGCCGCTTGTCGATTTCAGCTTCTTACCGGCCCACTTTTCACCGCCCGCCGCCGTCACCAAAGCACCCCACTCTTTGCGAGTCGGCAGTCTCATCCCGATTGACTGACACGCCTTCTTCGCCGCTTCCCATGTATACAGTCTGCCGTATATATCGCAATTTGCTTGTATCTGCGACGGCGTCAGTGTCACAAAACCGCTACCGCTATTATTAAATACTTTGCCATCCTCCCCATAACACCAAGAATCCGCCGTTTCTATGTTCAGATTCTCCTTCATCCACTTCTCTATCGGCACACCACCGCCTCCGCCCCCGCCGCCCCCAGGATTCGCCCCGTCCCCGCAACCCAGCCACAACACCGCCGACAACACCGCAACAGCAAGTATGGACAGTTTCATACCGTACCTCCTTTTCAATAAAAGTTAAATTTGGACAAAAGTGTCTAAAAAAAACCTACGTTTAAATTAGACAATTTTTGATATAGGGGACATGCGGAAATTGGAGCAAAAAGAGGGTTTGACGAAGATACGCGAGTGTATAAATTAAACGTACGTTTAATCTATACACTATAATATAATACGCGAGAGCCGCAAATGCCAATTAATATAAAAACCTCCCGAAAAACCGCTTATTTTCGCCGATTCGGCTCCTCGCACCCCCGAACGTCCAGACCCTCTATCACCCACCGCGCTTTGGCTTCCACGGTGTCGGGGACGACGAAGAAGCGCTCCGGGGAGCGCCAGGGGGACAGGCGGCCGGGGGTTATCCGGTTGTCGCCGTCGTCGTCTATGAACCAGAGCAGCGTCCCCTTAGACGCGGGAATGGAGTCGAACGCGAAGGTTCCGGCGCTGTCCGCGACCGTGAAAGAGGTGTCGCGGCGGGATACGGGGCGGTAGACCCATTTGCGTTTTTCGTCGGGCTCCAAACAGCTCGCGCCGCCGGAGAGACGGATGCAGAGAGCGGCGGTGTCAACCGGCGGCCTCTTTTTTGGAGTACCGACACCGACAGTATCGACGGCTGCGGCATCGACGCCGACGCTGTCGACGGACGCCCTCTTTTTGACGGTCGACGTGTCGGCGCCGGCGGGGTACAGGCGTATCGTTTGCGGCGATTTGGCGACGGCGACGGTCTTTTCCAACGACGTGAAGCACGTGTCGCCCGCGCGCAGCCTGCCGGTGCGGTATTGATCGGCAAAGGCAACTATGCGGTAGCGGCCCTCCTTGATGTGCGAGAAGCCGAAAGCCCCGGCGCTGTCGCTCAGCGCGGCGTAGTCGGGCTGGGAGAAGTAGCGTCCGTCAGTCCATGCGCTGTCGGCCCGAAAGAGCATAACCCTGTAACCGGCGGCTTTGGACTTCAGCGCGACGACCGCCCCGTCGACCCTTCCGCTGTCCAGCCCGGCTCCCGTGGAGAAGACCAAGTCTATGGGGCGGGAGATCGCGTTGCCGCGCAAATCTTTGATCGCGGCGACCGATACGCGGTAGGTCGTGTTGGCCAAAAGCGGGGCTTTGGGCGTGACGGTCAGCCTGTTATTCTTCACCCTCACGGCGACGCCTTGGGGCAAAGCCGGGTACACGGAGACCGCTCCGGCGGCGCTCGACCTGTTTATCCACTCCGAAAAGCGTATCTCTATAGATACCTTCGTATCCACATTGACCCGCCCGTTCTCCGGGAACAGCGCGGACACCCTCGGCGGGGTCTTGTCCTCCGGGCCGCCCGAAGGCGGGGCTTGATTGGCGCAAGAGGCGATCATCAACATGGCGGACAACGATGCCGCCGCATATCCATATATTTTCATAACTGTGCAACCGCCCCGATTTATATTATTATAGTTGATCGGTTTATCCCGTCAACAAACGAATAATATATATCATGCCCGTCAACAACTAACAACTATATACGGAGAGCAAGCAAGTTATGGAAAAACAGTACAACCCCGCCGCCGTCGAAGACCGCCTGTACGCCGGCTGGCTGAAAAAGGGCTGTTTTCACGCCGACCCGTCGTCGCCGAAGCCCAAGTACAGCATAGTGATACCGCCGCCCAACGTGACGGGCGTGCTGCACATGGGGCACGCGCTCAACAACACTATCCAAGACATCCTCATCCGCCACAAGCGCATGAAGGGCTTTGAGGCGATGTGGATGCCGGGCACCGACCACGCGGGGATCGCCACGCAGAACGTGGTGGAGCGGCGGTTGGCCAAAGAGAAGCGCAGCCGCCACTCGCTGGGGCGGGAGGCGTTCGTCAAGGAGGTCTGGAAGTGGAAGGAGGAGTACCACGCCGCCATCACCGCCCAGCTGAAGAAGCTCGGCTCGTCCTGCGACTGGGATCGGGAGCGGTTCACTATGGACGAGGGGCTGTCGGCGGCGGTCAGAAAGGTGTTCGTCCAGCTGTACAGCGAGGGGCTGATCTACAAGGGGAAGTACATCATCAACTGGTGCCCGCGATGCCAGACCGCCCTCTCCGACGAGGAGGCGGAGCACAAGGAGATCGGCGGGAAGCTCTACCATCTGCGCTATCCATACGAGGACGGGAGCGGCTATGTGGTAGTGGCCACGACCCGCCCCGAGACGATGCTCGGCGACGCGGCGGTGGCGGTCAATCCGGCGGACGAACGGTACAAGGACGCGAAGCATAAGAAAATAAAACTGCCGCTGACGGGGCGCGTCATCCCCTTTATAGAGGACGGGTTCGTAGACCGCGAGTTCGGCACGGGCGCGGTCAAGGTTACGCCCGCCCACGACCCCAACGACTTCGGGATGGGTCAGCGTCATAACCTCGAACCGCTTCAAGTGATGGACGGGAGCGGCGGGATGGCGGGGGACATCCCGGAGAAGTATAAGGGGATGGACAGGTTCGACTGCCGCAAGGCCGTCATTGACGACCTGACCGCCGCCGGGCTTGTGGAAAAAATTGAAGACCACTCCCACGCGGTGGGTCACTGCTACCGCTGTCAAACCGTCGTGGAGCCGTACTACTCCGACCAGTGGTTCGTGAGGATGAAGCCGTTGGCCGAACCCGCTTTGGCGGCGGCGGTCGAAGACAAAATCGCGTTCTATCCGGCGCGGTGGAAGAAGACGTATATCGACTGGATGGAGAACATCCGCGACTGGTGCATTTCGCGCCAAATCTGGTGGGGTCACCGCATACCCGTATGGTACTGCGGATGCGGGGAACTGATCGTGAGCGAGGATACGCCGAACGCCTGCCCCAAATGCGGCTCGACGGAATTGCGGCAGGACGAGGACGTGCTCGATACGTGGTTCTCCTCGTGGCTCTGGCCGTTCTCCACCATGGGATGGCCGGAGGAGAACGATTTTATGAAGAAATTCTACCCGACCGACGCTTTAGTCACCGCGCCTGAGATACTCTTCTTTTGGGTGGCGAGGATGATAATGGCGGGATGCCGCTTCACCGGCGAACTTCCGTTCAAAGACGTGATTTTGCACGGCACGGTGCGCGACAAGACGGGGCGCAAAATGAGCAAGTCGCTGGGCAACTCCATAGACCCGCTCGAAATCATCCCCGTCTACGGCACGGACGCGCTTAGATTCTCTATGGTGATGATCACGGCGCAGGGCGCGGACGTATTCCTGAGCAAAGACACTTTCGACATAGGACGCAATTTCGCCAACAAACTCTGGAACGCTTCGCGGTTTTTGATCGGCAACATCAAAACGGAGAAGCTGATCGGCGCGATTCCTCCGTCCGACAGGCTTAAAGCGGAGGATAAGTGGATACTGTCAAAACTGCAGCACGTGATCGGCGATATGGACTCCGCGATAAGCACGTACCGCTTCAACGAGGCCTGCCACATTATATATGATTTCACGTGGCACGAGTTCTGCGATTGGTACGTGGAGGCGAAAAAAGCCGATTTATACCAAGACGACGCGCAACGCAAATCGGACGCGCTGTCGCTGTGCGGATATCTGCTTGCGTCGATACTGAAACTCCTGCACCCGATAATGCCCTTCATCACCGAGGAGATCTGGTCGTTCCTGCGCGAGAAAATGTCGTTCGACAACGTCATAGACGCGGAATCGATAATGACCGCCTCGTACCCCGTCCCCAATTCCTCTCTTGTCAACGAAAAAATGGAGAGCGACTTTGACCTGCTGAAGAGCTGCATAGTAGCCCTGAGAACCATCCGCTCCGAGAACAACGTCCCGCCCGACAAAACGGGAACGGCCGTAATCATCCCCGCGGACAAAGAGGCGGAAGCGTGGCTGTCGTCGCAAATCCCAACCGTCAACCTCTTCGCCAAACTGTCGGAAACGACGGTAAACATGAACGCAAGCAAACCCGGATTCGCGGGGTCGTCGGTGGTCAGGGGCAATCAAATCTTTTTGAGCTTAGAAGGCCTGATCGACAAAAAGGTGGAGATCGACCGCTTGACTAAAGAGGCGGCGAGACTGAAATCAATGGCCGACGGCGCGAAAGCAAGGCTCGAAAGCGAGAGCTTTATATCCCGCGCCCCCAAAGAGGTCGTTGACAAAGAACGCGAGAAGTATCAGGGGATCCTCGTCAACCTTGAGAAGACGGAGAAGGCGTTGGCGGGTCTGTGAGGGAATATATCTCTAATGTAATATATGGTTCTGAAAAAACAAGCTTTTTTTAATTATTTTATGCGACGGCGTTATAATATTGCCTTGATTTCTTCCATTATTTCAATGGTTTTTAGCAAGACCGTTATGATCCGCCGATAATGTAACGTATCGTCATAACTCAAAACCCGCCCTTTACGGTCTTTCAGCCATTTTTGGGCGGGTTGGTAGCCGCCTATGCAGAACTCCCAAACTTCGGACGGGACGTTCCTAAAATATTGCTTGCCGTTGATGAATACCTTGCCTTTGCCGCCGTCTTGGTCGTATTGGATTTTCTCTACTTCGTCGCTGCCGGGTACGGGATAGTCCGCTGTGTTCCGTAGCGGCTCAACATCGTCCAATAGGTGCAAACAGCGGAGTTTCTCGCCGAGTTTTGCAAGGGCGCGGAATTGTTTGGCGTCTTCGGGATAGGGGATGCGCGGAAAATCTATTTTTAGGAACTCTTTGTAACGCTCGCGGTAGGCGGGGGAGTGCAAGACCGCGTAGATGTAGTCCAAAAGGTCTATCGGCGCAAAACATTTTTTATATGAACCTGCTTCTTTTTCTTCAACATATCGCACGTCTATCCGTTTGGATATTTCGTTGACTATTGTGTCGTTCAGGTTTGGTTTGCGGGTTTCGTGGTCGTAGTAAAGATAAAGGGGGAATGAATATCCTATCTCCGATGTCTTATTGGATACAAAACTTGATTCTGCGATATGTTTGTGAACCGAGCAATGATAGAAACCATCTGTCTTTTGCTGGCGGCATACCATTAATCCTATATTTTCGCCATTCAAAAAATGTCGCATCACTTTTTCTCGCGCTCTTTCTATTTTTTCCACATCGTAATAAACGTATTGCCGATCAAAAGGACGATAGTTAATAGATTGTATTAATTTATTGTCAGGATTTATATCAAAACAATCCTTTACGTTTTTCAATAAGGCGTTTTTATCCGCGTTCACAAAAACAGAATCCTTTGCTGTTACAATGCCGACAGAATTCACTGAAAACAACTCTTCAATACCAAAACCTTTGTCGTACTCCTCCTTATTCTCATAATCCTTAGGCACAAAAAAGTACTCAGGCGCGGACAGCTTGAGTTTTGTAAATTTGACTTTGGAAAACTTGCTGTCATGCAGATATTTATACTTATCTTCCCTCTTTCCGAAAACATCAATATGATAAACTTCCGCCAAAGCCCCTTTCGCTTTACGCCCCGTTTTCACAAAGATATTAATGCTCACGCCCTGCTGAATATCAAACACATTTTCATCTTTGCTTCCGTCATGACAAACTTCTTTTTTCTTGCTGTTACCGTGCAAATCGAGAATGTAAATCTTATCAAAACTTTTCAGCAAACTCCAACGCATACCCCTAAACGTAGGATTGTCGAGAAAACTATGGTTATTGATGTACGCTAATACGCCTTCGCTATTTTTATCGACAAAATATTGTCCCAAACGGATAAATTTGCAGTAATCGTCATTAATCCACTTAGAATTGCGCTCGTACAGTTTTTGAGCGCTCTGTTCGTGCACTTCCAACCAATGGTCGGGGTTTTTCTCTTGCAACGTGGAGTCGGCGGGCGGTTCTTTCTTGTAATCATCCATAAGTTGCGTAATCCAATCGCTTTTATTCTGACTTTCCCCGCTATACGGCGGGTTTCCAATCACGACCATAATAGGCGTATCGCGTTTAATGCCGCTGGCCTCGTTCGCCTCGCGCGCTAAAAATTGGGAAAAAAGCGATCCTGTCTCCGGATGATACTCTTCCAAAGAGTTAGTCAAATAAATGCGCAGCCGTTGATTGTCCGTAGCGTCGTACCCCGTCTTTGAAAGCAACTGTTCAAGTTTAATATGCGCCATAGTGTAGGAAGCCATAAGCACTTCAAACCCGTTAAGACGCGGGATAAGGTGTTCTTTCACATACTTTTGCCACATTCCGCCTTGTTCGCGGAATCTTTCATAAATTCGTGTTATTGTTTCGGCGAGGAACGTGCCCGTGCCGGTCGCAGGGTCTAAAATCTGTACTTTATGGACATCCGTTTCACGTTCGTTTATTTTAATCTTTGTTTTTGACGTGTCCGCCAAGCCTGTCGGCAAATCGAACTCTTTCTGTAAAATTTCATCTACGGCGCGGACGATGAAAGTAACCACGGCTTGCGGTGTGTACCATACTCCGCGGCTTTTTCGCAGTACGGGATCATACGCCGAAAGAAAGTCTTCGTAGAAATGAATCATCGGGTCGTTTTGCGCGGCGCGGTCGCCGAAATTTTGCTTAAATTCGGTCATATTGGCGGCTCGGAAAGTGTCGGCGAGGTCGTCCACGATCCACGCAATGCGGTCATCTAAGTTAAGACCCGCGATATTATCGAAGAGTTGGCGCAAAAACGGGTTCGTTTTGGGTATCAGGCTCGCGGCGTTTTGGCGGCTGAACGTGTCGGTCGTTTTGTCGTGCAACCGAGCGGCGAACAGTCCGTAGGTGATGGTTTGGGCATAAACATCGGCGAATTGTTCGGGTTTGATGTCATGTATTAGTACCTCTTTGAAAGCGTTCATCTGTTCTAAAAGGGCGTTGTCGCTGTCTTCGCGTTTGAGCGCTTCTTTAATGATCTCGGCCATAAGGCGGGCTTTTCCGGCCATCATTCGAGCGATCTCGGCGGGAGAGGTTATGCCCTGCGGGTGCGCGAGTCCGAAGTCTTTAATGAACTGCTCGAAATGCCCCAAGTTAGCCTTAATCGGTGTGATTTTGTTGCCTTTGGCCTCGGCAATGCGGACGCTGTCCACAAGTTCGCCTTTTATGTAGCGGCGAAAATCGAGGTAATCCGTAATTATTAGGTTGTCTAAGGATTGCTTGTAGCGGTCAAACTGCCCCTTAAAATCCTTATGATTCAGGTCTTTGCCGATATCTTTGGCTTCGATGTAGCCTACGGGTATGTCTTTTCGGGTAACGATGTAGTCGGGTGCGCCGCAGTCAATGTGCTTCGGCTCGTTGATGGCCTGTACGCCGTCAAGCATGGATTCCAACAGCCTTTTCAGCGCAGGGCGGTGGCTGTGTTCCGTGGCCTTGCCGGTTCGGAAGTCGCGGTCAAGTTCGTCGATGTAGGTTTTTATAATGTCTGGCATAGAATAGTTTCCGATTTGACGGGCGAACGCTATCCATCTCAATATAATACATGGTCAACCCGAATTGCAAGCGCAATGTATTTGCCTGACCGGACAGAAAAGGCCGAATGCTTCACCAAAACGCCCAAATTCCGTCAAAAAAGCGGTTTTTGGGGTATACGGACGTGATTCTCGCTCCTTTTGGGGCAGGATCGGCTACACAATACTCAACGTAAAAAAATTTTAAGCTCAACCAAATACCGCCGAACACGGGGGCGGGACGGCGGCGCAGACCCTTTCCGTGATCTTGTTTAAGACGGCTTTGTCGCAGCACATAATAGGCTCCTGGGGGGCGTTATTGATGTGTGGGTTATTTCCATTCTAACGGACATCTAATCTGTTTTCCGTTTGCAAGCGTTATTTCATCAGGAAGCTGTGACGACGCTAACTGATAGGGTTTAATTTTAGAATAATAGTCTGCTTCCTGCTGAAGGAGCTTCGTATGCCTTCCCGGTGGAACAAGCACACCAATCCTTTTAGATGGAAAATTTGCCTTTGTTGCTCTTATAGTTGGAACTTGATCGCTATCTCCCGAAAGTATTACGGCATTATCATACGTATCTAATCTTGCTTGCTCAAACAACTTTATCGCAATATTAACATCTGTCTGTTTTTCTTCATGTGTTTTGTAGTTTTTATCGCATTTCTCACAATGCTTAGTTACTTTTTTGAATTCGCCATAAATCGTTTTTACATCAAAAGACTCTTGCGCTTGAATAAAAAGTTTATGACGACTGACTTTACCCGCATCCCAATACGCAAGTGCGGTAAAGTAGAAAATATCTACTAATGTATCCTGCTTCCTGAGATACGATTCCGCTAATTTTCTCAAATTAAGCCACTTGAAACATTGGAGATTATTATTCTTATTTTCAAGCGCGTGATATAGGTTGAAACCGTCGATA
>Ga0268262_10003285_pt1 | contig 17667 bp, 14 predicted proteins | sample TergutNc150P3_FD_190354 | JGI IMG/M metagenome (GOLD analysis project Ga0268262, IMG submission 190354) | Nasutitermes corniger P3 segment gut microbial community from laboratory colony in Florida, USA - Nc150 P3 (SPAdes) (version 2) | ecosystem: Host-associated > Arthropoda: Insects >...
TTCCTAATTACCTAAAAAGACATCATGTCCCATATTGTTTTATTATGGACAATATAGTATATAATAATGCCATATGGTATTTAGCCTGTCAAGAAAAAATTATCACTTGAAGAAAGGTAGAAAAATTGGTATAGTTCAATTAAACCAAAAACTACCAAGGGTTGCGTGATGAAACTGGAATGGATGGGACGAAACAGGGAATTCATCAGATTGCTGAATAAGTACATGAACCTTTTTTCACATTATGATAAAAAGATTCCCAGCAATTCTGGTATTTCATTGAATGCACAGCAATGGCAGACATTGGAATGTATAATTGAGTATGAAGATGAAAACAGAAATATGTTTTTTATGGCTAATCAAATAGGGGTACCCAAAAGTACTTTTTCCAAAAACGTAAAGCTGTTGGTAGATCTAGGATTAGTGGATAGATATCAACAATCGGGCAACCGCAAGGATATTATCCTAAAACCTTCAGACAAGGGCCGCGAATTCTATAAAATCCACAGTAAGGTTGTTTTTGAAAAAGGATTTAAAATACCTTTTTCCGTTTTAGATAAATTATCAGACAAAAATATGTTCATAATGGAAGATTTTATGTCAAAAATGATTGCTAGCCTGGAACCGGAAGTAAGGGAACTTTTCAAAATTCAGTAGTATAGCATCGTAAAAAAATTAGCTGGTTTTCAATTTCATTGGTTTTCAAATTCACCTTGACAATTTGTCAACAATAATGTATACTTACCTACCTAATAGTTTACATAGAAACCAAAGGTTTAGTTTAATGGAGGAATTGTTATGAAAAAGGCAATTTTAATGGCACTGGTCCTTATTATGGCTTCCAGTGTGGTATTTGCCGGTGGCGGCGGCCAGTCTTCATCAAGCGGAGGGACCACCACCAAAGACGAGTGGTCTCCCGGTAATTATAACTTCGACAAAATGGTGGAAGCCGCAAAGAAGGAAGGAACCGTTACGGTCCGCTGGCATTCCGGCAGAGCGCCGGACTCGGCAAAGGATTTTGAAGCCAAATACGGCATAAAAGTTGTTGTAAGCGGCCGTTTTGACGACCCGGAAAACATTGAGCTGCTGAGAAGGGAAAATGAGGCAAACAATGTACAGGTGGATGTACTGACACTGGATGACAAGGAACTCATAAAGGACTTTATCCGTACCGGCCTTGTAACCAGCTGGACACCTCCCGATCTGGCCTCCAGAATCACCGATGAATCAAAGGATCCGCAAGTCTATCTTTATCAACCAGTGGTACTGGGCTATAACTCCAGTGTGTATAGCACTTCACCGGTTACCAATCTTTGGGAGCTGACCGAAGAAAAATGGCGGGGAAAAGTAGTGCTTTGCGATCCCAATATTCAAACTTATATGTGGCATCTTTTTTCAGGAGCCATTGACAAATCAGATGAATTTGCCAAAGCCTACCAGGATTATTACAAGAGCCCACTGGTTACCAAAGAAAAAAATGCCGGCTGGGAATGGGTAATCCGGATGTTCAAAAACAATATGCTGCTGGTTCAGCATGATACTGATGTAAGCAAGGCGATTGGCTCGCCCGGGCAGAGCAGCCCGCCGGTAGGTTTTTTTACCATGACCCGTTTCAGGGACGCTAAAGAACAAAACCTCAGCCTGGCTTTTGATCCGAATGTTAAACCTTATATCGGTTTTGCCATGCCAACTTATATGATGACCCCGGTAAAAGCGCCTCACCCCAACGCGGCCCGGCTCTGGATGCATTGGGTATTGACCTCAGAGGGGCATAAGCCTTGGAGCGGCGTCATCGGTGGTTTTTCTCCCAATGTTGATGTAAAACCAGCTGATAATCCTGTCGGCGGATGGGATGCATGGGTTAAAAAGCTTATCATCTACGATGCGGCTAATTCTGCCAAAAACCGGCAAGAATTGCAGGATCTTCTTCTTATCAACAGGGGAAGATAAATCCCGCTAAAGGTCAAGGAGGCTGGAACGATGCAGAAAGATCATCATTCGTCGCGGATCGGGCCCAACCACTTATTGGGAATAATTCTGGCCATCCTCCTGACCTATTTGATTCTGGTTCCGGTGCTGTTGCTTCTGACCGACGCCTTTATGGTTAATATCCGTGACGCTGGCAACATGAGGCTGCCGGCCGGTACTTTTACCCTGGCATACCTGCAAAGGGCGCTTAACTCCCGGGTTTCCAGCATTATTTTCTGGCGACCCCTGGTCAATACTATTGTAATTGCTTTGATTATTACAATTATTTCCCTATGCATTGGCTATTTTCTGGCATGGATAATAACGCGAACAGATATACATCTCAAAAAACTGTTCGCCAATCTGGCGGTTATTCCCTTTATGCTTCCATCCTGGAGTTTTGCCGCGGCGTGGATAACCCTGTTTAAAAACCGCCGCATTGCCGGTCCGCCGGGCTTTATGGAAATATTCGGTATTACCCCTCCGGATTATATTGCCTATGGCCTCATCCCCATTTCCATCTGTCTGTCACTCCATTATTTCCCATTGGCCTATATTATGTTTGGCAACGCTTTTCAGCGCATAGACAGCCAGCTTGAAGAATCAGCCCAGTTGTTTGGGGCCAGCCGCCGCCAAACAGCATTTATGATTTTGTTGCCAATTATGAGGCCGGCAATCATGTCCTCGGTCCTTTTGACATTTGCACGGACGGTAGGTACCTTTGGTACTCCCTACACATTGGGACGTCCTGTTAATTTTAATACCCTCTCCACCTCTCTTTATTCCAATTTTCGCGGAGGGTCTCCCGGCGTCATGGCAGTAATAGCCATAGCCATGGTGCTTATCGGAGCTTCGCTTGTAGCTGTAGATGTATTAATGTTCAAGGAAGCAAAACGTTTTATTACCATGAGTGGTAAAGGTCAGATGGCGAGGCCTGGCAATCTCGGCGGTGCGCGTATACCCTTGACGGCCATTACGGGGATTATCCTTTGTATTGCGGTGATCATTCCCCTGGCGGTATTAACCCTTTCCACAATCATGGTCACCCCCGGATGGTTCAAAGCGGATAATTTTACTACTCAATTCTGGTTTGCAAAAATTACCCCCATCCGCGAAGGGGTTGCAGGGCTTTTCCGGGATCCTGTTGTTCTGAAAGTTATCGGAAACAGTATTCTGGCTGCCGGTTCCGCCGCAGTACTCTGTGGTATCCTGGGAACACTTATCGGCTATGCAACCATTCGGCTGCACCCGATGCCGCTCAGCAAATATCTCCGGTATGTTTCCTTTCTCCCGTACCTGGTACCCGGTATCGGGTTCAGCGCCGCCTATCTTCTGCTCTTCGCGGTACGCCGGGGCCCCATACCCGCGCTTTACGGCACATTGATGCTTCTGGTTCTCGCAATGGGGATCATGTACCTTCCCTATTCAGCACGAGCCGGTATTGCCTCTATCAGTCAGATGGGAAGCGAGCCTGAAGAGGCAGCCATGATCCTGGGCGCCAATTGGCTGACCCGTTTCCTTTTTATCGTCATGCCTATCCAACGAAGGGCAATCTTTGCCGGTATGCTACTGGCTTTCATACAGGGAATGAATGAGCTGAGTCTTGTGATTATGCTGTCCGTTCCAAGTATGGAAGTACTTACCACCCTTTCAATACGTTATACTGATAATGCCATGATGCAGATGTCCAATGGAATAATCCTTATTATTGTCGTGGTTACTTTTTGCCTGACATTTATCGCCCAGCGGCTCTCGGGCAGCAATTTTGCGCAAGGACTCGGCTGAAAAAACTTTTCGGGGAAAATATGACAGGAATCAGTTTGGAACATGTGAGAAAAAGTTATGACGGAAAAGAAATCGCGGTGGAAGATCTTTCCCTGGAACTGAAGCCCGGCAGTTTTGTCTGCCTTCTGGGTTCTTCCGGCTGCGGGAAAACAACCACGTTGCGCATGATTGCTGGACTGGAGCGGGTAGACGCGGGTAGTATCCGTGTGGGGGACAGGGATTTTGACACACCGGCAAAAAATCTTTTTGTCCGCCCGGAAGATCGGAATTTGGGCATGGTCTTTCAAAGCTATGCACTCTGGCCACACATGACCGTAGAAGAAAATGTTTCCTTCGGTCTTAAAATGCGGAAAACCGATCAAAAAAAACGGGAAAAACTCGTTACCGACTCCCTGGCCCAGCTCAAAATGGAACAGTATCGGAAACGGTATCCGGCGGAACTTTCCGGTGGGCAGCAACAGCGGGTTGCCCTGGCACGAATGCTGGCAGTGGAACCGGAAATCCTTCTGCTTGATGAACCCCTATCCAATCTTGATGCCGCCTTGCGGCTTGAAATGCGTTCCGAGCTGAAACGCCTTCATGCAAGGCTTCACAACACCATCGTCTTTGTTACCCACGATCAACTTGAAGCAATGAGTCTTGCCACGGAAATAGCGGTGATGAGCAAGGGCAGGCTGGAACAGTACGATACGCCCATGAATGTATACCACAGGCCGGCCACAGCCTTTGTCGCAAAATTTGTGGGAAACCCTCCGATGAATATGATTTCCTTTAGTGAAAACAAAGCTGAACCCTGGATGTATAAACTTCGGGATGAAGTAGCATCCCGCCGAAACATCGACAGTGCCGAAAAAATCAACTCAATCGGATTCCGTTCTGAAGATACTTTTCTTGACGCCGGGAATGACAGTTCCGGATGGAGCAAAGCAGTTCATCTGGAAGCGGTTTTGCCAACAGGACCGGAAACCATACTTAATCTCAGAATCGGCAATTTTACAATATATCTTGTTACCGGCCAGAATTACAGCCTTGTCGCCGGGGAAGAAATTTTAATATTTGTACCCTATGACAAAATACACGTTTTTGATGCCAACGGATTCAGATTAGGTTAAAAAGGCTGTCAGTCACCGGTTTTTGTAGAAATAAAAAGGGAGCAATGAATAGGGAACAACAGCCCTTATGAGGGCTGTTACTAATTTTAAGCGCGGGCAATGCCCGCAAGGGAGTTTTTATGAAGAAGCGAGTTTTGTTGGTAACTTGCATGGTCTTTATTGTAACCACGATACTTTTCGCGGGAGGAAGCGGTCAGAGTGCGGGATCCAGCGGAGGCCCTGCTAAACTAACGGTAGCTATGTCTGAGGATGTCCGTATTAAGGATTTTAAGACAAATCACCAGACACTTCTCATTGAAAAAAGGGCAAATGTGGATTTGGAATTTGTTATGCTTCCCCGGACTGACTATAACAATAAAATCAATTTAATGATGATGGCCGGAGGTAATGAGCTGCCTGATGTGATCATTGGAAAAGATTCCTTCAATGATTCAATGGTTTTTGGGTGGGGCCTGTCCGGATCAATTATTCCTGTTACAAAATACTATAAGGATAAGAAAGCATCCGCCAATTTCCATGCGTTTCAGGAAAAAACAGGCCTTGATTTTATCCCCCAAATAACTTCGCCGGATGGAGAAATATACGGCATTCCCAGTTATCAGAGGAGCACCGGAAATGAGCATCAGCCAAAAGTGTGGTATCATAAAGGGTGGCTGGAAAAACTTGGTTTGAAGGAGCCCACAACAACCGAAGAACTCAGAACCGTATTAAGGGCTGTTGTAAGAGGCGATCCTAACGGAAATGGCAGGGCTGATGAAATCGGCATAATAGGTGACTTTGTTATGGCGGATGTATGGAGCCGTAATTGGTTTCAGTTTCTGATGAATTCCTTTGTTTTTGCCGGCGATTCAAATTTCTTTACGGTCAATAATGGCAGAGTCGGCGCCGCTTACACGACTCCTGAGTGGCGGGAAGGGCTCAAGTATATGAGAAGCCTTTTTACGGAAGGGCTTATGCCTATCGAGAATTTAACTCAGAACGAGAACCAGGTTAAAGCTATTGTGAATGCGGATCCCCACAGAGTATTCATGGTACCCAGGGCGGTTATTAGTGACAATTTCAATACAAGCAATCCTGTGGGTGACGAGTTTTATTTCCTTAAACCGTTGAAAGGGCCAAATGGGGTTCAATACGCGGGATATAGGCCGATTGTTCCAATGATTTCATTTTTAATATCAAGTAATTGCAAAAACCCCGATGCCGCCTTCCGTATGGGGGATACTATGCTGCAGCCTGATATATCAATAACGTCCAGGTATGGAGAGGAAGGAGTTAATTGGGATTACCCTCAAAACGTAAAAAACCTTGGCGATTATACCGTTCGTATTCCCGGTTTTCCTTTCAGCGTTATAGTATACGATGATGGGAATATATGGGGAGGGACTGCTGTCCACAATGTCCATTGGAGACAGGCCGGGCCAATTTTTAACGCCGAAGCTGTTGTCAGCGGAATTGGACAAAAGAGCGGCGGCCCCCTCAGAAATTTATTGGATGGCCCTGCCCGTGTTGCATACTATGATCCTGCCTTTCAGCCCAAGGAAATAATCCCTAAACTTATCTATACCGAGGCGGAAAAAAACGAAGTCGATATACCAATGGCATCATTATTGACCTACCTTACCGAAGCCACGAGTAATTTCCTGGCGGGAAACAGGGATATTGACGCAACCTGGAACGCTTATCTCAACGATATAAATAATATCGGCCTTCCAAAGGTTCTTGCCACTGTGCAGAAAGTCTATGACCGGATGTATAAAAAGTAATTAATACCTTCGGAGAAACCGCAAAGGCAAGGAAAAGCCGCGGTTTCTCCGCTTGTTTGGATGCGGGCTTGCATATGTTAAGGAAGAGTCAAATGACAAATATAAAAGTGAAGCTAAAGAACAATTGGCAATTATATCTTTTTTTGCTGATTCCGGTAGTTTATATTATCATTTTCGCCTATGTGCCAATGGTTGGCGCGCAGATTGCTTTCCGGAGATATTCCCCCCGATTGGGTATTTGGAAAAGTCCGTGGGTAGGATTTAACAATTTTATTAAATTTTTTACATCTTACTACTTTGTTCAGGTGGTCACCAATACATTCCTGCTTTCAATGTTGAGTATTGTGATTTCGTTTCCGATACCGGTTATTTTTGCGCTCCTGATGAACAGCATTAATTCTGTTTCATTCAAGAAAATTTCTCAAACTATAGTGAACCTTCCTCATTTTATTTCGGTTGTAGTGCTGGTAGGTATGTTATTGCAATTTTTTAATTCCAATACCGGTGTCTATGGGATTTTATCGCAGTTTATTACCGGCAGCAAACCCCAGGATATTTTTTCAAAACCCGGAAATTTCAGATTCCTGTATGTTCTTTCAGGATTATGGCAAAATTTTGGCTGGGATTCCATCATCTATCTTGCGGCATTGGCCGGCGTCAGTATGGAGATGCATGAAGCCGCGATAATAGACGGGGCTTCGCGATTCCAGCGTATACTGTATGTCGATTTTCCGTCAATATTGCCGACCGTAACCATAATGCTGATTCTCAGGACAGGTTCCATAATGTCCATTGGCTTTGAGAAAGTATTTTTAATGCAGAATGGGTTAAACCTTTCATTGAGTGAAGTTATTTCCACCTATGTTTACAAAATAGGCCTTTCGGGATCAAGCGATTTTTCATTTTCTACCGCTATTGGCCTTTTTAATTCTGTAATAAATATGATTATTATTTCAATAGTTAATTTTGTTGCCGGTAGAATGGGCGATAAAATCAGTCTGTGGTAGAATGGAGACCCCACTTGAAAAGCAAGTTAAGTACCGGAGATAAAATATATTATCTCATTTCTTATACCATAGTGTGTTGTCTGGTATTAATAGTTTTATATCCTATGCTTTATGTTGTTTCGGCATCTTTTTCCACATCATCTATGGTCACATCCGGTAAGGTTTGGCTTTTGCCGGTTAAGCCGACATTATTTAACTATTCGATGGTATTACGATATGACCTGGTTTATGTTGGGTACCGGAATACAATTTTTTATACCATATGCGGGACCACAATAAATGTGATTTTAACATTGTTATGCGCCTATCCTCTATCCAGAAAAGATCTTTTAGGCAGGGGCTTTTTTACTTTCCTTTTTACTTTCACAATGCTTTTTTCGGGTGGCATGATACCGAGTTACATATTAATGAGGAACCTTAAATTACTTAATACAGTATGGGCAATGATGCTTCCCGGAGCCATTAGCGTAACAAACATGATAGTAGTCAGGACTTATTTTCAAAATAGTGTCCCCATAGAACTCCTTGAGGCGTCAAAAATTGACGGATGCTCTGACATCAATTATTTTTTTAAGATACTACTGCCGTTATCCCATGCGGTAATAGCCGTTATTGCTTTATTCTATGCCGTAGGTCACTGGAACGCGTATTTTAACGCCTTTCTTTACCTTTCAAGACAGAGCCTTTACCCATTACAGCTTTTCCTTAGGGAAATACTCGTGCAGAACAAATTTAGCGGAGATATGATAGATCCTGAATTTGCTGAAGCAATGCTGGGTCTTTATGAAGTATTAAAATACGCCATCATAGTTTTGTCTACGGCTCCTTTGATGTGTTTTTACCCTCTTGCCCAGAGACATTTTGTTAAAGGCGTAATGATAGGTTCTTTGAAGGGATAGACGGTAAGCGAACCACGTCTTGACAATTACGCAACAATAATGTATATTTATGTACTTAATAGTTTATGTAGAAACTATAGATCTGTTGTTAAAACCCCGGAAATCGTGCCCCCGACATGAAATTCGGTTTTTATATGCTTCCCTGCAGAGGGAAAAATGGAGTTTACCGGTGGTAAACTGCCCCTAAGGGGGTTAATCGTCCTCCAGTGATTAGCCCCCTTACCGGGGTTTTTAATGGACTATAATCGGGTTTATTATTGGCGGCGTGACAACAGTATTTGGGTTCGAGTCATATAAGCTGTTTTTCCGTTGCATTGGCGATAAAGACCAATTCATCGAACACTTCAATAACGAATCTGCTATGCTCAACGGTCACGGTCTTGCGTACGGGACTTTCTTTCGTTTGTGTTTAAGTGAGGCATATTTAAAACCGTGGGTCTTCGCCTATAGGCACTTTGCCAAGATTCGAAGCATTGACAAAATATCCTGGAAAAAGTAAAGTTTTTTATGCCATATTATAATTTATAATCTTATAGAAGGAAAAGGACTATTAACCGATTACTATGAAAAGACAGGATTCATTACATGTAGCAAACAGAAAAGATTCTGTTCAGGCAGTGATCATGATAGCTCCAATGATGCTGGGGTTTGTCCTTTTTACCTATGTGCCAATAATCTATATCCTTCGCTATGCTTTTTATAATTACAACGGCTTTGTTTCTACTTTTATCGGTTGGGAAAATTTTATCCGTCTCTTTTCCAGGGACAAGGACTACTGGAGTTCCCTGGTAACTACTTTCATTCTGGGCTTTGGCAAACTGACTTTGGAAATTCCCATGGCCCTGCTTCTGGCCATACTCCTCAATATGAAACTTAAGGGAACGGGATTTTTCCGGGTTACCCTGTTTTTGCCTGCCATCATCAGCACCGCCATAGTGGGGCTTGTATTTTCTCTCATGTTCGCCGCTTTTGACGGCGTAATCAACGGCATGTTAAGGGACATAGGGCTAATCAGGCAGAATATCAACTGGTTCGGGTCCAAATGGACAGCGCTTTTTGTTTTGGGCCTGGCCTCTGTGTGGCAGAATGTGGGGGTGAACATGATCTTTTTCCTGGTTGCCCTCCAGCGCATTCCCCGGGACCTTTACGAATGCGCCTCCATAGACGGGGCGTCACACTGGAAACAGTTCTTGAACATAACCCTGCCGATGATCGGTCCCATGTTCCAGATCATCCTCCTCATGGCCATTGTGGGGAGCCTCAAAATGGCAGACCTAATTCTGGCAAGCACCAACGGTCAGCCCGCCGGTACTACAGAAGTGGTTATGACCTACATATTCAAATTCTTCTTTGCCACTGCCGGCAGGCGTACGGAAATCGGCTATGCGTCTGCCATGTCGGTGATCACGGGGCTCATTCTGGCTCTGGTATCAATGATTTACCTGAAATCAACCAAACGTATGCAGCTTTAGGGGAGAGCATGAATACAACGGCCAATAAAATAAGGAAATATATCCCCGAGTTCGTGGCATACCTTTCCCTGTTCGTTATTTTTATGGTTACTATTTTTCCGGTGTTCTACACCTTCATGGCTTCCTTTAAGAGCAATATGGAAATTCTGACTGCGGGGAACCGGGTAATCCCTCAAACATTTGTACTTGATAATTACATCAAAGCATGGAATTTGGGGAACTTCAAACAGTATACATATAACAGCATCTTCATGTCGGTCTTCATCGTGGCGGGGGTAATTATTACCAGCATCATCTGCGGTTATGTGTTTTCCCGCGCCCAGTTTTTTGGGAAGCAGGTGCTATACTACATGATCTTAAGTTCAATGTTCGTAAGCCTGGGCAGCCTTACCCTCTACCCGCTTCTGATGATAACCAAGGTGGTGAACCTGAACCGTTCCCTCTGGGGGGTTATTGTCATCAGGATTTTCGCGGTAAATACCACCAATGTATTCATCGCCAGGAGTTTTATCGATTCTATCCCGAGGGAAATTGACGAGGCCGCCAAGGTTGACGGCTGTTCTTTTTTCCAGATATTTCTCCACATTATCTCCCCCCTCTGCAAGCCGGTAATCGCAACCGTAGGAATTCTCACCTTTCGCAGTTCATGGAACGATTACCTTCTGCCTATGGTGTTTACCCTGTCAAATCCCAAACGGATGCCTTTGGTGGTGGGAGTGATAAGCCTTAAAAGTTCCGGAGAGGCGGCATCTTCCTGGAATCTCATGCTTGCAGGCACGGCAATTTCCATGATCCCGATGATCCTGGTCTATGCCATTTTTAACAGGTATTTTATCGACGGCTTAACCAGCGGTTCGGTAAAAGGATAATAATTTCAGGAGGAAATGAAATGAAAAAAGCTATTGTGGTTGTTTTGCTTGCGGCTTGTTTGTTCGCCCCTCTCTTCGCGACAGGCGGTCAGGACAGGTCCAGGGAAACGGGAGTTACCAAGATCCGGGTATGGTCGGACAACGCCAGTGAAAAGCTCTTGCGGGATCAGCAGGTTGCGCGGTTTAACGCCGGAAAGGGCAAGGAACTGGGAATCGAGATTGAGTATACGGTATACGGAACCAACTTCGGCGATGCAATCGACATTGCCCTCAAGGCCGGCGAGGCTCCGGAACTGTTCCGGCAGGACGGGAAGGTTTTTCCCGATTACGTGAACGCCGGTCTTGTCGTACCTATTGCAGATCTTCCCGGGGGCCAGGCCGTGGTGGATCAATATAAGGGAGAACTGATCCCCAATCTCCACATTTGGAACAACAAGGTGTATACTCTCCCGTATAGCGTAACCACCTACAAATTTTTCCTCAATAAAGACATATTCAACGCGGCGGGGATCACCACCAATCCGAAGACCTGGGACGATGTAAGAAATTACGCGAGGCAAATTACCCAGAGAGGAAACGGACAGTATTACGGTTATATTCTAGGCCTGAAGAGCGCCTGGACAATTACCACCTACCTCCTTTTCCCCAATGGAACCAACACAGGGCTTGGAGTGTTTGATAATGAAAAACTCCAGTATAATTTCTCCGCCCATCTCCCAGTGGTAAGCGCGATAATGGGAATGATTAACGACGGAAGCGTATTCCCCGGTTATGAAAACCTCGACGCGGATGAGATGCGGGCGCAGTTTGCCGCAGGCAGGGTGGGAATGATCCCCGGCGCAAGTTTCGATGTGGGCGTATATCAGGATCAATTCCCCGTCAAATTCAACATGGCGGTAATTGACGTTCCGTCTTTTCAGGCATCCGGTTCTCCTTACAAGGAAATAGTCCAGGCTACCAACCTCCTCGCCATAAGCACTACCGCCAAGAAGAATCCTGAAAAGTCCATGGAAGTCTTTAAGTTCTTCTACAATGATGAAAATATGTCGGAGATGTATGAGCAAGGCTACTATATCCCTTACCGCTCCCAGGCCGTGAACATGGCGAAAAAGCAGCCGGTTGCCAAGGGGTTCGCGGAATTCTCCAATGTCCCCCAAAAGATGCTCCTACTTCCTTCACCTGATTCGGATATTGCTCTGGAAGGATTGGTGTACAGGGAAGTATTTATCAGGTTGTTTGGCAAGGGTTACACAGACACTCCCGCAGCGGTGCTCCAGGATTTGGATAGAAGGTACAACGATGCTCTGAGAAAACTGGACGCGGCAAAACTGAACAGCTTCAGGGCCGAAAGCGACAGGGTCATCCGGCGTAACTAACGGAACGGAAAGAGTCAGTATCAAATAAGTTATTTCTTGAACAAAAAGGTATTCCGCAAAGCGGAATACCTTTTTTAAAGGAGGGCATTATGCCTTTTGATTACAGCCATCGTAAATCTTCCCTGAAAATACGGCTCCTCGGCGGGAATGGCGAACCCATCGCCAATGAAGAGGTAAAAGTCAGCCAAATCCGCCATGAATTTCTTTTCGGCTGCGGGGGTTTTGACGCGGTCGAGCTGGCAGGCGGTAAACCGGACGGAGCGCCCCTTGAGGCAGGGGAGGCGGAGGCGAAACAGACCATGTTGGATAAAGCCTTCAGCTTCAACAATTTTGCGACCCTGCCTTTTTACCTGGCCCGCTACGAAAAAGAAGAGGGAAAACCAGATGAAAAGCGGACACGGGCCGCAGCCGAGTGGTTCGCGAAAAGGCAGGTGCTTACCAAAGGCCATCCCCTTTGCTGGCACACTTCCTGCGCACCCTGGCTTATGGAATATTCAAACAGGGAGATACTTGAAAAAGTCGTCCGGCGCATTGAACGGGATGTTGGCACCTTTAAGGGCCTCATTAATATGTGGGACGTGATCAACGAAGTCGTAATAATGCCCGTATTTGACAAGTACGACAACGCCATAACCCGGATATGCAAGGAACTGGGCAGGGTTGGCCTTGTCAAAGAGGTCTTTGCCGCAGCCCGCCGGGCCAACCCGGACGCCGTCCTTCTTATCAATGATTTTAATACATCCCCCGACTATGAGGATTTGATCGACGGCTGCCTTCAGGCGGGGGCGCCTATTGACGCTATCGGCATACAATCCCACCAGCATCAAGGTTACTGGGGCAGGGAAAAGCTTAATGATGTACTCGGCCGTTTCTCCCGTTTTGGCTTGCCTCTGCATTTCACCGAGAACACCTTTATCTCGGGGAATCTCATGCCTCCCCATATTGAAGACCTGAATGATTGGCAGGTGGAATCGTGGCCCACTACTCCGGAAGGGGAAGAACGCCAGGCCCGGGATGTTGCTGAATTCTACTCTGTTCTTTTTGTACATCCCGGCGTGGAAGCCGTTACCACCTGGTGCGCCATAGACGGCAGGTGGCTTAAAGCGCCCGCGGGAATTTTGCGCATGGACAACAGCGAGAAACCCGCCTACAATGTCCTTAAAAAGTTAATTACGGAAGAATGGCATACTGATCTGCGGGGGGTTAGTTCTTCAAAGGGAGAATTTTCCCTGGAAGGTTTTCGGGGCGTCTATGAATTGTCCGCAAGGGACATGAAGGCCAAATTTATCCTCGACGGCAAAAAAGACAGTCTGGACCTCCGGCTTTCCTGATTTTGAAAGCACGCTAAAAACAAGCTCTTATTCTTCTGTTCGCGGTTTTCTATGTTTTACCACCACTCTCTTTCTCGAATGATCGCGACTTTGATCGCGATTTGAACCTTCGCTCCGGCGCGGTTTGCCGGGATAGGCGTCCTCTCTGGTTCTGCGCCCCGAAAATTGGCGTGGCATTGGCTTTCTGTCGTTTTCCGCTCTTCTAAAGCCAGTGCCTCTCGGTTCTTTGAATCTTCGCTCAGAGGATCTTGGTTCTTTATTCCTTTGCTCGTTATATCCTGATTCTCTGTATGTTTGCTCATTGCTTCTTTGCTCCCTGTCCGGTGTCCTCCTTCGCTTTTCCCTTACTGACTTTTCCAAAACGTGCAGGGCATCGTCAAAACCCCGTAGAAAATCCTGAAGATCTTCGGCAAAGAGGATCACCGACTGGCGCTCAAAGCCGCCTTCCTCGCGGTTCTTGCTTTCAACAATATTCAGGTAAAGATCGCCAAGCCGATTTTCCTTAACATTAAAAAAATACGTTCTGTTCTGTAGTACTACCTTTGTTGAAAATAATTCTCCCCTGAGTCCCATAAATACTCCTTATAAATCTGCTTTAAGCGTCATTTGGCGCTGCCATTCAATAAGCGTTCGCTCAAGGCTATTGTCCGGCCCCACGGCATCTGCCATGACACGGAAAACAGGCTCCGTTCCCGAGCCGCGCATCCAAATAAAGGCGGCAGTCTCGCCGGCCAGATTCGAAAACTCTATTTTTAGCCCACCGCGGCCTGCATCGGCAAAGCCGGAAATGCCCCGCTTTTCTTCAGTTCCATTATATGCTATTGCATCCCAGCTTGATATACCATAAGTTTCCATAAAAAACGATTTTTTTTCTTCCCACTCTCTAAGGAAAATTTCCTGATACTTGCTCTTTAATAATCCGTGATCCAAAGTCTTTACATTGAGTATGGCGTCATTGGAAACACTTTCCGTAGTAACAAAGGCAGGAAGCGAAGAAATAATATCTGCCAATGTAAAATCTTCCCGATAAAGCGCTTTCTGGTTGTATAGTTTCTGGTTTGATAGCTCGCACCAGATTTCAAAGAGGCCCCGTTTTTCACCTGTTTTAATCGAAAGCAGTTTAATTATCGCCCCCAGAGTATCAATAGGATCTCTTACGGTTGAAGGGTGAATGATAGTGCCTCCGGATGAGCCTTCTCCAAGGATTCTGACCAGATAGCCCTTTTCCCTTAGTTTCCTCGCAAGCTCAACCACGTTTGCTTCTCCCACTTCCGCCCTGAACACGCTTGCACCAAAGGCTTTCGCGACGCGATCGATCCTTAAAGAGGTGGGATCATTCACTGCCAGAGCCGCTTTGGTCAACGCCTTGCCGTTGTTGTCATATTTCAGCTCGCCCTTCCAGACCAGGTATGAGAGCTCCGATACGCAGGCCAGCGCGAATACTTCCTGGGCTTTTAGTATTCTTGCTTCCTTCAAGCTTTCATCCCAGATTACAAGGTTTCCCCTGTCACCGTCGCAATCAGGCATATAGCCTAGCATAAGCGACGGGTCTTGCTTACGCATGGTTTCAAGAAAATCGCGGCATGGAATAAGCGATTTGCCTTCCGGAACAATGCTATGCGCTATCTCGCCCGGCCTGTCGTTTATGCTGTAAAAATTACATCCCAGAACGTGAAAAAAGTCCCTGTCGATAGACACAGTCCTGGCTGAGCCGTTAAAATCCGCCGCAATCCCAAGCGGCCTTTTTTTTATCGATTCCCGAAGAACAGTAAAAATCTTTTCACGCTCGGAGGGTTCTTCAGATCCTGTGATGACTTCTTCCGTAAACTCCCGGTATGCGGACAGAGCCGCTTTTTTATTTTCATCCTGAGCAGAGTAAACTCTGGCAAGCTCTTCGGCTGATACGCTTTCAATAAGGGCGAGAATACCTTCTGTTAGATCCTCCCTGGCCAAAAACGTTTTAAAGGCCGAAACCAGAAGGGCGTTTTTATTCGCCTCTAATACCCCGCCGTCAGAAAGGCCGAACTTTATTCCGTTGTGGCCTATGGGGTTATGGCTTGCGGAAATATACACAAAGCCTGCGGTTTTTGTTTTTCGCACAAAAGCCATTATTTCAGGGGCGGCGACAATTCCGACGTATTTAAGCTCCCGTCCCGCCGCAAGAAGGGAACGAATCACAGCATCAGCGATAGCTTCGCCCGTAGGCCGTGTGTCCCTTCCTACAAGTATTACACCGTCATTGCCGCTTAAAAAATCCGAAAAGACCTTAGCCGCTGTAGCCGCTATTATTTTATGCGCGGGCAAGATGTCCTTGCAGGAACTATCCCCCTCTCCGTCCGCGGAAAAGATCGAGCGCCAGCCTGAAGCGGTGAGAATCATTTTATCGAGGGCTTCTTTAATCCATAGACACATGAGCGCTTAGTATAGCCGTACTTCTGTAATTGATCAATGCAACATGATCAATTTGATAATTGATCAACGATAGAGAAAATACTATAGTAAACGAGTAATGAATGTGAAAGACAGACGTGTTTATGTCGATTATAACGCAACAACTCCTTTAAGAAGCGAAGTAAAGGACGCTATTGTTTTCGATCTTGATATTTATGGCAACGCTTCAAGTTTGCATACGTCGGGAAGGCAGGCCCGCGCCAGAGTGGAAGAAGCCCGCAAGGCTATTGCTTTGCTTCTTGGCTCCGATCCGGCGTCAATTATTTTTACTTCCGGAGGCTCAGAATCAAACAATGCCGTCTTCCAGACCATGAGGCAGCTACAGTCGGACAGGAACGAATTCATAACGACGCAGATTGAACACCCCTGCGTGTTAAATTCCGCCGAATTTACTAAAGAACAGGGATTCAAAGTTCACTTTATTCCGGTTGACGAGTACGGCAAAATTAAAATGGAAGCCCTAAAAGCCGCATTAAGCGAAAAGACTCTTTTTGTTTCGGTAATGATGGCCAACAATGAAATCGGCACAATCCAGGATATTAAGGAAATAACGCGCCTTGCAAAAGAGGCGGGCGCTTATTGCCATACAGACGCGGTTCAGGCGCTGGGCAAGATTCCGGTAGACGTTAAGGATATGGGGATAGATTACCTTACCGTATCGGCTCACAAGATCTACGGCCCGAAAGGCATCGGCGCCCTTTACATAAAGAAAGATGCGCCGTTTTTGCCATTAATACACGGTGGCCATCAGGAAGAAGGCCTGCGCGCCGGAACTTACAACAACCTTGGCATTTTGGGCTTTGGAAAAGCGGCGGAACTGGCCAGGCGCGACCTGGACGAATATCAGAAGAAGATATCCGCATTGAGAGATAAATTAAGAGACGGCCTTTTGAATAAAATACCGGATATAAAGATCAACGGGCACCCTGTGGACATACTTCCCAATACGCTTAATGTTTCGTTTGCCGGCGCGGAAGGCGAGGCCATACTTCTTTCAATGGATATTGAGGGAATAGAAGCGTCAACAGGTTCCGCCTGCGCTTCAGGAAGCCTGGAACCTTCCCACGTGCTGCTTGCCACGGGCATTGGTCCGGAGCTTGCGCACGGCTCCATTCGCTTCAGTTTGGGCTGGCAAACCACCGGGGAAGACGTGGATTATATCATTGAAAAGCTGCCACCCATTATTAAAAGATTAAGGGATATGTCAACATTAAAAATCTAATAGCAAATTCAATAGCAAACCCAAGGAGCTTCTCATGTCTGATTGGCTTTACTCAGATACCGTAAAGGAACATTTTACCCATCCAAGAAACGTTCTGTTGGAAGACGAAGCTTCTTTTTCTGCGGACGGGCGGGGGCAGACCGGAAACATAAAATGCGGCGACCAGATGCTGATGCTTATAAAAGTAAAAGACGATGTTATTCTTGACGTGCGCTGGAAAACCTACGGATGCGCCAGCGCCATAGCGTCTACCAGCATGCTTTCGGAAATTATCAAGGGGATGAGCATTAAAGACGCTTATTGCATCCGGCCCGAAGATTTGGTTGAAAAACTGGGCGGCCTTCCCGATTACAAAATCCATTGTTCCGTTCTGGGAGACAAGGCCCTCAGGGCCGCGATTGACGATTACCTT